>ERZ808030.1-NODE-1-length-49716-cov-6.450754_pt1 | contig 49716 bp, 35 predicted proteins | sample MGYA00380186_ERZ808030 | MGnify/ENA primary metagenome ERZ808030 (study PRJEB31490, sample SAMN06133386) | cow dung metagenome | isolation source: M7 | host: cow | place: China: Chengdu | collected 2015-05 ...
CTCCAAAATCGGTATTTCGTTTTTAATAATAGCCATACTATCTCTCCGTCAAATTCTTATTTATCGGTGAGTTAATTATATCATACAATCCACTCAAAGTAAATAGGATTTTGTAAAGAATACATACGGCACGAATAGCCGACCTTTTTCCAAGAGGTCGGCTTTTTCTATGCCAATTTATATGTAAGAAGGAGTGATAAAGTTGGATGTTAAAGGTCAAGAAACAGTTTTCACCGTTCCTATAAGTCTGATCGACGACTTTGCCGAGCACCCTTTTCAAGTGAGGGATGACGAGGATATGGAACGGCTCATACAGAGCATTGATAATAACGGTGTTCTCAACCCCGTTATACTGCGTAAGAACGGTGAGAGATACGAGCTTATTGCCGGACACCGCAGAAAGCACGCTTGTCTGCGGCTCGGTATCAGCGGCATTCCCGCCATCGTGCGAGAACTCAGCCGTGATGAAGCGGTCGTTGAAATGGTTGACTCTAACCTTCAACGTGAGCACATCCTTCCGAGCGAGAAAGCCTACGCCTACAAAATGAAAATGGATGCGATGAAACGGCAAGGTGAGCGCACGGACTTAACTTCTGTGCCAATGGCACAGAAGTCCAAAACAACGCGAGAACTTATTGCAGAAGAAAGCGGCGAAAGCGCAGACCAAGTGCGGAGATATATCCGCCTAACCGAGCTAATCCCCGAACTGCTGACGCTGGTGGACGAGGAAAAAATCGCGTTTCGCCCTGCGGTGGAGCTATCCTATCTCACGGAGGACGAGCAAAGAGATTTGCTTGAAACCATTGAGAGCGAGGAAGCCACACCCTCCCTTGCACAAGCAATCCGAATGAAGAATTTGAGCAAGGTCGGCAAGCTTGATATGGACACGATATTTGCCATAATGACCGAGCAGAAGCCAAACCAAAAGGAAAAGATCAAGATACCGATGGAACGGCTTGAACAGTTCTTCCCCCGAGGGATGCCGCAAAAACAGATTGAGGACACCATTGTAAAGGCTCTTACCCTTTACCAAAAGCACTTGAAGAAAAAACGAGAGGACAAAGGAGATAGATAATGATAAATAACGAAGGAAAAGAAATGATAAACGACTATGCCGTACAAAACGAGGTGTTTGTCGGCAACCGAAGATATTTGTTCGCCGTTCACACGGACGAGAAAGAGCCGCAACGCTTCTTGAAATGCCAATGCTACGATGACGAGCTTTTCAGACACTATGTAAATGCCGTCACGAGCAACGATTTCGTTGAGTGTATGAAGCTCTATTTGGCAGACATTTCTGCCGCCGTTGAAAAGGTCGAAAAAGACCGTGCCGCCATCGGGCTTGAAGATATAAGCTGCTTGAAGGGTTCTGACCTTCTCTCGGCAAGCCGTGATAAGAATATCGAAGGCAAGGTCGTGGCAATCGGTGAAAAATGGCTTTGCGACGGCTTCAAGGACGTTTCCCATCAACTTTATTTTATTACGGGCGGTAACGGCTCTTACGCCAATAGCCGTGGAAACGGCTGCTTCTGTGTCAACCTCTATACGGGTGAAGATACACGCATTGAGAGATACGAAGTTTTGGGCGAAGTTCCCGAAGATAAAATTCCCGACTTTGCCAAGGAACACCTTGCAAAAGCAAGAGCCGACTATGAGAAAAGACAAGCAAAAGAAAGGAAAAATCGTGATGATGCAAGATAACGAAAATAAGCGTATCAACGCGGGCTATGAGATTATAGCCACCCTTCCCGTAGGCGACGTAGAGTTCGTTGTAGGACAGAATATCCATACTCCCAATATGTTCGTCACTTGGGAATATCAGAAGCAGCGCGGCTACTATTGGGGGCATTATATGACCGACAAGGACGCGGCTATGCGAGATATGTATGAGCGCGCCGAAGCGGAGCTGTCCTTCAAGAAGTCCGTGAACACACGCGAGAAGAAAAAGAAAGACGAAAGAGAGGAAAGATAATGGCTACTGTAAATAAAACGAGTGTAAGGGTTATTACCCGACTTATCGAAATGGGTATCACAACGGAAAAGGCGGTTACTTCGCTTGAACTTAAAGACGCGCTTGCAATCCCCGGCATTACCGTTGCAGATCTCACCGCTATTTGCAATTTGCAGGCGGCAATCAAGTCAAAAAAGCTGTTTGAGTTCCTTGTTGAACCGAGCAAGGACGAGAAAAAGGAGGAATAAGTATGAAGTTGGAATCAGTTAAGCTCAAAGAGGAACGACACCTCTTTTTTGCAATAGAAAATGAAACGCGAGATTACGGCTGCATCGGGCATTTGCGCGGTGACTTCGGTTCGGGCAAAGAGTTTTGGACAACGTGGTTTCCTCACACCTGCCACGAGCTGAACGACGAGCATTTCAAAACGATTTTCGATGCGGTCATCAACGAGCTTCGGAGCGAAGGACAGGTGCTTTCGGGCAGATGCAATATGTTCAACTATGCTCATACCAAGCACGATTGCAAGCTCACGGAAAGCATTTACAAGGATAGCGCGTGGGGCTTTCGTATTCTTACGAGGGATTACGCCTTATATTTGAGATGCACTCCCGTACACGGCGACTACAACTTCTATTGCTTCTGCTTCGACAAGCATAAGCTGATGAATAAGCTCGCTGCCGACCGTGGCTTGCCCACGTTTTGCTACGGCTATCTCCCTACCGAGGGAAAGTTAATCAGAATTGACTTTGCCGAGAGTGGATATACCCCCGTGCGAGAGGACGAGAGCAACAAGACTGCCAAGGAGTTGAACGAGAAAATCGGCGTTACACCTGCCCAAGCAGAAGCTATGCTTGCAGGCTCGATGTTCGGTTGGAACGTACCCGCTGCCAACCCCAAGAACTATGACAAGGACGGCAAGCTCTTGAAGAAAATTCAGAAACGGGAGGAACGCTGATGGGTTATGTAGTACAGAATATCCACGGCGTTATTGCCGTGAACGACGAAGCCACCTTGAACGAACCGAAGGAGATACGGTTCATTGATCCCCACTATAACGAGCGTTTCAAAATCAAGGACGGCGAACAAATCCTCATATCCTATCCCGACGGTGAGAAAAAGGCGTTGACCTGCAAGTTTATCGACGAATATCACGTTATCGTAGGTCACACCCCTTACCACATCTGTCAGTTTGCGGAATGTATGCAGAACCTCGGTGCGACGGTCACGCCCTTTCCCGAAAAGCGTATGATATGGTCGAATATCGACCTTGACCTAAAGGATTGGATTGCCGACCTTCGTGCGGAATATCCCGACCACACCGAAGAACAGCTCACCGATATAATGTACGATACCAACAATGGCTATCTCGACGATGAGCGTTCCAACCTCGATATTCAATGCAATTCTGAAATCATTGCCATAGCGGATATAGGTCGTTGGAACGGTCGCTTTGCGGGATATGGTATCATCAAATCGGGCAATGTGGCGGATTGCCTTTACTCTCCCCACGACTATGCACAATGGTATGTTGACCGCGACGGAGAGTTTCGCTCGACTCAGATACACCACGACGGCAGTAACTATTATTACTACCGTTCCTTTAAGGACGGAGTTGAGGATGACGAGCGCGATGACCTTCTTGCCGACATTTATGAAGGCAAGGCAACGCAGGAGCAGATCGACCGTCTGACCGATAAGCTCGGCCCGACAATCGGTAAGGTTTACGGATGGGAGTTTCCCACGGACAAGGCTGCACGGGTATCAAGCCGTGATGCCCGTTAAAATTCAAAAGAAGGAGGACGAAGTATGCTGAGTAAAAAAGACTTTATTACCGAACTCTATAAAAGAACAATCAAAGACGTTACCTCTGACTCGGTAGCTTGGCGAGCCTTTTTGCACTCGGCTTCATATCAATACAAGTATCCGTTTGAAGACCAAGTGCTGATCTACGCTCAACGCCCCTTTGCTACCGCTTGCGCGGACTTCGACACTTGGCACAAAGAGCCGTTGAACCGTCGTATCAATCGCGGAGCAAAAGGTATTGCCCTTATGCGAGAGCGCGGCGGCAGAGTGTATCTCGACCACATTTTCGATGTAAAGGACACCAACAGCCCCGATAATAAACCCTTTGAGATATGGAACGTCAAGCCCGGATACGAGAACAGTATTATCGAAGCTCTTGGAAACCGCTTCGGGGATATAAACACAACGGATAGTTTGACAAGCGCTGTTATAGGTGCTTGTATCAACCTCGGACAAGATAATATCCAAGATTATGTGCAAGAACTGTTTTACTCGGTTGAGGGCAGCTTTCTTGACGAGCTTGACGATGATAACCTCCGTTACCGCTTGCTCCTAACGGTTCAAGCAAGTGTTTCCTATTTGGTTCTCACGCGACTCGGTTTAGATGCAGAAACCAACGTTCCCGCTGAAGCCTTTGAATGGGTACACGAATTTAACACCCCCGCTACCGTCAATATCCTTGGTGCAGCTACCGCAGATATTTCCGAGATATGCTTGCGTGAGATTGAACGTACCGTAAGATCTCTCGATAAAGAAAATCGCACCTTTGACAGAACTGCCGATGTCGGTTATAATGAGGGCGGAAAAAACGAAACAGAAAAAGGAGGAAACGATAATGTTGAACTACACGACCGCGAAGGACGGGATGCAGTATCCGACCTTGACTCTCCCCGAGCAGAAGAACCTCCCCATCGGCAAGTACGGACAGATGAGATTGGAGTTCTTGAAGAAACACCGCCGAGGAACGTACACGACGCTTCTGACCGAAGCGAGGTTGACGGAGCACCTGCACGAGATGGACGAAACGGCGAGAGCGCAGATTTCGGAGATTATGAGCCGACAGGCGACGAGCCTTGGGGTGACGGAGCAGATGAAAGCCGAGAACCCGATGACTTGGGCGCAGATGATGAACAACATCAAGGCGAGCGCGGAGGAAACGGTGTTGACCAATCTAATCTACGCATAAGCGACGACTCACTCCCGCCAATATCCGATCCGCAAAGTTTAATACAGCTTTTAAGACACGATGATTTCTTGAAGAAAAGCAAGAATGAAATCGTGTCTTTTTTGCGTTCTGATGCGACCGACGAGGAAAAGACAGCGTTTGTGAAAAGCGCATACACGCCTTTCCTTTTTGCTGAGATCGTCAAGGACGGAACACAAGACCATCTTGGGTACAGAGCTGATGATGAAGGTCTGCTTTTGTATGAGGGCAAATTCCTTTCAAGAACAGCGGAAACACGTATGGATTGGGCGCTGATTACCAAGTTAATCAACGCTCTGATTACCGACCGTAACTATCTTGATGAACCGAAGGAAGGTCAGCAGCTCTCCTTGCTCGACGTGGACTACGGCGCGGTTGAGGACACACCCGCACCTCCCCCTAAAAGGCAGTTCGGTATCTCGCAAGAGGTCATCGACGAATTTCTCCGTCTTGGCGGTTGCACACGAAAAAGCTCACAACGCATTTACGGCTTCTATCGCAGAGCCAACAATCAAGCCGAAAATATCGCCTTTCTACGAAAGGAATATGAAACAGACCACGTGGGCATTATCGTAGGCGACAAAAAATATGCGGTCAAATGGAACGATGACGGTGTTCGTATTTCTACGGGAGAGCGCGTATCGGATATAAGCTCCGCTTTTCTCACTTGGGAAATGGTGGATAAGCGTATCCGAGAGCTGCTTGAAAGCGGTCAGTATATCCCTCAGACCGAAGCTGAAAAGGCTGACGAGATATGGGAAATCAGAGTTGCCGATGATATTGCATTTCTATACCGCGACGACTTTGAAAATATCCCCGATGAGTACAAAACAATAAGCGGTTTCGGTTGGCCCGATATAAACAATTTCTATCGTGCTATCCTCCACGATGAAAAGAAGCTCTCGGCATTGGTAGAACAAATCTTGAAAAACGAGGAACGAGTCAAGGAATATCCTCCGAGATTTCGCAGGTATCACGACGGGTATAAAACAGCGGAAATGGCGGCTACCTTTTTGAGAGAACCCGTAGAGTTTCCACCTGCTGATCCGTATATCCTTCCTCCAAAGCAGTTTACAACCCAAGATAAAATCGACGGATTTCTCACGCAAAGCAGCCGATATAGTGACAGTAAGCTCAGCACCTACTCATATTTTTTAAGGCACAAGGACACAAACGAAAGAGCCAAGTTCTTATCAAAAAGCTACGGTGTGGGCGGCACGGGCGGACTTCGCACAGATAATCAACACGACGGCAAAGGTCTTGTGTTGTATGGCGGCTTGCAGAACCGAGATACGGGTGTGATGCTCAAATGGTCGCAGGTGGCGAAACGCATCGACGAGCTTATCCGCGCGGGCAAATATCTGAGTGACGAAGAAAAAGCTGATTTTGACCGTTATGAGCGCAAAGCGGTCGCTACTCAAATCCGACTTTTTTATTCAAATAAACCCGCAGAATTTCCTAAACCATACACCCCTCTTGGCTTGGGCGACTATTGGCAAGAGGTAGAACAGATCACGAAGCAAATTGAGGATGTGGAAAGGTTGGACGAGATCATCGAAGGTATGCAAGCCCTGTATGAAACCCTTACCCCCGAAAGTCGTGATTTTGAAGAAGATAAAAAGCATTTTACAATCGTAAAGGACTATCGGGCAGGACGATATAACCTTTTTCCCGGTTCTCCTTACCGCCGAAAAACGCCCTTGAAGCCGATTGAAACCGAGGTCAAGCAAGAACCCACCGAAGAAAGAAAAGCGCCCTCCGAGGACGATATACCGCCCTCAGAGTATGAATTTCACCTCGGTACGACGGTGTATATCGGCAAGGACGAATGTGAGATAACCTCTATCGACTCCGAGCGCGTAGAGCTTTTTGACGGAACGCTATTTCCCGTTGAAATGGACTACGAAACCTTTATGAGCCGCATCCGTGAAAACAAGCTCAACGACCACTTAATCAAGAAAGAGGAAGAAAAGATTGAGCAGAAGCCCGTTGAAGAACCCAAACGCGACTTTTCAAAGAACCCCATTTTGAGCCGCTACGAGGAAGCCAAGAAAGCGTATCCGCAGCATATCGCAATGGTGCGCGTGGGTGACTTTTACGAGTTCTTCGGTGACGATGCCGTAAAGGTTGCCAACGTGCTTGACCTTACTCTGACGAGCCGCCCTATCAGCGGTGATAACGACCGTATCCCGATGTGCGGTATCCCTTATCACGTAGTTGATAAGTACCTTGAAAAGCTCATCAATGCCGACCTCTCGGTAGCCATCTTTGAGGACGGCAACGTAACCCCTGCAAGAGAGGAAGCTGCCCCCGAGGTCGTTGACGAGCTTGAACGCGCGAAGGAGCTTATCAAGGATTTCTATGCCCGTGAGTACGGCGACAACGATGCACAAATCGACGACCTTTCCAAAGTTCCGCTTGCCCATACAACAACCGAGAACGAGGAATTTTTCGTGCAAGTCACCGTCAATCTTACGGAACACAAGATTGAAAAATATCTTGGCGAAGATCTTATCGAGGTTCGTGAGTACGGCTCTCTGAAGGAGCTGAACGATAACGAGCTTTCCAACCTCGCCTTCGACGAGCTTGTGGTAGTCGAGGACGCGCAGATCGAGGAATACAAGCAGAAGCAAGATATGGTCATTCCCGAAATGGTGGAAGCTCCAAAGCCGAAGCCAACGCTTCCTGTGTATAACTCTCACCCCGAAATTCCCGATAGTGAGAAGCACAACTACCGTATTATCGACGATGCCCTCGGCGTGGGCGGTGCAAAGGAAAAGTTCAAACGGAATATGGCGGCTATCAACCTCTTGCACGAGCTTGAATTTGAAAACCGCCTTGCCACTCCCGAAGAACAAGAAATCCTCGCGCAGTACACGGGTTGGGGCGGTCTGTCCGATGCCTTTGACGAAAGCAAGGATAATTGGGCAAGCGAGTTCAAAGAGCTTTACGCAACCCTTTCCCCCGAGGAATACAATGCTGCGAGAGAATCAACGCTGACCGCGTTCTACACTCCGCCCGTCGTAATCAGAGCGATGTACGAAGCTCTTGAAAAGATGGGCTTGAAGCGCGGCAATATCCTTGAACCCTCCTGCGGTACGGGCAACTTTATGGGTATGCTCCCCGACAGTATGAGCGAGAGCAAGATCTACGGCGTAGAGCTTGACAGCCTTACGGGTAGAATTGCACGGCAGCTCTATCAGAAGAACGGAATAACCATTGACGGATACGAAAAGACGCACTTTCCCGACAGCTTCTTTGATGTTGCGGTAGGTAACGTTCCTTTCGGTCAGTTCAGAGTCGTGGATAAGAAGTATGACAAGCATAACTTCCTTATTCACGATTATTTCTTTGCAAAGACTTTGGATAAGGTTCGCCCCGGAGGTGTGATTGCTTTCGTAACAAGCAGCGGCACTCTCGACAAGGAGAACCCTGCCGTAAGAAAGTACCTCGCACAGAGAGCCGACCTTATCGGCGCTATTCGCTTACCCGATACCACCTTCAAGGACAATGCCGGAACAAGAGTTGTTTCGGACATTATTTTCCTTCAGAAGCGCGACCGCATTATTGAAGCTGAACCCGATTGGGTTCACCTCGGTGTCGATGAGAACGGTATTCCTATGAACCAATACTTTATCGACAATCCCGATATGGTGCTTGGTGAAATGGTAATGAGGTCAGGTCCTTATGGCGACGAGCCGACCTGCCGCGCCTACGAAGGACAAGACCTCGGAGAGCTTCTTTCGGGTGCGATAGCCAACATCAATGCCGAGATACAAGAGGTTGAGGTTGACGAGCTGACCGACGAAGAAAGCAAGGCTATCCCCGCCGATCCTACCGTTAAAAACTTCTCCTACACCCTTGTTGACGGCAAGGTTTATTACCGTCAAAACAGTATTATGAACCCCGTGGAAACCTCGGTGACGGGTGAAAACCGTATCAAGGGTATGATTGCGATTCGTGATACCGTGCGTGAGCTTATCGACGCGCAGCTTGACGATGCTCCCGATAGCGAAATCAAGCGTTTGCAAGAAAAGCTCAACACCCTATACGATACCTTCACCAAGAAATACGGACTCATCAATAGCCGTGGCAACGCTTCCGTTTTCTCGGACGATAACTCTTATTTCCTCCTTTGCTCCCTTGAAATTCTCGACGATAATAAGGAGCTGAAGGCAAAGGCAGATATGTTCACCAAGCGCACCATCAAGCCGCAAACGACGGTTGAAAAGGTAGATACCGCAAGCGAAGCTTTAGCCGTTGCAATCGGTGAGCGCGCCTTTGTGGATATGGAATATATGACCGAACTGACGGGCAAATCCGAGGAAGAACTGTTCGCAGACCTTAAAGGCGTTATCTTCCTAAATCCCTACCACGGAAATCGTATCGGGGAGAAAAAATATCTGATGGCAGACGATTATCTTTCGGGCAACGTGCGTGAAAAGCTCGCCGTAGCAAGAAAGACCGCAGAACTCTATCCCGAAGATTACGCCATCAACGTGGAGGCACTTGAAAGAGTGCAGCCCGTTGACCTTACGGCGGCGGAGATCGGTGTAAAGCTCGGTTCGGTATGGGTGCCGCAAGAGGACGTGCAGGACTTTATGTATGAACTGCTCGGCACTTCCCGTTGGATGCAAGGACAGATCGAGGTCAAGTTCGTAAAGATGACGGGCGAATGGGTTATCACCAATAAAACCCACGACCGTGGAAACGTCAAGGCGAACAACACCTATGGAACGAAGCGTATCAACGGCTATCAGATCATCGAAGACACGCTCAACCTAAAGGATGTTCGTATATTCGATTATGTTGAGGATGCAAACGGAAGAAAAACTCCCGTGCTCAACAAAAAGGAAACGGCAATCGCACAAGGCAAGCAAGAGCAGATCAAGCGAGCCTTTGAGGAATGGATATGGCGCGATCCCGAAAGGCGTGAACGCTTATGCCGACTCTACAATGAGAAATTCAACAGCTACCGCCCGCGAGAATATGATGGCTCACACATTCAGTTCTACGGAATGAACCCCGAAATCACCCTTCGCCCCCATCAGAAGAACGCAGTCGCAAGAATTATGTATGGAGGAAACTCTCTCCTTGCCCACGTCGTTGGCGCAGGCAAAACCTTCACGATGGTTGCCGCTGCACAAGAGAGCAAGCGGCTCGGACTCTGTAACAAGAGTATGTTCGTCGTACCCAATCACCTTATCGAGCAATGGGCGAGTGAGTACCTTCAGCTCTATCCCTCGGCAAATATCTTGGTGGCGACGAAAAAGGACTTTGAAACCAAGAACCGCAAGAAATTCTGCGCCCGTATTGCTACGGGAGATTACGATGCTATCATTATCGGTCACTCTCAGTTTGAGAAAATCCCCGTGTCTGTTGAAAGGCAGATGCGCACCCTTGAAACAGAGATTGAAACCATAATGCAGAGTATGGAGGAACTTTCCCGTGAGCGTGGAAACCGCGTGACCGTCAAGCAGCTTGCCAAGTCGAAAAAAGCTCTTGAAGCCAAGCTTGAAAAGCTCAATGACCAATCCCGCAAGGACGATGTTGTGACCTTTGAGGAACTTGGCGTTGACCGCATTTTCATTGACGAAGCGCACTTCTACAAGAACCTTGCCGCCTACACCAAAATGAGAAACGTGGCAGGCATTTCACAGACCGAAGCGCAGAAGTCCTCCGACCTCTATATGAAATGCCGTTATCTTGACGAGCTGACGGGCGGTAAGGGTTGTGTGTTCGCCACGGGTACTCCTATCTCCAACACGATGGTGGAGCTTTACACGATGCAGAAATACCTGCAATACAGCGAACTCCGCTACCGTGACCTCTTGCACTTCGACTCTTGGGCATCGACCTTTGGCGAAACCGTCACGGCAATCGAGCTTGCCCCGAACGGCACGGGATACCGAGCAAAAACGCGCTTTGCAAAGTTCTTCAATATCCCCGAGCTGATGGCAATGTTCAAGCAGGTAGCCGACATTCAAACGGCGGATATGCTCAATCTTCCCACCCCCGAAGCGCACTTCCACGTTGTAAAGGTGGAGGCGAGCGATATACAAAAGGACTTGGTTCAATCCTTTGCGGAGCGAGCCGAGAAGATACACAAGCGCGAGGTCGCGTCGGACAAAGACAATATGCTTCTCGTCACCAATGACGGGCGTAAGGCGGCTCTTGACCAACGCTTGATAAACCCGATGCTTGAAGATTTTGAGGGCAGCAAGGTCAACGTATGCGTGGAAAACATCTACGGTATATGGGAGCGCAACGCCGACAAGAAATCGGCTCAGCTTGTGTTCTGTGACCTCTCCACACCGAAGAATGACGGCAATTTCAACGTGTACGACGATATACGAACCAAGCTCATAGAGCGCGGCATACCGCCCGAGGAAATCGCATTTATCCATACGGCGGACACGGACACGAAGAAAAAAGAATTGTTCGGCAAGGTGCGCCGAGGTCAAGTCCGTATCCTTATCGGATCGACCTTCAAAATGGGTGCGGGTACAAACGTGCAAGAGCGTTTGATAGCTCTGCACGACCTTGACGTGCCGTGGCGACCGAGCGACCTCGAGCAACGCGCGGGGCGTATTGTTCGACAAGGCAACACCAACCCCGAGGTTGACCTATACCGCTATGTGACCGAAGGCACTTTTGATGCCTATTCCTATCAGCTCTTGGAGTCGAAGCAGAAGTTTATCTCGCAGATTATGACCTCAAAATCTCCCGTGCGAAGCGCCGAGGACGTGGACGAAACGGCTCTCTCCTATGCGGAAATCAAGGCTCTTGCAAGCGGAAATCCCAAGATTATGGAGAAGATGCAGCTCGACACGGACGTGGCGAAGCTGAAGCTTCAAAAGGCTTCTCACCTTAGCCAACGCTATGCCCTTGAAGATGACCTTATCAAGAAATTCCCAAGAGAAATTGCTTGGGTGGAGGAACATATTAAGGGGCTTGAAGCGGACATCAAGACCGCCGAGGAACACACCGTTCCAAACGAGGACGGCTTCTCTCCGATGGTGATTATGGGCGTAACCTACACCGATAAGACCGAAGCCGAGCAAGCTATCACGGATATATGCAGCCGCATCAATAATCAAGAGCCGCGACCTCTCGGAGAGTACCGTGGATTTAAGACCGAGATAGGCTTTGACGGTATGAACCGAGAGTTCTTCATCAACCTCAAAGGAGCGCTTACCCACAAGGTACTGCTCGGCAAAGAAATCGGGCGTATCGTTCTCCGTATCGACAATCAGATCGAGAAGTTTGCGGAGCGTAAAGCGAACAACGAAACGCAGCTCGCGGAATACCACCGACAAGTGGAAAACGCCAAGATTGAGATTGCCAAACCCTTTGCCGATGAAGCAATCCTTGAAGAAAAAAGCAGAAGGCTCGACGAGCTGAACGCCGAGCTTAATATGGACAGAAAGGAGAATGAAATCGTGGACGGCGCAGAGGAAATCACCGAGGACGGACAGGACAAAAAGCCTACCTCGCGTGATGACCGTGACGACCGATAACGCCCTCACAAGGCGTGGCGGCGGTGACTATCACCGTCGCTTTACATAGCCGGGAGAGCTGCACCACTCTCTCGGCTATTTCTATTTTGGAAGGAGGAAGGTGATGATGAAATATGGCGTGGAAGTGGTTATAAAGCAGTTCGGCTATGTGGAAGTCGAAGCGAGCTGTAAGTCCGAAGCCGAGCATATCGCGGAGCAAAAGGCACTTAACGGAGATATAGATTTTCACGAGAGCGAAGCCGAGGAAACCAAGGTTGTATGTCACGTTTATGATTGACGGGAGGTATCTATGAGAAGGCAAAACACGCAAGGATATGTACCGCCCGAAGCCATTGAAAAGGCACGGAGCGTTGACCTCTTGACCTATCTTAAAACCTATGAGCCGTATGAGCTTATGCGGTGTGGTAACAACGTGTACTGCACGAAGTCGCACGACTCCTTGAAGATCTCCAACGGCAAATGGTTTTGGTGGTCGCGTGGGTTCGGCAGCTCTAACGCCCTGGACTATCTTGTGAAAGTCAAGGGCTTGGAGCTACCCGAAGCGGTACGGATATTGACGGACACGACGGTTGTAAGACCGTCTTTTTCTTTGCCCGAAGCAAAGGTCAAGCGGTACGACCGCCTTATGATGCCGCGTCACAATTTTGCGTGTAAAAATGCCCGTAAATACCTTATGTCAAGAGGAATTTCCAAGAGGATCATCGACGATTGCATCGCAAAAAGAACCATAGCCGAGAGCGACCGTTACGGCTCTGTTTTCTTTATCGGATACGATGAGAAAGGCGAAATGAAGTATTGCTCTTGGAGAGCGACGGACGGTACAACCAACAGAAAGGACATAGCAGGCAGCGACAAGACCTACACCTTTCGTCTTATTGCGGAAGGTAAAAAGGACAGCGTTTTCGTCTTTGAAAGTGCTATTGACCTTTTATCTTATGCAACGATTTTGAACGCAAATGGAGGTGATTATAAACACGAAAATCTGCTTTCGGTATCGGGCATATATGCCCCAAGCGGGAGCTATGAAAACACGAAAGTACCCGTATCACTCACGGATTTTCTATCGAAGAATCCGGGCGTGAAAAAGATATTTTTGTGTTACGATAATGACGATAAAGGACGGCGCGGTGCGGCTGCCCTTGGATATGTTCTTGGCGGTCGGTACGAGGTCAAATTCACCCCTCCACCCGACGGGAGCAAGGACTATAACGACTACCTTATGAACCTAATTAACGATAAGAAAAGAGAGGTAAAAGCCAATGAGGATAACCGTAAAAACGATGCAAGATAGAAACTCCAAAGAGTCGCGCTATATGAAAAAGTTTCAGAAAAATCTGCGTAAAATGCTCTTGAAAAATTACGGCGGTTGCCCCGTAAACAAAGAGCGTATTACGGCTGAAATCAATGAAGCAATCGACGCGCTCCATACCTTTGATCCCGTTCTCGATTGGGATTACAAGCCCCTTTGCGCTTGTGAGATTATGGGTTGCGAAATGCCCCATAACAACATCAAGCAGAACCGTTTGTTTGAGCGAAACGGACATCTTTTATGCTCCGTTTGGGATACCGACGAGGACGATATTACGACCGTCGTAGAGGGATACGAGATGTGGCTGCTCGAAGATATGCGTATCGTTTTCACATACTTTGTGAGAATGTGGGCGTTTGATGACGAGGAAAAAGCGGCTATGACCTACCGCTATGCGCTCGGAAAGAAAGTGCCCGAAGATATGGAAATCACTCTTACAGATATTCTCGACGAGATCTGTGAGCAGGCGTTCAATGCAAGGCTCTAAAGGCGGTGATTTTTTGAGTAAAAGAACCTTTGAATACGGCGGTTACAACTTCTTTCCCGTAAGGAAATTGGAGGGTTCTGAGAGTGGATTTTTCGCAATTTCAAAGCGAATATCCATTGATGCCGAGCTTGGATTATGCGAGGAAGGTTATGCCTATCCGAGCAAATTTCCGTACTCCTACGATGATTTTTACAAGGCGGCGGGCGGTCACGAATACGACCTTTTCCGTTGCGTGGAGAACGGAAAAATCTATATTCCTTGCCATCACGACCTGCAAATTTACCGCGAGGAAAAGAACAAAACCTTTGAGGTGGTAATCACGGAAACGCTTTCAAGAACCGTTAGAGTTGAAGCTGAAGATGCTTACGAAGCGCAGACAATCGTCAACGACGGATACCACCGAGGTCACTATATTCTGACCGCCGAGGATTACCAAGGCGTGGAATATGAAATCAAAGAACCCGTCAGAAGCCGCGACGATAAAGAACGATAAAAGGAGGACTTCGGGGCGGCGGATTAGTGTCTTTCACTCTTAGCAAGCATTGGATTTGTCATTACAAACCCGCTTGTTAGGGAGAACCCTAATACCCCCGCCCAACAAAACAGCTATGCGAAAACGCAACAATCCCGTACAAATCTATCTTGATGATGCCGAGCTGAAACGCCTTGATGAGTGGTCTGCCGCCGCCAATATGTCACGGAGCAATTATATCCGTCAGCTCATTGCAGGCTTTCAACCCGTTGAGTTTCCGCCCGTGGAATATAAGCAAGTCATTGACGAGCTTCAACACATCGGCATCAATATAAACCAACTTGCGACGAAGGCGCACTCGCTCGGCTTCATTGATGAACCCGAATATAGGCGAAACGCAAACCGCGTGTGGCGGATTGTTGCGGAGCTTTCGGCGCAGCTTGCGAGGGGAGGTATCAAGATTGGCGGTAACAAAAATATGGTATGTAAAAAGCCACCTAAAGCAACTGATTGATTATGTCGGAGATCTTCACAAATCTTCGGAGAATTTATCAGAGGATACGCTGAAGGCTCTCGTCGAATACGGCGTGGATATTCTCAAAACCGAAGAACGGCTTTATGTCAGCACTCTCCAATGCGAGCTTGACTCTGCGGTGAGCTTGATGGAACAGCTTAACTCACGGACGGGTAGCAAGTCCAACACGATTGCTTACCACGCCTATCAGAGCTTCAAGCGCGGCGAGGTTGCTCCCGAGGTGGCACACGAAATCGGTGTGCGCCTTGCGCGGGAGCTATGGGGCAACTTTCCCGTGGTCGTTTCCACCCACACCAACACGGGAACGATACACAATCACTTTGCTTTTCCCGCCACGGGCTTTGATATGAAAAGGTACAATCCTTGTAAGGCGACGTACCAACAAATCCGCGATGTATCCGACCGCCTTTGCCGTGAATACGGCTTGTCGGTTATCGAGAAGCCGAGAGAAAAAGGACGGCATATCGGAGAGATAAAAGCCGAGCAAGAAGGACGGGCGACGGTGCGAGGTCTGATACGGCGGGATATGGATGAAGCTATCAAGCATTGCTTCACCTATCCGCAGTTCGCCACCACCTTTCAAGCTCTCGGATATACCCTTGAATGGCGAGGAAAGTATTTGCGTATTCGCCCCGATGAAAGCACAAGGTGGTTTCGTATGGATAAGCTCGGTGAGGGCTACACCTACGAGGACGTGCAAAGACGGCTCAAAGAGAACGGAATCAACCGTTCCTTCACTCCGTACAAAACCTACACCAAACGGGAGAAGCCGAAAGGACTTGTGGCTCTTTACTACCACTACTGTTATCTGCTCGGCGCACTCCCAAAAGAAAAACCGAATAACCGTGAAGCATACGCCACGATCCGAGAGGACGTCAAGCGAGCGCGTATGTACTCCGAGGAATCAAAGTTGCTTGGCAAGTATGACATTCATACCGCTGAGCAGCTTTCTTCTTTTACCAAGAATTTATCGGGAAAGTTCGTAGCACTTGCCAAGGAGCGAGCCGCGCTCCGCAACCGACTCCGCCGTATGCACGATAGCGTGGAAATGCAACCGATAAAAATTCAGATTTCAGAGCTATCAAGACAGATGGCGGTACTCCGTCGGGAAATGCGGCTTTGCGAGGATATTGCTCTGCGAAGCGGTGCTATTGAAGCGGTGGTCAACACCATCGACGTACCCGATAAAGATACACCAAAGAAAACCCAAGACAAAAAGAAGGAGGAAAGAAAAGTATGAATACTTCCGGCGAAGCAGCAGATCAGGTAATGAAAATGATGCTAAACGGAACGGAGGTACTTATCAAGCTGACGGGAACGGGCGCGAAGAACGCTGCCGTGTTGCTTTACTCTATGGCAAGGCAACAGAAGAAAACCAAAGGCTCGGCAAGACTTGAAAGTATGCTCCGTAGCGGCAAGCCCTTGAAGGTTTATACCTTTAAGGCAGACGACCTGCCGAAATTCAAAGAGGTCGCAAAGCAGTACGGTATTCTCTATACCATTCTCAAAGAAAAGGACAAGACAGACGGTGTGTTCGACGTGATGGTTCGCGCCGAGGACGAGTCCAAGATTGCGAGGATTACCGAGCGTTTCAATCTCGCACAAGTGGACGTTGCCACTCTCCGTGCGGAAATTGTGAAAGAACAGGAGGAAAAGAAAGAAAATGACCAAGAAGCGCAGAACCCACCCGAAGCCGAGCACCCTGAGAAGGATGCAAGCGAAAAGCTCGCTGATGAGATGCTCGCCAAGCCTATTCAGAGAGAGGAGCCGACAGTCGAAAACCCTACTGCGGCTCGGTCAGACAAAAATCCAAAGGCAAGTCCCGAGGTTCTGTCCGAGCACTCATCCGAACCTGCAAATCCACAAAGCGACCGTAGTATGACGCAGGAAGGAAAAGCAGACCGTAAGCCTTCGGTCAAGAAGAAAATCGAGGACATAAAAAAGGAGCGCGAGGAAAAGAAAAAGGATGCTCCCAAAGCTCCCGACAAGTCCAAGAGCAAAGGCAAATCCAAGAATAAAAAGAAAGAGAGGAAAGGCAGATAATGACAGAGTTTGAGAACATTTTTGAAGAAGCCAACAAGAAAAACGTAAAGGAAGCACCGCCCCCGAAGGCTGCTCCCGAAACCACCGAGAAAAAGAGCTATGCCGACGTTCAGCGCGACAAGCGAGTCCAATGCTATGCGATGATCGACGAAGCGTGTGGAAGTATCGTTGCGAACAAGGAGAATATGCAGCAGTTCCTTGACGTGCAGAGCCGTTGTGAGAATTACTCCCTCAACAACAATTTCCTCATCTATATGCAGATGGACGGAAAGCTCCCGACACGCCTTATGGACTTTGACGGTTGGAAAAAGGCGGGCTGCTCCATCAAGAAGGGCGAGGAAAGCATTTGGATCTTAGAGCCGAGTCCTTACACCGTGGACGGCGAGCAGCGTATGGGCTACAACGTCAAGAACGTCTTTGACATCAGCTCGGTTGCAGAGCCTCCCGCGAGTGAGTTTCCGAAGAAGCTCGACTATCCCGATAACAAAGTCCTTGCGGCTCTTGTGGACGGTTGCCCCGTTCCCATTCAGAAAACCGATGCCGACCTCGGTAACGAAACGGCATTGTACGATGCAAAAAACAAAGTGATTCTCTATAAGCAGGGCGCGGAGTTCGGACAGCTCTTTCCCGCCGTTGCAAAAGCGAGAGCACACGCGGAAATGGCAAAGGATGCGGCACACTACCGCAACGATGACCACGAGTTCCAAGCGAGGTGCGCGGCATATGTCATCGTTAAGAAATACGGCAGAGATACCACGCCCGTGAATATCCACGCTATCCCCAACCGCTACACAACGCTTGAACCCGAATATATCAAGGTGGAAATGAACTCAATCCACTCTACCGTCAAGACGGTTTCGGGTACGATGCGTAACTTCCTTGAAAAAGGTAAGGAGCAAGAGCAGACACAGGCGCAGGGTGAACCCAAGACCACCGTACCTCCGAGCAACAAATATAGACCGAGGGAGGCGCGCTGATGGCTGAAAAAAGAATTATTGAGGTCGATGACTTTGAGCATCGCGTGATGATGAAGGCATTAGCCGACCAACGTTCAGATTGCTTGGAGGAAGATAAACCCACCGACGACTTGAACAAGGTTCTCTTAAAGGTCATCGACGCTCCCACCAAGAAAGAAAAACGAAGGAAGGAACGCGATGAAAGATAAGAAATTCTTATGGTTCGGAGTCGCCGTTTTCGGTTGGCTCGTTATTATTTGGATTTCCTTTCTCATAGCTCCTACCCTCGGCGGAGGTCTTTCCACCGTTATCCCCAAGCTTTCCGAAGCGCTCTCACACCCGTTCTATCTCGTTTGGAGCGACAATACGCTTTTGACCTTGCTTGTGTTATCACTCAGCTACGGTCTTGCGATACTGATTTATCACTACACCAAGCCAAACTTTCGCCGCCGCGAGGAACACGGCTCTGCCAAATGGGGCGAAGTCAAGGAGATAAACAAGCGGTATCAGCAGAAGCCGAAGGACTCCAACAAGATACTCTCGCAGCACTTGTCTATCGGGTACAACGCCAAGCTGCACCGACGAAATTTCAATACCATCGTCGTGGGCGGTTCGGGCGCAGGTAAGACGAGGTTCTACGCGAAGCCAAACTTGATGCAAGCGAATACCTCCTTTGTCTGCCTCGATCCGAAGGGCGAGCTTCTGCGAGATACGGGAGGTTTGCTCAAAGCCAAAGGATACGAGGTGCGCGTGCTCGACCTTATCAATATGGAACGGTCGGATTGCTATAACCCGTTTATGTATATCCAAAGCGACAACGATATTCAAAGGCTCGTTACAAACCTATTCAAGAGCACGACTCCCAAAGGCAGCCAATCCAACGATCCCTTTTGGGATACGGCGGCATCAATGCTTTTGTTGGCTCTCGTATTCTATCTTCACTATGAAGCTCCACCCGAAGAACAGAACTTCGCTATGGTTATGGAGCTGCTGAGAAACGGAGATATAGACGAGGACAACGAAGCCGAGGGGAGCGTGCTTGACGACCTGTTCGCCCTCCTTGAATACGAGAACCCCAATCATATCGCGCTGAAGTATTACAAGTCCTATCGGTCGGGTTCGGCAAAGACCTTGAAATCCATTCAGATCACGCTTGCGGCAAGGCTTGAAAAGTTCAACCTTGATAGCCTTGCGGCACTCACCTCTACCGACGAGCTTGACCTGCAATCATTGGGAGAGCGTAAGGTCGCCTTGTTCGCTCTTATCCCCGACAATGACACCTCGTTCAATTTCCTTGTATCAATCCTTTATACTCAGCTTTTCCAACAGTTGTTTTTCGTAGCCGATTTCAAGTATCGCGGAGCGTTGCCCGTTCACGTTCACTTCCTTATGGACGAGTTCGCCAACGTAAGCCTGCCCGATGATTTTGATAAGATACTCTCGGTTATGCGCTCCCGTGGCGTGAGCGTATCCATCATCTTGCAGAATCTCGCTCAGTTAAAGGCACTCTTTGAAAAGCAATGGGAAAGCATCGTTGGAAACTGCGACGAGTTCGTGTACCTCGGCGGTAACGAGCAAAGCACACACAAGTATGTGTCGGAGCTTCTCGGAAAAGAAACGATTGATACCAACTCATACGGACGGAGCGACGGTCTGCGCGGCAATTTCTCGACCAATTCCCAAGTGGCGGGGCGCGAGCTTCTGACTCCCGACGAGGTGCGTATGCTCGACAACAAATACGCTATCGTTTTTATCCGTGGAGAACGCCCGGTGCTCGACCTAAAGTACGATATTCTATCCCACCCGAATATCAAGCTCGGCACGGACGGCGGTGCTGCTCCTTATGCTCATAACCTCGGTGTGCTCACGGGTGGCGTGACCATTGAAATCGTTGATCCCGAAACGCTTGGAGATATGGCACTCTCGGATATTCCCACGGTGGACGAGTATTTCAAGAACGAGATTGAAGCCTACGACGAGGAAGAAACGGAAATGCTATGTGAATTTTTGAAATCTATGTTAGAAGAAAAGGAGAAAACAGAATGAAAAGAAACAAACTTGAAACCAAGAAAACCCCTATGCCTGCTAAAGCAAAACGCTTTATGAAGGTGTGGATGTGCCTTGTACTCTGCATCTTTATGGTATCGGTCTGCGCTGTGAGCGCGTTTGCCGCAGAGGACGATCCCGTGCAGGTAGTCAACAACCTCTCTGACTTTATGTTCGGTCTTGTCCGTGCGGTCGGTATGATTATGCTCGGCTTTGCCGTCGTGCAGATAGGTCTGTCCTTCAAGAGCCACGATCCCTCGCAGAGAGCTAACGGCTTCCTAACCCTTGCGGGTGGCGTTGTTATCACCTTTGCCAAAGAGATCTTAACGCTTATCACGGGCTGACGGTCAGCGAAAGTGAGGTGAGCAAATGTCGAACAATTGGGTTGTAGAAAACCTTGAAAACGCCCTTGACACTTGGAACGGCAAGCTCGCTGAAATATGGCGGCTCATATCCGAGTCGCCCGAAACCTTCAAAGGTGGCGGTATATGGAACGTGATGGTGAATATCAACGGTGCGCTCAAAGCCATCGGCTACGCGCTTCTCGTATTGTTCTTCCTTATGGGGATAATGCGACAGTTCAACAGCTTTCAAGAACTCAAACGCCCCGAGCAGGCATTGAAGGTATTTATACGCTTCGTGCTTGCAAAGGCGGCGGTCACTTGGGGGCTTGATCTGATGCTTGCGATGTTCACCATCGTGCAAGGCATCATAAGTAAAATTATGATTGCTTCCGGCATTACAGGACAAGGCGGTGCTTATCTACCGCAAAGTATGATAGACACGATAGAAAGCTGTGGATTTTGGGAGTCCATACCTCTATGGGCGGTCACTCTAATCGGCAGCTTGCTTGTTTGGATACTGTCGTTCATTATGATACTGACGGTGTACGGCAGATTTTTCAAGCTCTATATCTATGTGGCTATCGCTCCCGTTCCTATGTCTGCCTTTGCGGGCGAAGAAACAAGTCATATAGGCAAAGCCTTTCTCAAATCCTTTGCGGCTGTCTGCCTCGAGGGTGCGATTATCGTGCTCGCCTGCATCATTTACTCTCTGTTCGCGGCTTCACAGCCTTCGGTGGCGGCGGGCGCATCGGCAGTAACGCAGGTGTGGACGTATATAGGCGAATTGCTCTTTAATATGCTTGTGCTTGTCGGCACGATAAAGCTCTCGGACAGAGTTGTGCGAGAGATGATGGGCTTGTAAGAAAGGAGCGTTATGGAAGAAACCAAGGAAAAAGGCTATATTGACGGGTGGATTGAAAGAAAAATTGCGAGTTGCAAGAAGCAGCACGAAACGATGAAAGCGGTAAACGAATATTACCGAAAACACGGTACGGTTATCGGTTGCCCTGCGGTAAGCGAAGAAAAAGCATTGGAGCTTGACGAGGATATTCGCAGAAGATACCCGATACACAAACAACCGTATATGCCGTCTGCTTTGAGAAACAAGCTCAACGAAATCCGCCGTTGGGAAAAGCACTTGAACGGCGGATACAAGAAAAATGACGAGAGAGGACGTTAGTATGGAAATTAAGATAAACAAAGAAATCAAAGACTTTAACGAAACGATGTTCTTCGGTCTTTCGGTTCGGCAGTTTATCTTCGCTATCCTCGCTTGTGCGGCTGCGGTCGGCATCTATTTCGGGTGCCGACCGTTTTTCGGTACAGAGGTGCTTTCGTGGCTCTGTATGATAGGCGCAGTACCGTTTATCATCTTCGGCTTTGTGAAGTACAACGGTATGCCTGCCGAAAAGGTTATCAAGGCGTGGATACGCTCGGAGATTATGATGCCCCGATACCTACTCTTTAAGGGTGAAATCGGAGAGGACGAAGAAGTAAAGGAGGAACAATGATTACGAACAAGAAAAAGCAACCCGTAGAGCAAGACAGAATACCCACAACCGTCGAGGACACGATACCCATTCAGAAAATTTTTGAGGACGGTATTATGCTCATCGGCAGAAACCTTTGGGCAAAGACCTTCCGCTTTACGGATATAAACTACGAGGTCGCTTCTAAGGACGAAAAGGAGGCTATGTTTTTCGCCTACTCGGATATTCTCAATCTGTTCGATGAGAAAGCGAGCACGAAAATCACCATACGCAACCGCCATATACCGAGAAGCGAATTTGAAGCCAAAAATATGCTCCCGCTGATGGGCGACGAGCTTGACCGCTACCGCAACGAATACAACTCTATTTTGGAGCGCAACGTCATTCTGACCTCGGGTGTGGTGCAGGACAAGTATTTGACCGTAACGGTGGAAAAGCCGTCTATCGCAGAAGCAAGAACCTATTTCAACGGCAAGTTTGCTGAATACGCCGCCGCTTTTGCAAAGCTCGGCTCAAAGCTGACGGAGGTGGACGAAAAGGAAAAGATACGCATTTTCTTTGACTTTTTCCACCGCGGACGTGAGGACGATTTTATGTATGACCGCTTGCTCTACAAGCGCAGAAAGCATAAATTTAAGCTCGCACTTGCCCCCGAATCTATGGAGTTCAAGAGCGACCATTTCAAGATGGACGGCAGATACGGCAGAGTGATCTATCTCAAAGATTACGCTAACTTTATCAAGGATAGCTTAATATCCGAGCTGACCGCCATCGACCGAAATATGATGCTCTCCATTGATGCCGAGCCTATCCCGCAGGAAAAGGCGGTAAGGCAAGGCGAAAACAAGCTCTTGGCGGTGGAAACCAATATCTCGAATTGGCAACGTAAGCAGAACCAAAACAACAACTACTCGGCAACCGTACCCTACGAAATGGAACGGCAGCGCGACGAGAGCCGCGATTTCCTTAACGACCTTGTGGAGCGCGACATGAGGATGATCCCCACGCTCATCACAATCGTTCATACGGCGGATAGCAAGGCGCAACTTGACGCGGATACCGAGAGTATTCAGCAATGTGCGAGAAAGCACCTTTGCTCCCTCGCAATTCTTCGTTGGCAGCAGCTTGAAGGACTCAAAACCTGCTTGCCCTACGGCGGCACAAAGCTGACGATCCGCAGAACTCTCACAACCGAAAGTCTTGCGGTGTTTATGCCGTTCAGAGCGCAGGAGGTCTGCCACGAAAAAGGTCTTTATCTCGGCAATAACGCCATCAGCAAGAATATGATTATGGTCAACCGCTTGGAGCTGCTTAACGGCAACTCCTTTATTACCGGTGTTTCGGGTTCGGGTAAGTCCATTATGGCAAAGCAAGAGATCGTCAATCTCTACCTTTCCGACAAGGATGCGGATATTATCGTCATAGATCCCGAGCGCGAATATTGGAAGTTGACCGAAGCTCTCGGCGGTGAGAATATCACGCTATCCTCAACGAGTAAAAACCATATCAATGCCTTGCAGATCAACAAGGACTATGCCGACGGTGCAAACCCCGTCACGCTGAAATCCGAGTTTGTGCTATCTCTTTGCGAGCAGGCTATGAACGGTGCTTTGAGTGCATCGGAAAAATCCCTTATCGACCGTTGTACCTCCATCGTTCTCCGTGACTATGTGCAGAACAATTACACGGGAGCACCGCCCACTCTAAAGGACTTCCGCGACGTGCTCTTGAAGCAGAGCGAACCCGAAGCGGCTGACATTGCTCTTGCCATTGAGCTATTCACGGAAGGAAGCCTTAACACCTTTGCAAAGCAGACCAACGTGGACACCCACAATCGTCTTATCTGCTACGATATTCACGAGCTTGGAAGAACGCTGATGCCTGTGGGTATGCTCGTCGTTCTTGACAGTATCCTCAACCGCATCACCGAGAACCGTATCAAGGGCAAAAAGACCTATATCTTTATCGACGAGATATATCTGCTTTTCCAATACGAATACTCCGCAAACTTCCTCTTTACCCTTTGGAAAAGAGTTCGTAAGTACGGAGCGTTTATAACGGGTATCACGCAGAACGTGGACGACCTCTTGCAGAGCCACACGGCGAGAACGATGCTTGCAAACTCCGAGCTTGTGATTATGCTCAACCAAGCGGCAACCGACAGAGCCGACCTTGCAGAGCTGCTTTCAATGTCGGAGCTTCAGATGTCGTATATCACCAACGTGGAAGCAGGTCACGGTCTTGCCAAGATAGGCGGCGCGCTCGTGCCGTTCCAAAACCGTCTGCCGAAGGATACACAGCTCTACAAGCTGATGACCACCAAGTTTGGAGAATAGGAGGTAACGTATGGAATATCTAAACCTTACAACACCCTACGGGCAGACCTACGAGGTGTGCTTTGAAGCGGAACGCTATGCCAACAATCACAACCTCGCCTTGCAGATGTATTTCAAGGACGAGGACGGTATGCTGATGCCTTATTCAACGCTTACCATCAATCTCAGAGAACCGCACGAGCCGAACTGCTCTTATGTGGATACCAACGATAACCCTTGGGCAGAAAAGTTTATTACCGACAATAAGCTCGGCAAGCCTACGGGAAGAAAAATGCGGTCGGGATATTGCGAATATCCGCAGTATCAGTTTGACTTGAAGGAGATCGAAAAATATCAGCTCAACGCGCCCAAGACAAAGACAAAGGACAAATCACGAAAACGTGATGAAGCTCGGTAGGTGATGCTATGAGAACTGCGAAAACGAGAGAGTCGCTACGCAGTATCAAGGTGGTAGATAAAACCGAAGGACTTGCCAAGAAAAGCAAAAACGGAGCTTCTTCTCTTGCTAACTCTGCCGAAGAAACTCAAAACTCTCGGCACGAAACCGAGGTCGAGTATGCGGGCAATGAGGTACAAGACAAGGAGGAACGCTCCGGCAGAGCGCTTGTCAGAGGTGCGGCGCGTGTCGGTCAATGGGGTTATCGGACTACGGTGCGAAATATCCAAAGATGGAGAAACCGCCCGCGAAAAATAAAGCTGAAGGTGGATGCCCCAAAGGAGCTACCTCCACCCCAACGACCGCTACTGACCGAAGGTGCTAAAGGGGGCGCGAAAACCGCCTCCAAAGGCATAAAAAACGGCTCTAAAGCGGCGAAAAACGCGAGCAAGGCATCGGCTAAGGCGGCAAAGAAAACGGCAAAAACAAGTGCAAAAGCGGCAAAGAAAGCCGCAAAAGCAAGTGCAAAGGCGGCACGTGCAGGTATGAAAGCATCTGTCCGTGCGGCACAAGCACTCAAACGAGCTGCCATTGCCACGGCAAAGTTTATCAAGGTGGCGGTCAAGGCAATTATCGCGGCGACAAAAGCCATTATCGCAGGCGTTAAGGCGCTTGTAGCAGCCATTGCCGCAGGTGGTTGGGTTGCGGTGCTTATCATCGTAATCATCGTTATCGTGGCACTTGTGGCAGGCTCTATCTTTGCTATCTTCATACCCGCCGAGCAAAACGGCATCACGGTGTATGACGTTATGGGTGAGCTTGACCGAGAGTTCCACGATAAGGAAAAAGAACTGCTCGCAAACTGCCAATACGACGTGCTGACCTACGACGGAGAAATGGCAGATTGGAATGAGATAGTTGCCATATACGCCGTCAAGCTCAACCTTGACACCGAGAACCCGCAAGAGATAGCGACCTTTGACGAAGCCAAAGCAAACGAGCTAAGGAATATCTATCGCACGATGAACACTGTGCGACTTGAAACAAGAACCGAAACAAAGGAAGCCAAGAAGCAGGTGCGTGACGATGACGGTAATCTTAAAGAGGTTACGGAAACCGTCACAACGACCTATGTCACGGTGAAGCGAACAGGACTTACGGCTCTGCAAGTCGCCGATGAATACGACTTCACCGACTATCAGATTGAAATGCTTACGATGCTTCTTGACGAGAAAAACGATGAACTGTGGCAGGGGTTGCTCACCCCGGCACAGTAACAATTCAACGCCTACCGTGTCAAACGATAGGCGTTTTTATATATACCAAATCAAGCAAAAAGGAGTGATGCCCTATGGACAACAACCACAATTTGCAAACAAACCTTTACAAAACCAACACAAAAACCAATTTTATGGAGGAAAACAGTATGAAAAAGAATAACAAGAATAAGGCAAACAACAAGAAAAGAATTGTGACGAGCGTGCTGCTCGTTGCTCTCGCGTTCCTTATGGTGTTCGGCGTTTTGATGCTCTCGCCTATGAAGGCTTCGGCAGCAACCAACCGTGCAGGTTCATACACCATTTCGGGAACGTATAATATCGGAGACGGTAGTAAATCGGGCTATCTTAGCGATTTCAGAATTACCGTTTCAACGCAGTATTTTACCGATGACTCAGCAAGCGTTGCGCAGACAAAATACAACGACCATACCTTTGATTGGACGTACTTCTCGTTCTATATGAACGCTACGGACGTTGATGCACACACCTCATTTAAGTTGACGAGAAACGGATCAACTTATGTAAGCAAGTCTCTTTCGGGTAATGGTAGTGGATACCTCTATCAAGGCTCTCTTGCAGACGGTGACTATGTGCTCACCTATGTAGGTGAATATTGGGCAGGTATCTTCTCAAAGAAAACCTACACCTTCACTTACCGCTTTACCGTTGACACGACCGCACCTTCTGTTTCGCTCAAAGCGGGAGGTTCAACGATTGCAAGCGGTTCGTACACCAATAAAGCAATTGAGTTTTCTGCAAGCGATTCTTATTCAAGCGCGAAGATTTATGCCCGTTCTCCAAGCTCTTCGTCATACACCTACACCACTTTAGGCAGCAGAACTATTGCAGCGAACTCTGCGAATAACGGTTGGTGGTATTTCTACGCGACAGACGGCTATCAGAGCACAAGCACCTACTCGGTTTATCTTGACACGGTTGCACCCGTCGGCAAGGTAACAAATTCAAGCGGCACAACCATTTCTAACGGTGGCTACACCAATAAACCCGTCAAGTATTCTGCTACCGACACGGGCGGCGTAAGCTACTATCAAGTTAAGAACCCCGGTTCTTCTTCTTGGAGTTCTTACACCGCGAACACGGCTCTTTCCGCTTCTACGGGTTGGTACACCTTCCGTGCCGTTGACAAGGCGGGTAACACCTCGTCTGAGTACAAGGTTTACTACGATGCAACCGCACCTTCGGGTACTCTCTACGGCGGCACTACCGTGAAGTCCACGGGCGGTTATTCCAACGCAAGCTATGTTAAGTATGTAGCTTCTGACTCTCACAGCGGCGTTGCTAACTGCTATGTCAGAAAGCCCGGAAGCAGCTCCTATGTGGCTTACACTTCGGGTACACAGCTTACCGCAGAAGGCACGTACTATTTCTACTGCACCGATAAGTCGGGCAACACAAGCTCCACCGTATCTATCACCCTCGACAGAACGGCTCCCACGGGTACTCTCTACGGCGGTACTGCAACCAAGACAAGCGGCTCTTACACCAACGCGAGCTATGTGAAGTACACCGCGTCGGATAGCACCTCGGGTGTAAACACTCTCTATGTGAAGATGCCCAGTAGCTCTTATTACACCACCTATTCAAGCGGCACTCAGCTTGCAACTGAAGGAACTTACTCCTTCTATGCGGTTGACAAAGCAGGAAATCAGTCCACGACTGTGACGATCACGCTCGACGTGACCAAGCCTACGGGCGTACTCTACGGCGGAACTTCGGTTCTTTCTTCGGGTGATAACACCAATGCGAGCTATGTGAGATTCGTTCCGAGTGATAATATCTCCCTCGGCTCTATCTATGTGAAGAAGCCTAACGCAAGCTCCTACGAAAGCTACACTTCGGGAACTCAGTTGACCGCTGAAGGCACTTATAGCTTCTACTGCACCGATAAAGCGGGTAACACCTCGGCAACCTACACCGTAAGGATTGACCGTCAGATCCCTTCGGCTCAGCTCTATGTGGACGGCAAGGCAATCAGCAGCGGTTCTTACACCAACGGCGAGTATATCAAGTTCGTATGCGCCGAGGATTGCTATGTCATGACTCCCGATAGCTCCACCTTTACCGCTTATATTTCGGGAACAGAGTTCTCCAAGGCGGGCAAGTACACCTTCTACGGACTTGACGATGCAGGCAACTCCACGGGTAACTATACCGTAATCATCGACAGAACACAGAAAAAGGCAACCCTTTCGGGTGTGTCGGCAGGTAAGACAAACGGCGACGTGAAGATCACTTGGTCTAACGGTGATGCTAACCTTTATGCACCCGTTAAGAGTGTAACCGTCAACGGCAAATCCGTAACCAACGGCAAGCTCATTTCCACCATTGACACGGGCGTTTACAAGGTTGTCGTAACCGACACCGCAGGCAACGTATGGAGCACCGAATTTGTATCTGCAAAGCAGAACGTGCAGACCTCTACGCTTCAGAAGGAATACTACGAGGTAGCCGACAAGGACGGCAACATCTTCGCATTTGCTTCTTACGAAAAGGCTCTTGAATTTGCAACTCTCCGTGAGAACGGCTTGGTTGTAAACGGCACTTGGAGCAGCGTAACTTGGGATACGGGCATTGCAATGGACGAAAAGGACAGCGCAAATGCCGCTAACGGCACTTATTTCATCTACAAGAAGTCCGGCTCTCCCGATGAGCAGGTCGCTTATTTCACCGCAGAGCGTTTGGCAGAGGTTATTGCCGAGTATGCCGAGGACTCCATCAAGTCCTACTACTATTGGCAGAAAGCTCCCGCAACCGTAGCTGAAGGCGAGAACCTTTACACCTACTCCGAGGGCAAGACCATTCTTGCAAACAAGGTTGAGTTCGGCGCAGACGTCGGCTTGCTCCTTGACGGAGAGGAATTTGTTGGCAACGTCATCGAAACCGAGGGCAGACACACCGTAACCGTCTTTGACGAGTTCGGTAACACTTGCGACTACACCGTTATCATCATCCGCAACGCTCCCTCCATTCAGTATGCGATTGGCGAGGGCGCGACCAACAACGTATCCTTTGACAGAACGTATTTCTTCAAGGACGAAGTAAGCCTTTCTATCACCGAAGCACTTGACGAAATGGCTATGTTCCGTATCTACCGCGTCATCGACGAGGACGAGAGCGAGCTTGTGGCAATCAAGAGCCTTGGCGAGAGCTTCACCCTTACCGAAAGCGGCACTTACACCGTAGTAGCGGTGAACCACGCAGGAGATAGTCAGAGCTTCAATCTCGTTATCTCCCGTAGCGCACCCTCTGTAACTCTTACTGAGGATGCAGACAAGAAGCAGCTTGTTATCGAGGTAAAGCTGAGCGCAGACGCAGAGAGCCACATTCAGACTCTCATCGTTCAGAAGTCCACCGATGGCGGCAGCACTTGGGTAACTCTTGATACCGACGACTACGGCACGGCTATCGAGCTTGACACTCTCACCTACAAGTTCCGCACAAGCGGCATCTACAAGGTGACTATCACCGACGAGTTCCGCACGGGCATCGACTCCATCATCGGAGAGAAGAACTACACGCAGCCTGCTCCCACGGGTGAGCTTGAAGGCGTTGACAATGGCGGTCACACCAACGGCATCGTTAAGTTCTCTTGGGATGATGATGCAAAGGTAACTGTAACCAAGGACGGCGAGGAAATCGAGTACAGATCGGGCGTAAGACTCACCGAGGACGGCGACTACACCATCGTATTTGAGAACCACGACGGACACAAGACCACCTACACCTTCACCATTGACACCGAAGCACCCGAAATCTCGGTTGACGGTGCAAAGGCAGAGGGCGCAACCAACACCAACGTATCCGTAACCTTTGAGGGCGAGGGCGTAACCGCAACGCTTGAAAAGGACGGTACTGAGGTCAGCGACTACGCTTCGGGCAAGGTTGTTTCCGAGGACGGCAAATACACCGTTATCGTAATCGACGAAGCGGGCAACGAAACCAAGACGAGCTTTGAGATCGACAAGACCGTAGGCTTTGATGTGAATATCAACGACGGCGGACTTGCGAACTCCGTCACCATCTACGAGAAGGAGAACCTTGAATTTGTTGTAACGAAGAACGGCACTCCCATCGAGTACAAGGACGGCACGGCTATCACCGAGCCTGCTGAGTACACCGTAACTCTCACCGATGACATCGGCAACAAGGCAGAGTTCAGCTTCACTATCGTAGAACCCATTGTAACCAAGTTCACCCACAACTTTGACGAGTATGTAGGCTTTGAAAAGGTGCTTGTGAACGGCAACGAAGCAAGACTCAATTACGGAACTCTTGAAATCACCGCAGACGGCAAGTACACCGTGGACGTGATTGCTAACGGCGAAACCCACTCCTTCAATGTGACCGTTGATACCAAGGTGGACTACTCCGTAAACGCACACGACAAGGGCTTTGCGAACTCCGTGAAGATCTCCGCAAACGAGAGCGTAACCGCTACCGTCACCAAGAATGGCGAAGCGTTCAAGTACGAGCTTGGCAAGGAGATCACCGAGCCTGCGACCTACGGCGTTAAGCTCGTTGACGCGCTCGGCAACAAGGTAGAGTTCAGCTTCACTATCGTTGAGCCTACTGTCGGCAAGTTTGAGGAAGAAATCGACCTTATCCCCGGCTTTGAAAAGGTGCTTGTGAACGGTACTGAAACCACCATCGAGAAAGGCACTCTCGCACTCACCGAAAGCGGTGTTTACGAGGTATCTATTGTGGCGGGTGGTAAGACTCAGAAGTTCACCGTAACCGTGGATGCTACTGCTCCTACGCTCACTCTGAACGGCGTTGAGAACGGCGGCACGACCACCGATGCAGTAACCCTTACCGACGTTTCCGAGGAAGCAGAGGTTGTGGTAACGCTCAACGGCGAGCAGATCGAGTACACCGTAGGCGACGAGCTTACCGAGATTGGCGAGTACAAGGTAACTGTGACTGATGCTTACGGTAATACTACTGAGTACGGCTTCACCATCGAGAAGGGTGCGAATATCGCACTCATCGTTGTTCTCATCATTCTTGGCGTGGCTGCTATCGGCGCGGGTGTATTCTTCTACTTCAAAAAGAAGAATAGCATCTAAGGCATAACCCCGACCGCCCGGGACTAACCTCTCGGGCGGTCTTTTGTCTTGAAAAGTTCACGGAAAAGTGATATAATAAAGGCAATTTTATAAACAACGCGGGAGAGGTCAATCCCTTCCGCAGAACAGCGAGAAGCCGAGCACAAATCCTAAGTGTTCGGCTTCTTTTTTTGTTAAATCGGGCAAAAATAAAATTATATAAAGGCAGGTGCAGAAATGAAGTACAAAGATTGGCTCAGAGAATGGTTGGAGCTTTACGAGAAGCCGAGCGTGAAGCCGAGAACCTACGCGCAGTATTGCGACGTTATCGAAAGACGGCTCATACCCGCCCTTGGCGACTACGATATGGACGAGCTTGAAACGAGGGTTTTGCAGAGATATATCGTGGATCTCTCGCAAAACGGCAACACGAGAACGGGCAAAGGACTTGCACCAAACTCTGTCAACGCCGTTGTTCTCGTTCTACACGCTTCCTTGACGATGGCGTATGCGCTCGGACTCACAAAGGCGATTCACGTTGACAAGATAAAGCGCCCCTCGGTGCGAGAAAAGCCCGTGGAGAGCTTCACCACCGAGGAACAGAAACTCATTGAGCAAGCGGTTCTTGCAGACCGCAGGCCCAAGATGTTTGGTATCGTCTTATGCCTATATACGGGGTTGCGAATTGGTGAGCTTTTGGCTCTTGAATGGAGCGACGTCAACCTCTCGGAAGCGGAGCTTTATGTGACCAAGAGCTGCTATGACGGAAAGGACGAAAACGGACAGTTTTGCCGTATCACGGGAACACCGAAAACCGAAAGCTCACGCAGAGTTATCCCGATCCCGAAGCAGCTTATACCACACCTCAAAGAACTCAAAAAGAAAAGCAACTCAAAGCACGTCGTATCCGACGGAGCGAAGGTCATCACGGTTCGTTCCTATCAGCGCAGCTTTGAATTGCTCCTAAAAAAGCAAAAGATTTCCCATCACGGTTTCCACGCTCTTCGTCACACCTTTGCGACGCGTGCCATCGAGTGCGGAATGGACGTCAAATCCCTCTCGGAAATCCTCGGACATAAAAACCCGACGATTACCCTAAAAAGGTATGTTCATTCCTTTATGGCACATAAGCGAGAGTATATGAACCGTTTGGGAAAATTGCTCTAATTTTTTTGTTCGTCTATCGCATTTATCAATCTAATACAAGAAATTATTAACTGTACTATTATATCATATTTGCCCCATAAAGTCAATATTTCACGGCTCATTGATAGAGTTATCAATGGCTTTTTTCTTTTATGGGGCAATAGACGAACATTTATAAGGAGTTCTGTTCACCTATTAGATTGATAGATGAACAAAATGCAAGGCACAAAGTTCATCTATTTGAGGGCAGCTATGTTTTATGATGACACCTACCGCGTCGTGCTTTTCGGTCATCGTGACTTTTACGGACACCGAACACTTGATGAACGGCTCTATCCGCTTCTGAAGGACTTGATACGCACGAAGCCTTTTGTGGAAATATATATCGGTCGTAACGGCGAGTTTGACATCTACGCCGCTACGGTCGTTAAACGTGTGCAAAACGCTATGGGCAAGGCGAACAATGAGTTTATCTGTGTGCTCCCGTACCCCGAAAAGGATATGGAATACTACGAGGAATATTACGACAACGTGATGATACCCGAATGTATCGGGCGTACCCACCCGAAAGGGGCTATCACGAAGCGCAACCGTTGGATGGTGGAACAAGCCGACCTCTTTATCTGCTACGTGGAGCGAGAGGAAGGCGGCGCATACACCGCGCTGAAATATGCGAAAAAGCTTGAAAAGGAGGTAATCAATCTTGCCGAGGATGAAGAAGAAAGAGATGAATGAAGCCGAGAGAAAATACCGCTTGGCACAGAATTACCGCCATTTCGCGTGGCGCATTATGGTGTATCTGAAAGCGCACCCTGACGTTTTGAACGCTAACAACAATCAAGAGGTTTACGATGCCGTAAGAGAGATACAGATACAGTATCACTTAAAGCATACCCCGAGATATACACGCGAGGATGCTGCCTATTTCGTGGACTTTATGTGCGAGCTTGAAGCAAAGAGCAAAGGCGCGGAATTCTACGTCGATCAAAGAGAAATGAACTATTACAGACCAAGCGTAGAAAAGGACGAAGCCGACAAGCTGATGTTTTACATCATCTTATTGGCTTATGACGATGATTGCTACACTAAGGAACCCCACGAAGCGGTGCTTGCCGAGGAAGAAGCCGAAAGACAAGAAAAACTGAAGAAAAAGAAGTACTCAAAACTATGAGCACTAATATACAGAATTGCCGTTTCTTTTATCAAAAATGACAGCGTGTGCCATATTGGACAAGTAAACTCCTCCAGAAAGCGGATCGCTCTTGGAGGAGTTTATTTATTTTGCGAAATTTTATGAAACCTTCACCAAAAATTGTGAAAGTCTATTGAAAAATCGCAAATATTATGGTATAATGTATTCTGTATTTCTATTTTATTTTGGAGGAAGCTATGGCTGTATCTTACTCTAAACTTTGGAAGGTTCTGGTTGACAAGGAAATGAGCAAAGCAGAACTCAGAAAGCGAGCCGACATTTCGGCTAACACCATGACGAGAATGAGAAAGAATGAACCCGTCACGCTCGATCTTTTGAGTAGAATTTGTAAGGAACTCGAAGTCGATTTTGGCGATATTGTTTCTTATGTTCCCGATGAAGAAAACACACCATAAAACTAATATGCGTATTTGTAACACTTCTGTAACGTACGCGGGTGTATAATATATTACACTATCGAAGATTTAAAAAATTTTTGTTTTAACGAGGTGACCTATGAAAAGGAAATTAAGTTGGAAAATTGTATCGCTTATCCTTGTGCTTGCGACGCTGATGACGTCGTTGCCTCTTACGGTGTTTGCCGAAGAGATCAACAATGGTGACAGTGCTGCGCAAGAGCTTTACATCAAGGAAGTTAAGCTGGTACAGGCTAAAAATCGTGAGGAGGCGGCAAATCTCCTTGCTCTGAACGGATATCAGATGCTCGATTATAATTTGAATGAAGGAACGGGAAAAGACGGTATCTGGCTTGGATACATCAGTACGACCGATCCGACAGAAGCTATTTACGACCTGAAGCTGATGAACATGGACGGAGGCTTCACTCGTACAAGTATGGAAAAGGCTCTCGAATCGCAGAAGTCTGCACTTTCTGAAATGGCAGTTGACCTTGAATATCTCATGGACGAGTTTGCTGAAGCTTACGAGGCTGGAAGTGAGCCTGCCAAGAGTGCATACAGAGCTCTTAACGTTTTCCGTGTGGTTGACGGTGAGACAGAGCTTCTCGAGGAGAACGGACTCGGCTTTAAGATCGTTCACGGCGAGATAACGCTTACCAATATTACGGAGATCTTGTTGTTCTGCGATCCCACCTTCGTGGACACCATCGTAAAGCTGCTTACTATGGGAATTCAGACCAGAAACGGAAACTGGTTGCAGAAGCTTTCCGAAGCAGGTCCGTACGATGAGGACACCGAGTATATGAAAGACGAGGAGGAGCTGGAACGCCGCGCCCAGCAGCTTCTGAACGTAATACAGCTTTATTCCGGAATTTACAACGCAATGGTAAAATCCGGTCTTATGCCCGATGATTTTGACGAAAACTTTAATCCCGTTTATAAAGACAACGGTGCTGAAGGCGATCTCACTCTTACCGCAGAGGAAGCAGATCTTCAGAAGGTAGACGAGAGCCGCTACAAGTTCTATAAGATCGCCGCAGATGAGCTTGCAGAATACAGCTACGGCACCGAAGGAGAAACTCTCAAGGATCTCTTTGTATCCCTTGAAGAGGAGTATAACACAAAGGTACTGTATCCTATGGTATCGGTTCTCTCGGACGCTGAGTTTTCCGCGCTTTCCTACGGTTGCTTCCTTGAAATGGTAACCGGAGCCGATGCAACCGAGGCGACCTTTGAGTCCTACGATGAGGTTTTGGATATCATTACCGAAGAGAAAAGCTCTGTTTATCTTTACTTAGGTGTTGACAAGGCGCTCTTTGACGATGAAGCTATTATCGGATTTACCGACACCGCTCAGCGCCATATGGCAGCAACGGGTGAGCTTGAATTCTTCGAGAGAGAAAACACCGATGAGCGTATTTGGGGAGAAGCAACCCGTGTTATAAGCGTTATGGGTGCTTCATTCTTGGCAGTGATGGGCTTGACCAAGATCGGCATTGGTGTGCTCACTTGGGCGACCGGTATGAGTGTAGCCACCGCTGCAACTTCAACAGGCGCAATGGCAGCTACCATTAAATACGGCGCAATGATAGGCGGTCTGAAAGGACTTATCGTTGCTGTTGTTGTCGTGGTTCTTTCCCTTGTAATTTCTTACATCGTGGCGGTTGTTAAGGACGCATACGAAGACAAGATCGACTGGAAAAACAACCCTATGATGGAATATATGTATGACGTCAAGGAGGCAACCTTTGAGCAAACCTCAGACGACGGAGTTTCCACAGGATTTATGACGCGACAGGTGTATGCTATCTACGAGGCTGTTACAGACATACACGGTGAGCTGATCGATCTGAACGCGCGCTCCGGGGATGCTTCTCAGTGGATTCAGATGTTTGCTTCTTACGATAGACAAGGCACGAATGCACAGCCTATCAAGTGCGAGGATCTTCTCGTCAAGTACGGCAACGGAGAAGTGCCCGAGGGATACACGCCCTTGACTCGCTTTGGTGAGGTCATTGCATACGACCTCAATCAGTGGGATGAGAAGGATGACGTTAACGGAGTTTACGTTTTCTATAAACAGGATAAGGACGTTGTTGTCAATAGTGGCGTAACCTACTATATTTCCGAGGTACAGCTTCAGTCGGGCGAGAGCGATGCGCATTGCATCGAACTCTTGAAGAATGCAGGCTATACCCCCCTCAACATGAATCTGTCTACCGAACTGACCGACAACGATTTGTTGTTCAAGGATAAGATATATACATATATTGGATATAAGGTAACCACCAACGCGAGCGACGCTATACGCGATATTCGTGTGGTCTACGGTCCGAGTCAGGGCAATCTTCAGTACGGCGCCGCAACCTATGCGGCTTGCGGAAGCAACGGACAGGTGACACTTTACGCAACCAAGTATTCTATATCCGGCCCCCCCATTCTGGCAGGCAGCTTGATTTGTGTTGATGAGCAAGCCAAGGCAGCCGCAGGATACGAGCCTGTATGTCTGATGTCCGGCGGACCTGCCGTGTCGATAAACTTAGACAGCAATGGTGAGGCTCGTGAAAATTACGGATTTATGTATCTCTATTTCCTTCCCGAAACAACCTTCATCAGCGGAAAGCTGTACGTCGGTGGTCTTGCAGCGTTCCCACGAGGCTCTACTTTATATTCCGGAGAAGACAAGGATATACCGATTCCTGACTGCACGAAGGATATGTGGAAAGATTACGTTCCTGCTGCGAAGGGGCAGCATGCATTCGCTACTGAGGAGCGTTACGTAGATACGATCTATTATTATCCGACGTATAATCCCTACCGTGCGGCTTACGGAGTCAAAGGCGTTGAGTATGAGGGCTATCCAAATTTTGTGATAGTCGATGGTATTTCATACTACAAATGGAACGAAGTTATTTGGGGTTTTCAGGTCGACGACGAAAAAGCTACGTTTGTTCTTCAAACCACAAAAGACAATCTCCATCCGTCCAACGGCGCATTTTATCTCACGGGTAACCCCGAACCTGAAAACGTGTACAACGCCGAGACGTTTGAAATGTCCAAGGTACAGCCGTTGGAACTTTCGGATGTTATAGTTGCCAGCTATGGTCCATATGGTCCAAACTGTGAAGTGCCGGAGGATTTTTATCCGGTAAATAACTCGTATGCGGGTAGTTCTACCGATTATCAAATGGTTTATGAACCGGGCTACGGCACCTCCTTCGTAATATATACAAAGTTCAAGAATGTGGAAAAGCCGTACGTATCGGGCATTTTAGCAGTAGATCAATTTTCGATTTACCGCGCGTATGGGCCCGAATCGGGAATTACCATAGATCAGATTACGGAAGAAATTCTGTTTTCCACTCTTGTTAACCAAGGCGCAACTGATGTTCTTCCTGATTCGTTAACAATGCGAAAAACACAATTTTTGGGATTTTTGGGACTAAAATCTATGAATGTGACACAATACGGTATCACGAAAACCTCCAAGAAAAGCGAGGGATTGACTGACGTATTCTTCTACTTCAACGGATTTTCCGCAGATGAGCCTCCAAAGACGCTCTATCGCGGATCGGTAAAATATACGCTTCTTTGTCAGGTTCCCTATAACCTGTTGACCGATGAAGATATGCCCACCACGGGTGTATATCTCTACGGTACTACAAGTAAAACAGCAGGTAATAAGATTATCGATTTGCAGATATCGTATCAGCCATGTATGAAGGGCTATGAAGCTATTCGGACTATGGACGGCGGATCTCTGATGAGCGAGATTAAGGATTATGCTTTGGAGCAGAAGTCTAAAAACCCTATGAGCAAAGCCGATGACTTCTATGATGCGCTTTATAGATTCTTTGATAACGACGATGGCATCGATCAAATGCCGTACTACTACATACACATCAAGCGAGAGGGTGGGAAAACAGAGGATATCTATATTGAGAAGCTTTATCTTGCGACTTCAATGGAAAGTTTCTCGGAACAGGGGGCGGAAAGCTTTGTAGGTATAAACCTTAACGAGGGTGCAGGCGGTGATTGTATCTATCTTGGTTATAGTTACACCTCAGACCCTACAAAAGCAATCAAAGGAATCCGACTTTATCACCAAAAGAATCCTCCGAGCACCTTGACCGACGAAGACGGACGCATCTACACACTTGCTTCCGATCTGAATCTCAACCATGATGCCGGCGGAAATCAGATCTATCTTTACACCACAACCGGACTTGATGGCGATGATCCAATTTGCGGTATTGATGTAAAATTCGAGATTGCTTCGGGTACGTCAACAGAAACTTGGGTGGACGGATCCGAGGTAACGATGACATTCCATTCCGCAATGCAGTGGAATTCGACTAAAATTTCCAACCTCAACGAGGATGCAGGCGGCAAGAAGCTATACCTGTTGTATACCACGGTGGACTCGGACCTTGCAGTACCCGAGGAAACTCCCAACTACGGTAACGCTCCGCTCCACACGAGAGAGGAATATGAGTATCAAGCCAAAAACGGAAAATACATTGGCGGTATATACGTAATGGATAAGGAGACCATCCGACTTGAGAAGATCGCAAACGGTACCTTGCCTGCATCCGCTACCTGCAAGGACGTTACCGACGAAGAGGTCTTTGCAAGACTTACAGCAATGGGGGCTACCACCATTATCCAAACGCCCATTAACGTCAGCGCCAGCGGCTATTTCAAGAACAACGCCAACAAGGTATATATCGGATACAGCCGTACCAACAAGTCCGATTATGCGATCCGCAATCTCGCCATCAAGGCAGAGATCATGTCTTTGGATGAGCCAAAGGAAAACATCAGCATCAAGAGCAAGGGTTATACGCTTGTTGCCGAGGCAGCATCGGAAGTGACCGAGCTTCCCCGAGCGATCAATCTGATCGGCGTTGAGGGCGGTCAGGATCTGAATCTTCCGAGACTCTATCTCTATTATTCCACCGACACCGGAAGCGATCCGATTTACGATATCTCGATTGACAATCTTCCCCTCGTGAACGGCTGGAATACCGTCAGATCCGCAAACGTCATGGATCCCTTCGCTGATATCTATCAGCAAGCGAGTGCTATGAAAAAAAGCATCGATGACGATGATTTGTTGGGTAAATACGATCAGGTTTACGAAGACGAGCTTTCCTCGTGGTTAGGAGAGATCGCAGACCTCTTTAAGCCCAAGGATGCAAAGGCGAAGCCCTTCTATATTCACGTAAAGAGACACACCAAGGAAACGATTGAGGAGGTTAAGCCTTATATCGGTAAGATCTACCTCGCGCTTGGTGATTCCAAGGAGGATGCGCTTTCACAGCTGATCGCATACGAGCCTGACGGATTCGTTGAAGTCAACTTCAACCAGAATGCAGGTGGAAAGAAGATCTACATGGCATACAAGCGCGTTGCAAAAGCCAGAGATGCGCTGACCGACGTTGTCATCTATCAGGACAAGAAATTTGAGCCTACAAGAAGAATCATAGTGGGCAAAGAGAAGGTGAAGTACACGCTTGTAGCGGCTATAAACCTCAATGACGGCTCAGGCGGAAAGGCAATGTGTCTTTACACTACCGATTCGAAGCACACGGGCAATCCGATTACGGACGTTGATATCAGAAAGTCGAAAGATGTCACCGTTAAGTGCGGTGTTGAGACGATACCCGCAAGACGTGCAGACGGCAACAGCTACACAGACGAATATATCAACCTGAACAAGAGCGGCGGTGGTGACACCATCTACTTCATCATGGAGCGCGAGACCACCGAAGGACATTCCTTTGATATAAACAACTATAAGGAAGAGGAATTCATAGATGCTACTTGCAGTGAAGAAGGTGCTTGGATCTGCTATTACGATTGCACTGAGTGCGGTAATACAGTAGAAAAAGTTCGTGAGATCTATCCTGCTACCGGCGAGCATTACGACAGTGAGGGTGATGGCGATCACGATTGTGACGAGTGCTTGGAGGCGATCGTGGGCAAGTGCACAGCAAAGGCTTACTCCGAAGAGGATCCCGACAATCCCGGAGAATTCATTACCGTTTACCGTTGCTCTGAGTGTGACGCGGAAATGGATCAGTCTGACTCCGTGGCATCGCTTTTCGGAAGCGGCTCGCTGATCGCAATACTCTCGTTGTCGGGAGTTGCGATACTCGCAGCAATATTAATATTCATCAAAAAAAGAAGAACAACAGTAACACCCAATAAAGGAGACATGGAAGATGAGGAAAACATTTAAGAGTATTTTGTCAATCATTCTGGTGCTTTCAATGCTTCTGTGCGCCACAGTTCCTGCCTTTGCGGCAGGAGCTGAGACGTACATTTGCGAGCTTCGCCTGATTTATGCAGAGGATTACGAGGAAGCGAAAGAAATCCTTGAAGACAGTGGATTTAGTGATTATAAGCTTTATAAGAACAACTTGAATCAAGGCTCCGATGAGATCGGTGTATTTCTTGCATATAAGACCACAACCGATATCGAGGATGCTATCACCGACATCGCTGTAATGCAGATGAACGGCGGTTATCAGGAAGGTAACTATCAGGAAATGCTCAGCGAGAGCTACGAGGCATATGTCGCTATGGGTAAGGTCTACCTCGAAGCGATAAAGTATTTCAATGAAGCTTACGACGAGGGCGATTTCCTTGCCAAGTTAGCGCATCGTCAGCTCAATTTCTATAATGTAGTAAGCGAGGGAATCCCCGAGGATGATATTCCCGATTTTGAAGGCGAGCATCTTGGTGACATCTTCTATAACGGCATTTCTGCTAACGAGCTTGCCACTATGTTTATGGAGGGTAACTCCTACGCTCTTAATAATATCCGTTCCTTGATCGCTATGGGTGTTTCCTACAACGATGACGGCTCACACTATCTTAAAAAGGTAGAAGAGGCTGTTGCGATGATGAATGCGGATAAGGATGTGTTTGAGGATGCGGACAATTTCGCAGATTATGAGGCACTCGCACTTGTAGTCGGAACTACTATGGAAACTTTCAAGGATATGTTCAAGGAGCTTGCGGCTTACGAGGGCGAAATGAACTTTTACGACACGGAAGTAACAGATCTTGAGTATAAATATATGGAGCACAAGTCCATTGCCGACAGATTCAGAGAGGTAGCCTATCTTAACGGACAGACTCTGTATGATTTCTGTATGAATTACGAGTTCGATGAGGAAGATTTTACTTCTCTGTATCCTCTCATTGGCGCGCTTAACAAGGGTCAGGCAGCTATGACCAAGGTTGCACATTATTACGACGTTGTTCGTTACAGTATGTCTGACTACCCCGAGGCAGAGCTTGAGGCTGAGGTTGCAAAGCAGGAGGAGATATACAGCAAGACTCCCTTCAACGTTTATACCGGTGTCGATCGCTCTATCTACTACGGAACCTTCGCGCTGACAAGCGAAGCATACCGTGCGGATGCTTATACCGAGGGCGGTCTTATTGAGCATATGTTCTCGGAAAATACCGCGTGGACTGTTTCGGGCATTGCGGCAGGTGCCACCAGCCTTATGCTCGGTGCGTGGGCGGTTCAAAGAACCTTGGCGGCAGCCAAAGTCAACGCAACGGTTGAAACAGCCAAGACCGTTGCCAAAGAGATGGCTTCTATGAGAAATGAAATATATGACATGACATCGGAAGTATTGAATGCAACGCCTACATCAACCTTGGGTATTGGCTCCGGATATGGTCAGACCTGCGGCGATGCCATCAACACACTTTATTTCAAAGCCTTTCCCGATATGGTAGATTCGCCGGCACTTTCATATATGACGGACCATACTAAGCTTTGGGAGCTTGCCGGAGGAAGAGCCACCAGTAATCTTTCGCCTTCTGACTATCAGGCAATCTCCAGTCTCAACGACCAATATGACGATATCGTACAAGGCATGGATGATGTCATCACTAATAATGAATCCGTAGCAAATGATATCGCTGCAAACGCAGGGCAAACTAAAGCTGCTTTGTTTGGAACAGGTTTGCTCTACATTGTAAGCGGAGTGCTGATGATTTACTCGGCTTACAGCCTTGGTATGACCGTTTATAACTATTATCATCCCGATTACGATGACGTGCCGATTGCTTTGGTAGATCTGATCAAAACCGTTGACGGTGATAGATATATCAAGTATGACGTTGTTTACAATGCAGAAGTAAATGAAGAAGGCGTTTACGAGGCGGCTGACCTCAACGCATTTGCAGGACAGCGTTGGAATGCTCTTTATTACACCAAGAGCTACGAAGCAGGAAAGCCCCTGCTTGCAAACAGCTTTTTGCTCAGCACATCCAGCAACACAGCTAAAACCGGTTACGCTCCCGTACACCGCTTCGGTGAGGTATCCTGCTACAATCTCAATAAGTACAATTTCAGCGGAAACAAAACTCTTTATCTTTCTGTAAAGCAGTCCAAGAACAATAAAGCTGCGGTTGCAGATGTTCCCGAAGTAGTTGGATCTATGTTCGGCACAGGATTCTTGTTCCTTGCAGGCGGTATTGGCGCGGCACTCGGTGTTGGCGGAACTATCGTAACTCAGGGATTTTTGAAGAAAAAGAAATCCAAAACCAATTCTGCCGCGGATACTTCTGATGAAGAATAAAATTTGATAGCAAGGAGAGCATATAAATTACATATGAGAACAGTATATAAAAGTTTACTTTCTATAGTACTTGTAATTTCAATGCTTCTGTGCGCCACAGTTCCTGCCTTTGCGGCAGGAGCTGAGACGTATATTAGCGAGCTTCGCCTCATTTATGCAGAGGATTACGAGGAAGCGAAAGAAATCCTTGAAGAGAGCGAGTTTAGCGATTACAAGCTCTATAAAAAGAACCTGAATGAAGGTACCGGAGAGATCGGTGTATTTCTTGCATATAAGACTACAACCAATATCGAGGATGCTATCACCGACATCGCCGTAATACAGATGAACGGTGGTTATAAGGATGGTAACTTCCAAGAAATGATCCAAAAGAGCTATGAAGAGTACGTAGCGATTGGAAAAATCTACAAGGAAGCTCTTGCATATTTTGCTGGGGCGTACGATGCCGGAGATTTTCTTGCAGAGATGGCATATCGTCAGTTGAATTTCTACACGGTAGAAACACAAGAGGATATCGGTTTAGAAGTCCCCGATTTTGAGGGTGAGCATCTCGGTGACATCTTCTATGATGGAATATCTGCTAACGAGCTTGCCACCATGTTCCTCGAGGGAAACTCTTATGCTCTTAAAAACATCCGCTCTTTGATCTCTATGGGCGTTTCCTATAATAGTGACGGCAAGACGTACCTGAAAAAGGTTGCAGAGTCGGCGGCAAAAATGAATACTAACAGTAATGTATTTGATGGCAAGAGTTACGATGAAATCGCCGCTGCTATCGATCTTGCTATCCCGAGTATTAGTGACCTTTTGAAAGAATTGGCTCTTTACGAAGATGACTTCGATTTCACAGATGGAAAATTCACCGCTGAGGAGCTTCATTATCTCGAGATCAAGGCAATCGCAGATACGATGCGAGAGACTCCTTATCTTGGCGAGCAGACCCTTTACGATTTCTTTATAAAGTATACTACTAATCAAGAGAGCAACGCGTCACTGTATCCTTTGGTTGATGCACTCAACGACGGACAGGTCGCTATGACGAAGGTTTCGCATTACTATGACGTGATCCGCTACAGCGCAGCACTTGTAGATGAAGAGATACTTAATGAAGAACTTGAAAAGATGGAAGAAACCTACTTGGATAATCCCTTCAACATCTATACAGGCGTTGACCGTTCCATCTACTATGGAACCTTTGCTCTGACCACCGAGGCAGACCGTGCAGATGCTTATTCCGAGGTTGACATGATGACGTCGTTCCTCGGAACGGATTATAGAGCTACTTCGTTGACCATTTCGCTAACAACTGGTACTGCCGGTTTGTGTATGCTTGGTCTGGGTGTAATGTCTCGATACATTGACAATTTCGACTATCGTTCGATTCTCACAGCATATAACGACTCAGTTCAAAGTGCCGGAGAAGCTATAGGCTCGAATTTAACCAATATGCCTGCACCGGATCTTTCTGTTGCTTCGTATTTTACAGGCGAAATGAACACGAATGCGACCGTTTTTGATGCGCTTTATCAAATGGCTACCGGCTCATCTCCCGATGCCGCAATGTCATTTGCAGATAAGGTTGATTTCATAGCTAACTACAATGCAACTAACGGTAATCCGTTTGGTGAATACTGGACGGAGTACATACATAACACTCAGAACGAGATATGGGCGGCAAAGTCAAGCGTTTCCGAGGTTTCTGCCACGGCTCCCGTGTCTTTTGCCACCGGTTTGTTCTTTGTTGTGGGTGGTGCTTTGACGATTTATTCCGCATATAAGCTCGGTATGACCGTTTACAACTACTATCATCCCGATTACGAAGATATCCCTGTTGCAATGGTAGACCTTGTTAAAACTGTTGACGGCGACAGATACATCAAATACGACGCTGTTTTTAACGCAGAAATCAACGATGATGGCGTTTACGAGGCAGCGGATCTCAATGCTTTTCAGGCTAAGGCGTGGAACGCGCTTTATTACACCAAGAGCTATGAGGCAGGCAAGCCTCTGCTTGCAAATAGCTTTATACTTAGCAATACGAGTAATAAACCCAAGGAAGGCTACGCTCCCGTACACCGTTTTGGTGAGGTTGTTTGCTATAACCTTAATAAGTACAACTTTAGCGAAAAAACCAATATTTATCTCTCTGTAAAACAGTCTAAGAACAACAAAGCTGCGGTGGCGGACGTTCCGGAAGTAGTCGGATCTATGTTCGGCGCAGGATTTTTGTTCCTTGCAGGCGGAGTTGGAGTAGCGCTTGGTATTGGCGGTACTATCGCAACGAATGGATTTTTGAAGAAAAAGAAATCCAAGGCTACCGATCCTGCAAATACGTCCGCAGATGAGTAAACTTAAATTTGTGAAGGAGATTATGCAATGAAAATAATTTGGAAAGTCATCATTTCCGTCACGCTTATCGTTTCAATGCTTCTTTGCTCCATTGTTCCTGCCTTCGCGGCAGGAACAGGAGAGACATACATTTGTGAGCTTCGCCTGATTTATGCAGAGGATTACGAGGAAGCGCTGGAAATCCTTGAAGATAGCGAGTTTAGTGATTATAAGCTCTATAAAACCAACTTGAATCAAGGCTCCGGCGAAATCGGTGTATTTCTTGCATATAAGACCACAACCGATATCGAAGATGCTATCACCGACATTGCGGTTATGCAGATGAATGGCGGTTATCAAGAGGGTAACTATCAAGAAATGATAAGTGAGAGCTACGATGAGTACGTAGCGATGGGTGAGATCTATCTCGCGGCTATCAAGTATTTTGTAGAAGCATACGAAGCGGGCGATTTTTTGGCAGAGTCCGCATATCGTCAGCTCAATTTCTACGACGTAGTAAGTGAGGGGATCCCCGAGGATGATATCCCCGATTTTGAAGGCGAGCGTCTCGGTGACATTTTCGTTGATGGCATTAGCAAGTATGAGCTTGCAACCATGTTTATGCAGGGTAACCTGTATGTACTGCAAAATGTTCGTTCCTTACTCGCAATGGGTGTTTCCTATAACGAGGATGGCAAGCACTATCTTGAAAAGGTAGCAGAGGCTGTTGAATTGGTGAAAGCAAATAGCTCGATATTCGAGGATTATGATAACTATGATGAATTCGACAGTATTGCGCTATTGATTACAGGAAGTATTCTTACCTTCAAAAATATGTTTGAAGAGCTTGCCTGTTATGAAGCAGATCTGAATTATCAAGATGATAACTTGACTGATCTCGAAGTTAAGTATGCGGAATATAAATCCCTTGCGGACAGAATGAGAGCGGTTAAGTATCTTGGCGAACAGACACTTTATGACTTCTGTATGAGCTACGAGTTTGACGAGGATGAAGAGGACTTATCGCCTTTATATCCTCTCGTTGCCGCACTGAACGATGGTCAAATTGCAATGACTAAGGTTGCACACTATTATGACGTGGTTCGTTACAGTATGAGCGAATATCCTGAAGAGGCGCTTGATGAGATGGTTTCCGAAATGGAGGAAATATACAGCGAGACTCCCTTCAATTTTTACACTGGTGTGGATCGCAGCATATACTACGGTAGTTTTGCATTGACCACTGAGGCTTATCGTGAGGATTCATATACAGAAGACGGTTTTCTCAACTTTATGTTCAAAGACCACACCGCATGGGGGGCAAGTACTGTCGCATCTGCAGTGGGCGCAACAACGCTGGGTATTTGGGCTATCCGCAGAACCTTGTCTGAGACGGCTGCTGCAAATCAAACGGCTCAGGAGTTAGCTGCACAGTTCGCGCAGGATAAGGCTGCAGCTATTGCGGCCGCAACTCAGTTGAAGAATACCGCAGCGGAAACAGCAAGCACTCTTGTTGCCGCAACCAAAACGGAGGCACTCGGAACTGTTGCAATGCAGTACGGAGCTACATATAACGACGTGGTAAACGCAATGGTTCAAAAATACTTATCCGGTACAGCTGATTTTTGGCTGAATCAAAACTTTAGCTTGAAGATTTCTGCAATTGCAAGTAAGCAGTCCATAATGAATCCTACCGATCTTGCTATCGTAAAGCAAATGAACGGCGATTTTATGCATGCTTGGAGTGCACAGTCGAAGGTCGCAGATACACAACTGACTAACGCGCAAAACATGACACAAAGCGTAACGAACACGAGCGCAGTCTCCGGATTTACCGTGGCTCTTTATATCGTGGGCGGTCTTCTTATGCTGTACTCGGCGTTTTCTCTCGGAATGACTGTTTATAACTACTATCACCCCGATTACGAAGATGTGCCGATTGCACTGGTAGACCTTATTGAGACCGTGGACGGTGACAGATACATCAAGTACGATGTTGTTTATAACGCAGAAATCAACGATGAAGGCGTTTATGAGACAGCTGATCTCAACGCATTCGCAGGACAGCGTTGGAATGCTCTTTATTACACCAAGAGCTACGAAGCAGGAAAGCCCCTGCTTGCAAACAGCTTTTCGCTCAGCACATCCAGCAACACAGCTAAAACCGGTTACGCTCCCGTACACCGCTTCGGTGAGGTATCCTGCTACAATCTCAATAAGTACAATTTCAGCGGAAACAAAACTCTTTATCTTTCTGTAAAGCAGTCCAAGAACAATAAAGCTGCGGTTGCAGATGTTCCCGAAGTGGTTGGATCTATGTTTGGCGCAGGATTTTTGTTCCTTGCAGGCGGTATTGGAGCAGCACTCGGTGTTGGCGGAACTATCGCAACTCAGGGATTGTTGAAGAAAAAGAAGAAATCCGAGAAAATTCCTTCTACTGAAGGCTCGGAGAATACTTAAAAACAGCATCCACCACCTATACTGGGGTGGTGGATGAGATAAAATTTACTAATTAAGAAAGGAGAAGCAACGAAGTGGAAACGATTTGCCTTTGGATAACAGAGCTTGTTCCTTTACTTGCAACGCTGTTTTCTCTTATTTTTGGATTGAAATACTTTTTTAAAAAAGGAAAACCGTTATGCTTGCAAAGCATTACCATGGCGATGGCTTGTCATGCGCTTGGCAGCGTCTATCATATATGCCAATCACTTACGAGCGAAGAGCTTGTAGAAGGCTTTACTCCGGCATATCTCGGTCGTTTCGGATTCTTTCTTTTTATCCTTACGGCAAGCTATGGACATCTCGACAGAATCATAGATGATGGTTCTCCTAAAATGCGAAAAGCCAGACTTATCGCCCTTTTAGCTCCGGTTGCTGCTCTCCTTTTATACATTCCGAACGCTGTTTTGGAAGATGTACAGTTGGATACCAAGCTTGTGTATGCCTTTGTTTGGATACCCGCTATCATTTGTGTTTACTTCAATTTGAAGCACGCCATTATTCCCAACTTGGATTTTGGATTTATAAAGGCATTAAGACCTTATAATATTCTCGTCCTCTGCCTTGGATTTGCAGAGCTTCTTTGCTTGACTGCTTGGGATTACTATTATCCCATTCATATGGCGATTACGGCGATAATGTTTGGTGCTCTTTGTGTTGCCTCGATGTTTGCAGCGAAGAAAGGAGTGGAAAAATGGACAATATAATCTATATGTTATTCATTTCTGTTTTCATTCCCATAATGCTGATGGCATTGCTCGTTGATAAAAAGTCACGCCTGCCTATCATATTTATGCTTGTAGGTATATTTGTTTCGGTATTTGCCTCAGAGCTCAACACATTTTTGGCTCTGAATCTGAATAAGGATATGTATGGCATGACAACAATCGTAACCCCGATAACCGAGGAAATACTGAAGATGTTGCCTATTTTATACTATGCGCTCGTAATATCAGACAAAAAAGAAACTTTGTTTACAGCATCCATGGCAACGGGCATTGGATTTGCAATTCTTGAGAATGCATATTTTCTTATCAATTCTCCTAACTTTAGTATGCTCACTGCTGTTACCCGTGCTTTTGGAGCAGGTCTTATGCACGGAATGTGTACGCTTCTTGTAGGCGTTGGCATATCCTTTGTTAAGAAAAAGAGCAAATTGTTCGTTGTGGGAACATTCGGTCTCCTTTCGACCGCCATTGTTTACCACGGAATTTATAACATTCTTATTCAATCCGAATACGAAATAGTGGGTGCGCTCTTGCCCATTGCAACCTATATTCCTTTCTTTATTTGGCGCTTACGTATCAAATATAAAAAGAAGGCGACGGCGAAAACTTCCAACTGAAGAAAGAAAATCTAACAAAGTAAAATACATAGCAGGGTGAGGCGATCTCTCATTCTGCTAAAATAAACAATAATTCTTTAGGAGAATGGAAATGAAGAAAATAATTCTGGTTGTATTGAGTTTGATTTTGGTTCTTGGGATGTTTCTGACTGTAACGTTTGCGGAAGCAACTTCGGATGACATTATTATTCTTTATGAAAATGACGTACATTGTACGGTGGAAGGATATTCAAAGCTTTCTGCTATGAAAAAGGAATTACAGGAAACCCACTCTTATGTCGGTGTGGTTTCAGGAGGTGACTTTATTCAGGGTAACAGCCTGGGTGTTATTTCAAAGGGTGAGTATATTATTACTCTTATGAATCTTGTCGGATATGATGCAGTAACTTTAGGAAATCACGAATTTGATTATAAACTTGACAGACTTGATGAGTTGGTTGATATGATGGATACCAAGCCTGTTTGTTGTAATTTTCAGAAATCAGGGGAGGATACCACCTGTTTTGAGCCTTATTCCATTGTTTCCTACGGTGATGTAGATATTGCTTATATCGGCATAACTACGCTTTCCGCAATTACATCCTCTTCTTCCGCACAGTTTAAGAATGAAAATGGAGAATTTATTTATACCTTCCATGCGTCAGATTTGTATGAGGTTGTGCAGAAAATCCAGGCTGTCAATAAGCAGCGGGAGTCGAATGCCCCTGGTAAGACTTTTTCAGGCGAATCCTATGACCATACCGAATTGCAGGCTCACCCGGAGCTTGCCGTCTCCTATATCGTAGCACCCCCTCAGATGGCGTTGTATATGGAGACCAGCGCAGCGATTTACGATGTCTACCTCAAATATATCGCTCCGGAGGACATCCACGTTTACTCCATTGATGAGGTGTTCATCGATGCCACCGCCTATCTGCACACCAGCGGCCTCTCCCCCCGGGAGTATGCCATGAACAT
>ERZ808030.2-NODE-2-length-43842-cov-6.035188_pt1 | contig 43842 bp, 62 predicted proteins | sample MGYA00380186_ERZ808030 | MGnify/ENA primary metagenome ERZ808030 (study PRJEB31490, sample SAMN06133386) | cow dung metagenome | isolation source: M7 | host: cow | place: China: Chengdu | collected 2015-05 ...
CCCCGGCCGACCCCATCGGCTCCCCCCGGTTTTGTAGCAACTCTTTTGGCCCTGGGGGCCACCCACCCCCATCCCAGGTTGAAAAATGTGCCGAAATTAGGCGAATTTAGGCACATCGATACAGTGCGTCACACAGCCGCCACCGGGTTAAATCGCGAAGGCACGCAAACATACTGGTGAAGCACGAACAACCTAATCGCGTTTGATTTAGAGCCAAAACAAAGCGAAAACAAGCGAAATACGGCAAAGTGGTTACAGAACAAAAGAACGGTTAACGCATTTTTGCACGGTTGAATAAAGTTTTTTGAATGGTTAAAACACGGTAAAATCAAGGCCGGCAGCAAGCGTCAAACGGCGCGTGAGAACACTTTGAAGAAAATCCGACGCAAACCACGACTGAACAGAAAAGGCCGTCAGGTGGCCTAAAAATCTATTATATGCCATAAGCAAAACCCCGCAAACAGCATGCACAAACGGGCGAATGCCCGACCGAATAGCTAAACCACCACCATTTTACACATGTAAAACCATTTTACATGTGTAAAACTCCAAAAAAAGCCAAAAATAAGCAAAAAACGCCAATTTTAAACAAACGTTTTACACGTGTAAAACTAAAAATGCGTATATATTTATTAATTATAATATAAATAGATGTATAATTATGAAAAAAGATGTATTAGATAATACATTTTTCTTTTTTGGTTCTTTTTTCTTTTTACGGCTTTACTTGCTATTCTTGCACGCTTCGATGTAGAGCATCGCATTTTTTACCGTTTCCAAGAAACTTGGATCTTTGTAATCAATAGCATTTTGTTGATTGGATTGGGCTTGAACAGGCTGTTTCTGGTCAACCCCAAACAAGGTCTTTTGTGTCGCGCCTTTTTCAAGCAGACGAATGATAGTGTTGAAAGACGGTCTGGTGCCATCATTTTCAGAATTTTTTGCCCACTTGTAAACGCCATTTGAATTTTTCAAATTTGCAAGCGCACCAATTTCGTCAATGGTCATATTGACTTCTTTTTTAAGAGCTTCCAGATCGATTTGATGCAAAAAATCTTCTTTCACAAGGTAAAAATAGATAACAACCAGCATTTAGCCGGTTGTTTATCAAAAAAAAATACTTTTTTTATAAAAAAGGTATTGACATTATTAAATTTAGAAAGTATATTATTAAAAAAAAATAAAGAATTTATTAAATTGTCATATAAAGGTAATAGACATGGCAGAAACAGTTCAGATTCATCTTCCATCGGAAATGGCTCCGATTTTTGAAGACATCAGAAAGGTAAGGTCCGCTAATTGCGAACCGACCACAAACAAGGCGATAGTCATTGATGCCGTAAAGAAAATGCACAGCGAAATCGTCACCGCCACCAAAGGATAACAGAAAATGTTATGGCACGCCCACGCAAAACGATACCAATGGAAGCGAGTGTAAATATGTGTGATTTGGCAACAAAAATAGCGTCAATTCCAGACGAAGAACTTGGTGCATGGCTGCGCAAAGCGGTCAATGATTGGCAAAACGGATGCGCCGCTAAAAACGAAGATGAATTCGTCAGAAACCTTTTTGAAAAAGCGCTTGAAAAAATGAATTCCACTCAAAAAACGCAAGCAAACAAATACAAAAAACGCATCGCCAACAATCAAACCGAAGAAACCGCAAACGGCAAAAAACAGGAAATCACTAACAATGCAATCGTCTTGACGAACGTAGATGAAAGAAAACCTTACGGCACTTGCCAGCACGTAATGCTTACCGCTGAAGAAGGCCGTCACTTACGCGAAGTCTATGGTCCGAATCTCGAAACAGCAATTGACATTCTTGATGCATACATCGAGAACAACGGCAAGGCCGCAAAAAAATACAAGAACCACGCCGCCGTACTCCGCAAAGGAAACTGGGTTTGGCATAAGGTGCAAGATATGATTCTGCAACAGGCAAGGCTTGACCGTGCGCAATGCGGAATGAAATCTTTCAAGCAGGCTGACCGAGACGAACGCACGCGTTTCTTCATGGACACTTCAGTCGTAGACAGGATGATCGAGAATGAGTCAAAAGCAATCTAAAATCAACACTCTCGCAAGAGCGCTCAGGCTGCAAGTGATTAGCTACTTGGTCAAGGAAGACATCTTCAAGTACCGAGGCGAAAACTTGAACGACGCCGACATGTCGATGACGATTGAACTGATTGACAGAATTCCATGCTGCACGCGAAAGCTTCGCGACTTGTTCAAGGATGCTCACCGCATGCACGAAGACAAGGGAATGATGCCGCACGCCGTCACAATTGGCGATCTTGAATGGTGCATGGAATACCGTTCTATTGGTTACGCCTGCGAGCAAAGAATCGCCCATTCCTGGCTGCCATACAAAGAAGACGAACCATTGAGAAAATTGCCCGCTTTTATCGAACTTGAAAAGATTTACAGGCATGAACACAAGGCTATCGCGCCCATAAACCAAAAGGCAATCATCACCGAAGCCCAGGCAATCATCAACCAGGTAGCCAACAACCTTACAACTGGAGTATAGAGAACAATGTCAACCAATGTTTGCACATTCTGTGGCCGACTCGGAAACAATCCCGAAATCACGATTTTGCCGTCCGGAAAGGAACGCGTGCGCTTCAGCATTGCTGTAGACCGCAATTACAAGCGCGATGACGGCACTCGACCGACCGACTGGATTTCTGTCGTTATCTGGGGAAGCTCCGCATACGTAAAGAAAACCAACCTGCATAAAGGCGACAAGGTTGTTGTTTCCGGCCGCTACGAAATCAACGAATGGACCGACAACAACGGAATCAAGCAATTTGCGGGCTCGCTGAACTGCACCAATATCGAACTTGTAGAGCATAAGAAATCCGACAAGGACAAGGCCGTGGAAGACGCCATTGCAAACCAGAACAACCCGATGGACGAAGACGACGATTTGCCATTCTAACAGGAGAAAAAAAGCATGATCCAATTCAAGGAATACAAGAGCGCGGATTTTTGGCAACACATGCGCGAACGCGCTGCAGCCAAGAGGTCGGACAAGATTTTGGCCGTGGTCATTTCTTGTGCCGTCGTGGTAGCATACGCAATCATCGGCACCATTGAACGCACTTAGGGGTAAAAGATGAATTCGCAGACCTTCTTTGTCGAATACAAGGGCGAACGCGGGCAGCTTGAACCGCTCGGCGTGATGACGATGGAAAACGCGCTCGAATGGGCATGGCAGCACGAACACGCCACGCTCGAATTCAGCCCGGTAAACGACTTGCACAAGGCCGAAACGCACTAGGGGTGCAATATGAACGAAATTCAAATTGACAAAGTATATCACGGCGATTGCGAAAAAATGATGAACGATTTCAAGAACTTGAAAGTTTGTATTGTAACAGATCCGCCGTACAACGTAGGCTATCATTACAAAGGATATGAAGATAACCTCAACGAATACGAATATCTTTCTTTGTTAAGATTCATAATAGGTTCTAAGCCAGCTGTAGTGTTACACTATAGTGAATCAATTAACAAACTTTCTATCGCATTAAATCGTGCGCCGGAACGCTGTATAAGCTGGGTATATAATAGTAATACACCTAGACAACACAGAGAAATCGCATTCTACGGCATCATGCCGGATTTTACAAAAGTCAGCCAGCCATATAAAAATTTAAACGACAAAAGAATACTTGCGCGGATAGAAGCCGGTAAGACTTGCAAGATGTATGACTGGTTTGAAGAAGACCAAATAAAGAATGTAGAAAAAGAAAAAATGAATATCGACCACCCATGCGTAATTCCTTATAGCGTGATGGATAGAATAATCAAAATGATTCCAGAAGATTATGTGATTGTAGACCCGTTTTGCGGAACGGGCACAACTCTTGTCGCCGCAAAAAAAACAAGAGACATTATATCGGCATCGAGAAAAATCAAGAATATTGCGAACTTGCGAAACGTAGGATTATGGAAGAAACCTGTCAAACTGAAATTTTTGATCAAATCAAAGACATTTCAAAATAACAATTACTTCACTTAACTTACACATGTTTTATATGGCGCAAAAAAAAAGAAAAAAACAGGTGAAGCCGGTATCGCATGAAGACGCCATGAAGACCGTCAAGACGTACAACTTCTGGGCCGCTTTCCAGATGCTTTGCGAAAAGGTTGGCAAGACGAAGGAATACTTCTGGTTTGTCAAAAACCGCGATGCCGACGCCACGCGTGAACAGAAGAAAAGTTTCATCAAGCGAATGACACGCCTGCTTGCGTACAATTACGACGTTCACCGTTGCCCGCCGCCTATAATTTACGGGACGCTCAAGAAAGACGGAGAACCTGACGCACAGCCGCTCAGATACCCGCCCGAATGGAACGAAAACGAGGCATGAAATGGCAAACCATAAGGAACGAAACCAGCTGAAAGATGTCATCGAAACACAAATGAAAACGATTGCGCTGATGGCCAAGGAAATCAAACAGTTGCGCAAGGAAAAAGAAAAGCTCGCATTCCAGGCATTCAAGGAAATCGACTACAGCGAAAAGCTGCAACAGAAAATCAACAAACTGAACACCAAAATCAAGGAACTTAAGGAGAAAAGGAAATGAAGAACGAACTCATGATCGACATCGAGACGAGCGGCAACAGTGCCGGTTGCAAGGTGCTCAGCCTCGGCGCATACGGCTTCAACAAGAATAGCGAAGAAGTCGAATTCTATGTGCGTTTCGACGCCGCCAAGATGGACGCCGACGGACTCACCGATGACCAGGCGACGATGGATTTTTGGAGTCGCCAGGGTCGCGAAGCCTTCGAAGAAGCGTTTTCCGGAAAGACCGAACCGGCCAAGGGAATCGGCGAATTCAAGCACTGGTTCATTTCGAACTTCAGCACCGACTACAAGGATTCTTTCAGGGTCTGGGCTTGCGGTCTTGATTTCGACTTCCCGATCCTGAAGCATTTCTTCAAGAATTACGGCTATGCGCTGCCGTGGCAATTCTGGACCCAGTACGATTACAGGACCATCAAGAACATCTTTGCACGCATCAAGGCCGACGAATGCAACGTTGCGAAGCACACCGCGCTTGAAGACGCCAAGGCACAGATGCGCGGGTTGCAAAGCTTTTACGAGCGCCTGATGAACGAAAAAAGCGTAATGCTAGACGTTCACCTGGTCAACCCCGACACGAAAACGCTGCTCGGCGCTTGCTAGAGAAATTCAGACACAACCCCGGAGAAAAACAAAAATGAAGACAACCAAAATCAACAAGATTATCGACATCAAGCTCATTGACGAAAACCCGCAGAACCCGCGAACCGAAATTGGCGACGTGAGCGACCTGGAAGCAAGCATCAAGGCTCACGGCCTGATCCAGCCGATTACCGTGCGCCCGGTCGGCAAGCGTTACCAGGTGGTTGCCGGTTCCCGCCGCTTTACCGCGCTGAAGAACCTGAAGTTTACGAAGATTGCCTGCAACATCCGCGAAATCGACGACAAGGAAGCTTTCGAAATCGCCACCACCGAAAATATCACGCGCAAGGACATGGACCCCGCCGACGAATGCATGGCGGTCGCCAAGATGCTCGATGACGGCAACGACATTCACACGGTCGCAAGCCACTTCGGACGCCACCCGCGCTGGGTTATCGGTCGCGCAAAGATGGCAAGGCTTGGCGGCGAAGCGCTTGAAATGCTCAAGGAAGGCACGATCACGCTTGGCCACGCCGAAGCGCTCACGCTGGCCGACGACAAGGACGTTGAACGGTTCCTTAAAATCGCCGGCAACGGCACAAGCCCCGACGCGCTGAAAAACATCATCATGAGCGAACGCAAGAACCTCGCGAACGCCAAGTTCGACACGTTCAAGATTTGCAAGAATTGCCCGAAGCAGAGCGTGAAGCAGCAGGATATTTTTGGCGACATCACCGACAGCTATTGCCTCGACGGCGAATGCTTCATGAAGAATGTTGCCAATAAGGTCGAACAAATCCGCAAGCAGTTCCAGGCGAACGGCTTCAAGGAATGCCCGGAAGAAGACGCATGGCAATTCGATTACGGTTATTACTGGGTTGACGTGGAATCGGAAGAATCGCTTGACGAAGACCGCAAATTCAAGGTGAAGTGGCTCCGCGCACACGGCTTCAAGGCATATTACAAGATTGACGAAAGCGACGCAAGTTACAAGTTCAAGTGGAATCTGAACGAATACCAGCGCGACGAATACCAGCGCGACGAAGAAGATGAAGACGAAGACGAGGTTGACGAAACCGAACAGCGCATTCTCCGCAAGGCCGAAGACATGGCCGACGATGACGAACGTTACATGGTCAAGGAAAAGCTCAAGGAAATTTTCAGGATTTGCACGAACGACGTGAAGGCAATCATCCTTGACTTGCTCAGCAACGAATTCGAATACAAGACCACCGACGAGAACGGCGAAGAAGAAGAAGCCTGGGAAAGCTGGCTGTTGCACGTCGGCGAAGACCGTGGCGACGATTACCTGAGTTTCAACCAGGAATTCATCGAAGCACTTGCCAACAATTACAGCAGCCGTTACGAGCGCGGCAAGGCCCGCGAATTTTTCGGCCTCGGCTCCGAAGACGAATGGCAAAAGCGCATCGAAGCCAACAAGGAAAAGGCCCGCAAGATCATCGAAAAGGAAGACGCGGAAAACTAAAACAAGAACTTGGCTCGCGCACGGATTTTACCACAACACATGTGTAAAATACTCCCCTGATTTTACCACCGTGCGCGGGCTCCCACTTTAGCCCGATGGTGTGCAAAACTGAAAGTTAAACCCATATTCAAACTTTCTTCTTCTAAAACGTAAACATACACAATGACCGCCGCCGGAGGGCAAAATTTTGAAACCTGAAACAAAAGAAAAAATCACGCTGGCTTGGATGTGGGTCGTGGCCGGTGTAACGACCATAGCGATAGCAGCAACAGTGATCGCATACGTTATTGGAATCGTACTCTACACGTTCACTTTGATTAGGAGAATTTATGGCTAAACGCGGACGCCCGAAAAAGAAAACGTTCCAACAGCTGCTCCGCGAAAGGATGCAGCAATCGTTCGAAGAAGCGGTCGAAAAACAACGCCCGAAGACGGTGAAAGAACCGCGAAAAGACAGCGACGATCCATTTGAACGCAGGGACGCAATAGCAATCGAGAAACGCCACGCCCGCGAAAAAAGGTACAGGAACACCACCGCCGGCAAGGAATCGCAAAAGCGTCGCGTCCAGCGCTACAACGCAAAGCCCGAAAACAAGGCGAAGAAAAAGAAATACAGAAAACAATGGTATTGGGACAACCGCGACAGAGAACTAGAAAAGGTCAGAATTTACCACGCAACGCACAAGGAACAACGTAGAATCTACCAGCACGAACACCGGATCAAGATGAAGCAAAACGAGCCTGAAAAATACCAGCTCTTACTCGAAAAGGAACGGCAATACAGGAAAACGCACAAGACCAGGAACCCGGAAACGACAAAGAAATATCAACAGAACTGGCTCGAAAAATTCAAACAAGAACATGGGATGTGCTACAGCACCTACATGTACAAGGTAAAACACGGACTAATGGAGAAATTCAAATGATCAACGAATCGCAACCTGTCAAAACCGAAGAAGAGAACGAATTCAAGCTGAAAGAAAACCAGGAACGTTTTTTTTCGGCAAAAAGAGACCACATCCAAAAATGCCTGGAACACGAAGATTCCGAGAGTTTGGCAAAGACGGCAATATTCTTGCTGAACCAGCTTGAAGACAGCCTGAAAGCGAACGAATCGCTCAAGGAAAAAATCAAGTACATCAAGGAACAGCACGAAGTCGAAATTCAGAAACTTTACGGAGAACTTAGCTACTTCAAGAAAAAGGCATACTCTTTTAACGGAGCACTCACAAGCATTTACCGCATGGTAGACAAGCACGCCGGCGAAGAAATCCGGGAAACATTAGCCAAAAACGACGAGACGTACAGACAAAGCCAAATCAAGCTTTTAACCGAACAGCTAAACAGATTTACGAAACAGGAACAAGACGATGGATCGAGAATTTAGCGCACCGCTGCACCACACGCAATTCGGCAACCACATCGCATACAAGCAAAAGGTTTCGCAACACCTGAACCCCGAAGTAGCCGAACTGGTCGAAAAAGGTTACAATGTGCGGACAGCATACCGAATCGTGAACAACAGGAACAGAAAACAAGCCCGCGCAAAAACCGAATTCGATTACGACACCGAGACGCCGAAAGGGGAATGGGTATGACGTACTTTCATAAGGAATACAATGAATACATGACCTGTACGATTTGTGGACTTAAAAAGTATTGCAAGCCTGACGGAAACAAGTACATCTGTTTTGCATGCGCACACGGCAACTTTGCAAAGACAAGCTGGAAGAAGAAATGATTGAACACAAACACTTGCTACCGAACCACAACGAACGATTAAAAGAATTGACTTTGGCCAGCCACAAAAACACATCGCCGCTATACGCCACAGTACCTAAAGCCGAATATGACGCACTGAAAAAGAAACTCGATATTTGCCAAAAGGAATGTATAAGAATTGCGGAGCTCTATCAAAGAGATAAACAACTTTTCAACAACAAGATTCAACGCATCATCAGACACATTGAAAATTTTAAACGAGGCTCAAAATGATAAAGTTTTTAAGAAAAAAATATGTGAAATTTTTATCGATTTTTGACAAAGAATTTGTGGCAAGAGCTTTAAATATTCATCATCCATCAGAATACAGAAAAGACAAAGTTTTTGTAGAAACAATGGATTACAATTACAACGAATATTCACAATTAAGATTTGAACTTGAAAATTTTAAAGATCTTGCGCATTTATACGGATGCGAAACTGCTGACGAACTCGACAAAGTAATAAAGGATCTTATGAAATGATTAACGAGAAGATTTTCCCGACAATATTGATGACCCTTGATTTTATTGCGGCAATTCCGTACATGGCAAAAGGTGACATCAAGATGACTGTCTACTGGATCGCCGCCGGCGTTCTGACACTGGCTTTAACTTACCTATAAGGAGAAAACAAAATGAAAATTAGCATTGACGATGTAAAACAGATTGTAAATAAAGTAACGCATGTGGGGGGGGGGTAATAATTTTACACCTCTAGAAATTGAACTTGCAAAGATGGTGATAAAATACCGACAAACGATCGGCAGGCTCGCAGACGAAAAGGCAAAGATGTTCGACAACCTTTACAAAGTCTACAATGCAATCCACAGAACCGAATTCGCGGCAGACCTGATGCACAAGCACGCTGCCGTATTGGCAGGCAACAGCAAGGCGCATTTTGCGCAGGCTGTAAAACTCGACAACCAACTAAAGGATTTCATCGACAATGGCACCAGCGAAAATAAAGACAGCTGAGGAACGCGAAAGGCTTGACCGCATCTTTGCGGAGGTGGAAGCCGCCGAGCGCGGCGAATCCGCACCGGAAGCAGACACCAGGACTCAACAGCAGATCGACGAAGACAATCGACGCGCAAAAATCAAACGCCTCGCAAACCTTGAAACAAAGGAGTTTATCGGGAACGTAAAGGCCAACATCGGCAACGGCGCTTTCACTACTCGCTGGGAAAAGATTCTGTCGCAGTTTATCATGGACCGAATCGCGCCGATGAATGACGAATTGAACGTACTCCGCAACTTTGCCACAGCCGTTGACATTCGCTTACAGAAGGCCGAAAAAGCAGCCAGAGAACAAGACAACCACCACTATTATAAAATCTTTGCAGAAGGCGTCAAAACGCTTCTGAATTCGATCTAAAAGGAAAACCGATGCAGACAATCGAAGAATACAAGGAATACAACAAACAGCTCGAAGGCGAAGTGAAGCAATGGCACGACGCTTTCGACGCGAGCCAAGTTCAAGTCAAGGAACTCGCAAAAGAAAACTTGCGGCTTGAACGCGAACGCGTCGAACAGAATTCCATCATCGAGACTTGCGCAAACGAGCTTGAAGAGCTCCGCCTGCACGAAGTCGAATGGGATCTGGCGAAGGCCCGCATCAAGGAACTTGAAGCGGAAAACAACCGACTGAAACAAGAAATCGGAAAAAGATAATGGCAAAGAACGGCGAGAACGGGGATGCCTGTGTCACAAAAAATGGGGAACTCATTGTTTTTCCCAATACCGACTTTGAAGTTTGTGCAGTCCATCTAAAAATCAACTATTGCCCTATGTGCAGACGCAAACTTGTGGAGAAGAAATGATTAACAGAGCGAAATTGCGAGGAACAAAACTTGACGAAGATTGCAAAATCGCGAATACTACCACCGAGGCAGACCTTTGCGTCTGTTACGGATTGATTGACAACGCCGAGAACTTATTGCCAAAATGTAAAAAGTGCAAGGCACTTGTCTGGAACGCAGAAGAACTGATTATTAAACGAATGAAAGAGGTTAAACAATGAACTTTATCAAACTTGGCAAACGGTACATCAACCTCGACGCCATTGCAGCCGTCGTTCCACGCAAAAAAGGACTCGGCTACACCGTGAATTTTATCGGCGGCACGCAAATGGATATTTGCGAAATGGATATGGCCGACATCAGAAGAATTTTAGAAATGGCCTCAACAAGATCAATCGTTCTTGACAAAGCAAAGTGCACAATTGGAGGCGTGGAATATTTCAAAAGAGGAGCAACCCATGAATAAACAAACGAACATCTACAGAAATTACATTTTCTACCATCTGGCAGACGGCAGAATCCTTGCCAGCATGCCGACCGTCGGCGACATGATCTTCGATAACGAAACCGAATTCAAGGCGTACATCGATGGTTACTTGATTACGCAGGAACATTTCAAGCTCATCGAAGACGAACTCCGCCACGCCGTCGCCAAGCACCCGAAATTCTGCGAAGGCTTCACCGATGACCTGACCGGAATGCTCTGGGCTGAACGCGAACATAACGTCAAAGCCCGCAACGCACACCACGCACAGACCGCAGAAAGCGTGCTGATGGAAGAAATCGCCGAAGCCTTCAACGCCTACCAACACGGCGACAAGCAGAATTCGCTCAAGGAATTCGCACAATGCGGAGCCGTGATTTTCCGCATCATGGAACTCGTCAAAAAAGAAATGGAGAACTCATGAAAAACATTGCAGGCAAATCTTTGATGACGATGAAGGAATGCGTCAAATTCATCGGACTTTCGCGGTCAACGATCGCAAAGAACATCGCACTGACGAAGAAAAAGAAAATGACTCCGCCGTTTCCGTTCATCGCACTTTTCGTCGGCGAAAAAAGACAACAGTATTACTTCGACAAAGAAGCAATCATCAACTGGGTTGATGCCCGGAGTTTTGGATGAAGCGTTATTCCGTTTTTCAAAAGCACAAGGCACGCGGAAACATGACGTGGTACGGCCGAATCGCAGAAGACGGCCTGTTCCATGTCGTTTCGCTCGGCACCAAGAAGAAAGCCGACGCAATCGCCTGGCTTGACCTGATGAACGCGCAAAAGTTTCTTCCGGAAGGTTTCGTCAAGGAAAAACCGGACGCAAACCTGGTCGAGCTTTCACGCAAATTTATCGATTCTTGCGAGACGGCGAACAACGCGAGTTTTGCCACCGTGCGTGCATACCAGCTCAGAATTTCGTACTTCCTTGAATGGGCCAAAGCGAACGGCAAAAGCCTCGTTTCTCAGATCACCGACAAGGATGCCGTCGACTTCTCGACAGCCATTGCGACACGGTACGCACCGAAGACAGCCGGCGAAATCATCAAGCTTGCAAAAGCCATGTTCGCGTTTTCACACAAGATTTACAAGACCGAAGGTAACCCGTTCGAATACGTGCGCAAACCGAAGCTGAAGCAATCCACGAAGAGTTTCTGGACCATCGACGAAATAAACATGATCCTGGCGGCGGCACCGACACCGGAGTACAGAAAATTCTGGGCGCTGATGGCTTTTGCCGGGCTCCGCTACTTCGAAGCCCGCGACCTCAAATGGAAAGATATCGACGAAGGCAAAATAACACTGGTCGGCAAAGGCGGCAAGCTTGCCACCGTTCCCGTATCCGAACGCCTGCAGGCTGAATTAGGCACTCCAGGCGACGCTGAAGCCACGATTATTGCGCAGGGTACATTCGCCAACAACACCACGTCAATTCGCGCCCTGAAGGCCGCTGTGGCCAAAGTCGGGCTAAATCCGGAAGGAACCAACAACCACAAGTTCCGCCACAGCTTCGCAAGCAACCTGATCCGTTCCGGAATCAACATCAAGGCGGTCCAGCAGCTCATGCGTCACGATTCTATCGACATCACGCTGAACACCTATTCGCACCTTCTGCAGAACGATTTGGCAGACGCCGTGAATGCGATTTAGTATATTAAGAACACCGAGGAACGCAATGGAAGAAAAACAGCAATACACATCATTCAATTCTGAATCTCAGAAGATCGACGGTCTGGTGAACCCTGTTGTCGTAAAAGACGAACAGGAAGAAGACGATTCAAACATGACCATATTTGGAATCATGGATGATATTTTCGATAATTTTAAAAACGAAAAAATTTCCGAAGAACTTCTCGACCGAATTCACAACGCACTTGAAAATCGTTTAAAATATAAATTTTTCGAATACAAAATAATAACAACCGACGAAGAACGAGAAATTTTAATCAAGGCAATGATTGAAGAATATTTTGGTTTTAAATTTCAACCGATTCTCGCAAACCTGGCAATTGCATTTTTTCAAACTACATTCCTTAGAATCAGCTTCAAGACACTCAAAAACATTCTGAACCCAGCTATTAAAAACGTAAAGATTGAAATCAAATTGGAAGAAAATAAATGAATTAAAACACAGCCAAAGAAAAAACAGATTTAGTATATTTGAATTTCCACGAACTCGTTTAGCAATAAACGGAAATGCAGCGCCAACAGATCGAGCGCTGCATTTTTTTTGTTTAAAACGATCGTCTAAAAACAAAACGCCAGTATGGTGTTTATTTTTGTTTTTAGGTGGTTACAATATGGTTACAACATACGCAACACAACGCAAAAAACCGCAAAATTACACCAAAAACCGCAATTTTAAAAACACGCAAAATTTAGCCAAAATAGGCAACACATAGATCCTGGAACGCCGCCACAAAAACAAAAAGTGCCGTTTTCTTGCGAAAATCGGCACTTAGTGGATGATGCAGGGGTCGAACCTGCGACCCGCTGATTAAGAGTCAGCTGCTGTTCAGAAAGCCTTAAATACGGCTGTTAATTACAACATGGTTACTTTTTGGTTACTAGTAGCCAAATTTAAACGTTCTGACAGCCATCCATACAGTTTTAAGACGAATTTTGATAAATTGGCCATCATTCGGCTTTGACGCACATTTAAGCGCCAAATAAATATTGCGTCTGGTATTGTACCCAGGAATATCAGGTGCCGCCGACTGCATAAATCTCCTAACCATTTTGGACGGCAATGTGACTGAAGCATGCAAGTTGAATGGACGATTTCCCTGATAGCCATACGTTTGACGACTTTCAGAAAGTTGGTCGTTCAAATTGTACGTGTAATCGATAAAGAATCTTGCCGCAGCCGAATCCAAGAAAGGAATCCCATCATAATAATTGACAACATTGCCAGATGTCGCATAATCGATTACAGGTTCAACCGTAACCATATAGTTTCGGCCACCAATTACATCGTAATACTCACCACATACATCATAAGTGATTTCAACCATATCCGAATCGCTAATATCAGCATCACTTATGCCAGTGTAAGTTTTTTCATGGACGCTAGATCCACCACCATTCAATACAATCTTCCAATATTGTTGGCCAATTCCACCATTTACAATCGAATCAGACAAGTCAAAGACCTGCGGATTCGTCGGATCATTGAACATCTTTGTACCAGAATGGCTGCAATCCATCTTCGTCAAAGACAAGTTGTTAGAATCCCACGCAAAAGCCTCACCCAAACCAAACGAATTTTGCTTAGAATTTACGTCTAAGGCAAGGAGCGTCAACGCATTATCTATTGTTCCACCACTGGCATAATCCTTGGCATACTTAACAGTATTAGACCAAATACCTTTTTTCGACAAGAATGAATCGTCTGTAGATCCATCAAAATTAACAGTTGCTGCTTTGATTATATTATTATCACTTGCATCACGAATCAACAAACTGTCACCGCCACCAATAGCAACAGCCGTATTCATTTTGCCGTCATTAGTAATATTACCATGAACATGAGAATCAGCCGCCTTCGAATTTAGTGCCTGCGCTATGGCTCCACCGCCTACATACCCATAGGCAGCTGTTGCCGTAACATCTAACACACCAGTAGAAGGATTGAAAGTTGGTCCGGCTTTAACAACGTTTCCAAAATAATTGTCAAAAAGAACCATCTGGTTAGGCGAAGATGTTGCCGGGCCATCAATCTTATTGCCTGACGCCGAAGCGTTAATGTCGATAAAATCCCATGTATTAGGATACTGAGCATTCCAAGCATCCCAAGATTCAGTTCCAGGCGGATCCTGCGGAACGGCTGCCGGCACAGAAGCAACCTTGCAGATAATAATCGATCCACCCTGAAGCGAAGACCCGTTCACATAACCGGCCTGCGAAGCGATGTACATATCGCCCCGCACAGCCGCTGGAGTACCAATACCAATTTTGCCATCAACAGGATTCCATTCGGTAGGAGTAATAGCACCTTTATAAGTAAGCCCACCGGTAGACTCAATATTGACAGTGCTTAGAACCTGATTATTTCCATCAAGCAGCTGAACCTGAGTACCGTTGGCAGAAAGCGACACACCAGCGTGAATGCCATCCCATACCAAATCGCCATAATTGCCAACAGAAAGAACATGACCAGCATTATTATATCCAGGATCCGGAACAAGAGCGCCGGCATCTACTGTTCGGCTAGAATCGGTAACACGAACCATTCGATTATTCGTCGGATAATCTAATTGGTCAATATGCAATTTTCCAGTAATTGCACCAGAACGACTCATATTCAAAGTCGTTTCGTTAGCAGTCTTAGCGGCCAACGCAGACGCAGCCAAAGACGAACTAGATGAATCTACACCATTGTAAAGCTGCACGATACCACTTTGAGACGTAGAAGACTGCCGAACATCCCTTTTATGAACAACAATTTCACCATTTTCGTTTTGAGTAACTGAATCAACGAATTGAGAAACTTTAGTGCTATCTGTAGAATAAGTATTGACCGGATTCTGGCGGATCTTAACGCCTTCGCCCTTGACACTCAAATTTTGCGCATCGATAGAATCTGCAACGCATTCGCCAAGATTCTTTTCGGAAATAGCTTTCTGAATGGAATCGACCTGAGCTTTAAGCGAACAAAGAAACACGGCGAGCGATTCCGGGACATCCCCCTTCAACCGATCATACACCTCATCTTGCATCAGCGCAAGAAGCTTCTCACCACTGATTGCATCGGAATTATAATCTTCAGAATTCACAGGCATCAGACACACCTCACTTTTTTCTTGAGTCCAAGACAATTTTTCTTTTCATTCCAAACAATGAATCTACCCAAAGAAGACAAACATTTTTCCTTAAACATTTGCAAAATTTTTCTGTTATTTCCTTTCTTCATCATACCGAAATAAGTGTTCAAAGAACACAGCATGTTCGCCCGTTCGTCAATCGGAATGTAACGTTTATCAGACCATTCGCGCAAACGAGCAAAAGCCCTGTTGACCGTAGTTCTATTGATGTACGAACGTTCAAATTTCAATACAGTTCCAAGGCACCTTATTCCCTTGGAGTAATGCTGACAGAAGAATTTCTTTTCGTTTAGCCGCACATCGAGAGCGGCCAGGCGTTCACGAAGCTCAGGCATCAGCGCAAGGAATCCAGGCTTATCTTTCGTTACAACATAGATGTCATCAACAAAAACGACAACGCGCAAGTTTTCGTGCGACTGTAACCACTTAACGACATCGTTGATATACAGCCCCATAGCATTTTGCCAGCACAGAAAACCGATAGCAGCACCGACACCTACGGGCTTGTTGAACAGCGACTTTTCAGGCGCTATCCGCTCCCAGCAAGAAAGCGGTACATAGATACTGCAGTGACGCGCAGGGTCCGCACGCATGCAGGTCTCCATCATGTATTTAAGGTCATCCTTGTCTTCGCCATCATAATATCGCTCGATAAGGTCGATCTGTTGCGAAAGAGCCTTCTCGACATTCGCATTCGGGAAATATCCCTTCAAGTCAAGATGGATACACCAGGCATCCTTCGTGTAGCCTTCGGTAAGCTCGCGCACATCGTTCCGGAAACAATCGATGGCGGCATGCAGACCCATTCCCTTACGATTGTTAAAAGAGCGGTCAGACAGCACCGATTCGTAAATCGGACGCATACGCCAATCAAAATAATGATGAACTACGCGATTCTTCATTTCGGTAGCGAAGATTTCACGATCCTTCGGTACGGAAACAGTAAAGGCATAGTTGGAGTCGGCACGGAAGGTCCTGGAATTCAGTTCCTTCCACAATTGCAGAAGATTGGCTTCAAGATTCATCTCGAAGCGCACGGTATCGCGAGAACGGCGCTTATTGGTACGCGCCTTGTAGTATACCGAAAACAGATCTTCCAACTTCACCATAATGCCACTCCAACGGTAACGATTCATCAAGTTCGCAACGCCGCACGACCTATTGTTGTTGTTGAAGTTGTTGTTGTTGATATTGCCCGCTGTATTGAGTAACCATGTATTATTGTTGTTATAACGCGCGGGAACCCAGCGGCCAACAGCACTTCATGCAAGGCATGCACGGTTGATGACACGATGCCGATATTGGATTAAATGAATCCTGTGTCACCTCTTGGTTTGTCGTTACCCGATGCATCGACATAGTTTGACTCGATGCATGCCGGGGATTTTCGGGACCTGACAGCTTTCCGCCATTTCCCGATGCCTTTTTCTATCCGGTCCATGTATTCTGACATGGCCGCATAATTCTTGACCTTCATAAGGTTAATATCTTCCTTCCTTTCGCCAGAACACATTCTGGCAAGACTCCGGAACTCGTAATAGCAGAACAGAAACTTTTCAGTCTCTTCGACTCTGACGTCTGCAAAATTCCAGGCATAGCTAAAATGTGCAAGCATAGAAAGAACATAGTTCATCAACCTATCGCCGACGATAACCCTATCCTTTTTAGGCATGTCGAAAATTGCCGAATGCACAGTCTTCAGAAGCATCGTACAATCGACATAAATCTCTTGCCGTTCTACAAGTCGGGTCTTTTCCTGATCTTTCTTCATTCGTCCGTTTCTGTTCACGGCACGGCTTTCAAGGCCGTGCCGAAGAGATTAAAATTACAAGTCCAAGAGCGCAACGCCGCACGACCTATGGGAGTAGCTGAAGGTGATGGCGTAGATATAGCCCGCTGAAAGGAGTAACCATGTATTAATGCTGGAATAACGCGCGGGAACCCAGCGGTAGACGTTGCTGGATGGGTCGACCGGGTACGCGGAGGATTGTCCGGCGTTCGCGAAAGCCTGATGGATCGGGTCGGATCCGTCGACCTTCATCTGCGAGAAGATTTCGACGATTTCGTCAAGACCAGGCATATACCATTCACCCGCATTCATGCCTTCTACGGACGCCGTAGAATGTGCCTTCAGCGTCTTCGTATAGTGAATAGCCGTGAACATGTATTCGGTCGTAACGCCGTCACGCTTCGTATAAACAACCCTTTCAGCGGTAGCGCAAGTTTCGGCACCCTTTCCAGCATACGCCGCCATAGCTCGATCCTTGACAGGATACTTAGGCAAAAGCGCATTCAGGTAATTGTCGTAAGTGCCGTAATACGCCTTCAACACAGTCGTATTGTTGAAATTAGCCTCGTTGTAGTATCCGTCGTGGCCAACCTGGTCAGCAGGCGAGCCCTGGTTGGTATTTTTATCCTTGACAACATCCTTGTTCCAAATCGAATAGTAATTCGAACCGACACCATCGTTACGCGTAATGCTATTGTAGTTCGTAGGCATACCTGCAAGCGTCCACATATTCGTGGACGAAATCGGGCCATTCGCAACATTAGTATTCTTTACAACCTGACCTTCGTACTGTCTGTACGAAGGAGAGCTGTCAAAGTCGGCAATGACCCAGATTCGGCCGTCAAGCTTTTCACAATGCCAGTTATAATTCGCCACGATGTCGCTGTCGTAGGATTTACCACCTTCGTTTCCGGATGCCTTCAGATGAGCGTCAATTTGCGAAACGGCATCGTCAATGTCGGTCGGCGTAAACACAAGCGCGGAACCAATGTCGACATTTCCGAACGTATCCGGATTGCTGCCAGTTTTCTTTCGTTGCTGGAACTGAATGGTATTCGAAGATCCGTAAGTGATGCCTGTAATTTCCCAAGCCCAGCAAGACGTGAATCTGATAGAGGTGTTTTCTGTCTTGTGAAGAATTTTAGCCTGCCCGCCCTTACGAAGAACGGCAACGCCGACAAATTCCCAACCGCCAGGAATAGAAGCGCTCTTTACACTAGCACCGTCAAGGAAATGAAGTACACCGTTAGAATCTGCATAAACGCACGTTCCGACCTTTACAGCCTTGCGCGGAAGCTCGACATTAACGCCGTCGTAGTGCAGGGTACGACCGGCAAGAGAAACAGTGCTCTTGCCAAGAGCAGCGCGGTCGGTAGCTGCAGCTTCATATTGTTGTTCCGCGGTCTGGCCACCAGGAATATCGGAATATTTGTTGATGTATGTTACAGACATATTAACTCCTATTCGGCAGGCGTCACAGTAAACGCCACGTTGTTGAATTTAAGACGCTTGTGCGCCACATCGACTTCCACATCAAGCACAGCCTGCTTTGTGTTCAAGTCTGCAGCGACATCGGTCATAATCGCCGCAAGCTGCTCGCCCTTGATGGCGTCGTCATTGTAATCAGATGGTGTCACGAACATATCTTATCTCCTTATGCTTGAGCAAGTGCGGCAGCCTTCGCGTCCGCCCACAAGGCATGCGCCTCTTCTGTCGTCATCCAAGTAAGCGCAGACTGTTTTGCGTTCCAGTTCGAAACATCGGTCGACGTTATACCGTCAAGCACAGTCTTATTGCTGTGCGTATGCCTTGCATTTGTATTAGCGTCAACGGCGTTCTTGTAGCTATCCGTAAAGTCATTCGTAGAAAGCCCTTTACCGGCAACCTTGTCAACCTTATTGGAAAGATCGGTAGTAATATCGGAACCAGCAACAACCAGCGTCTGCACATCGATACGGTCTGCCGAACGTGTTCCAAGGTTCGTTTCGGAAACGGCATCTTCATTCGCACGCAACCTGGCGTCAAGATCGTCAAGAGCAGCCGCCACGACCTCGCCCATACCGGTAGAACCAGGATCAATTGCATCGATTGCAGCCTTGATTCCATCGGATGTAACGGTCGTATTCGTATTGCCTTGAGTCGGAACAGAATCCATCGTCTGTTCAGTAGCGGAAACGATGCCGTTAGCCTGCGATACGGCCGTAATGATCTTACCGTTTCCGCCAACACCGGAATAATCGAGACTATCGATAGCATCCTTGACAGCCTCACCGGTCACTAGCTTCGTCTTGTTGCTTCCAGTGCCATCATAGGTCGACATCTTGTCGTTGACCTGGCTCGAATCGATAGAAATCGCACCGAACGTTGCAGTAATGTCGCCATTGTCATTCTGCTGTAACCGCGTCAGTGTTTTTCCTGTGCCACCGCCAGTTCCGGTCGGATAGTTGTCGGTATCGACAGGATTCTGCGCAAGCTTAAATTCACCTTGAGCAACCTGCCAACCGTGAATTTCAGTACCATTCAGGGTTGTCTTATAATAAATCAGTTCGACGCCGTTTGTAACAGTAATCTGCTGATGCGTACCTTCAGACATACCGTCATTGATGACAGCCGTTCCGGGCTGACCGCTTACGTCTGGGATTCCGGTAACAATAACTCGGTCGCCATTGTTCAGGTTCACGGAAGACCAGCTGTTGATTTCGGTCGGCGTCTGCATACCCTTATAATCAGGACGTCCTGATACAATGCCCTCGACATAGGTCTTGACCTGGCCATGCGTCGCCAGCTTGTCATTGTTACCATCAGTAATGCCGGATCCATTCGTATTGGCCACAGAAGCGATATTCAGCTTTCCGTGCTCAATCGTATTGTCTGCAATTCTGTCATTCGTTACAGCACCCGGATTGATTTTCGATGTAGTAACGGCGTTTGCAGCAATAGACGTCGAAACACTCAATGACGGAGTAGACGCATCAGCGTCGGCAGAACCGGACCAAGACTGCTGACCAGTCACGTCACCAGTCAGCTTGACAGTTCGGTTTCCGTCAAAACGTTTGGCCTCGATGTCACAAATGACACCATTCTTGTCTACAACTTCACTTACTCCCGGATTCGTAGGCATTTCACACCTCCATTCTATTGTTGATATTTTCAACAATTTTTTTCAACACGACAAAAAGAGCGTCTGCTTTAGACAAACAGTCCAATTCACCATCCTTCAATTCAATACCAAAAGGCAATTGAATCTCTTCGCCATTTTCATTCACCACACTTGTGATTGTATGGCTTCTTTCAACAGAAACGCATCCCATACTACATAAACCTCAATTGCCCATTCAAGACCACAAGTCCCTTATTATTTACTTCACCAATAAGTTCATCAGTTTCTTCTTTCGTATACGCACCAACCTGCGCAGCCGTGACAAGGTGCGGATTATCTATTCTTCCCTCATGTTCACTCAACGCAATACGCAAAGACAAATCAGCGCTTTCACGTTCAGAAGCTTCTTCAGACACTGCTTCGGAAATAGCGCCGTCAACATATTCCTTCGTACAATATTCGTCAATATTGATACGCAAGAAAGGCATCCACGACTTTCCGCCCCACATAACAGCCGTATTTACAGCCACAGGCAAAGGTGGTTCACCAAGCAAAATTCCTTCGGTAGTGCAAATGTAGATGTCGCCAGGAATCTTTTCGTCAACCGGAATCTGGTTGATTTCTGTCGATGTTGCAAAACCCTTGAACTGGATGCGAGAACCGCGACGGATAGCTTCAGCAATCGGATGAGCAATATTGCGCATTGCCTGAGCACGGTCACTGTCCTCAGTCATCGCAATATTCTTGTCGCCAGCATCAATCAGGCCTAGCGCAAGAAGTTCTTCAAGCTCATCAACAGCCATCAATTACTCCTAACCAGGAAACATTCTCAAAAGGTCGCCATTTCCAGATTCGCGCAAGAACGGCAAAGCAACATCATGGTCATTAACAATCGAGTCATCGCTGTAGCCATTAACGTAATACACAATATTCGCTTCCATCTTAAAAATGATAAGAGCATTATCAACATCTGATGCGAACGAAGCTGCCTGCGATTTAAGCGTCGAAGAATTAGACGCTTGTTTGACAACACCACGCAAGCCAACAGGACCGGAAGCTTGCAGAAGGCTACGAACCCAGCAATACCCAAAAACATCCAAATTTTTATGATTACCCGTATCGCCGACTCTAGTATTCCCAAGCAAGTCACAATCGCCATATTCCGTAAACTTGCCTCTTACAAGCACATCACTTTTCAGTTCAGCATCACCAGTAACTTTCAATTCTCCGCGAAAATCACAATCATCAAGAACTTGCAATCGTCCCGAAAGAACAGTATTAGAAGGATTTTGAGACGTTCCTACATTAAAACTGCCGTTGACTCTCATCGGTCCGCCGACCTGAATCATATTTCCGGACGTTTCCGGATCAATCGCATCAGTATTGATTTTCGGCGTGCGAACATCACCAGCGAAATTTCCACCACCTTCGCATTCGATATTTCCACCAGCAATCAGCTTCGACAGAATCTGAATGCCACCGGAAATTTCAAGGTACTTGTCTTCACCCGAAGAATGATTCGCTTCGACAACGTTCAGCCCATCAATAGTTATTCCGTCGGCAGCAAAGTCAACAACATGGCCACCACCATTGAAAGTAAGATGACCATTCGAAAGCTCAGTTCGCATAACATGCGAAGAAATGATAATCTTACTAACACTAAGACCATTTGTATTTTGTAAAATCGCGTAAAGCGCATCAAGAAGCTGGTGGCTATTCGTGGCGTCAAGCTCGTCACCGGCACCTTCAATAAAATTCACGATTTCATCCTGAACGGCATTAAACCATTCAGCATTCAACTTCGTACCGCGCACACTTCCAGGAGTACCGTTCTTGAATACTCCATCAACTTCAGTCGTTATTTTCTGCATTGTCTACCTCGTATTCAAGAATCAATTTCGTGTGCGAAGGCTTGACCCTCTGCAACATCTTTTCATAGTTCGTATCTCCAAAATCAAGAAGCCTGTCAGTGCAATAACCGTCACAATACATATACTCGACTTCGCCAAGCATCACATCAGACTTAATCTTGAAATAAAAATTAGGGTCATCACTGCCAAATTCGATGTTTTCGAATTCTTCCGGATTCTTGTAGTATTCGTAGAAATTAGGAGAAACCTTAAAAAGAGCGCAAAGATGCACAAAGTAACTTTCACAACAGCCGCCTTCATTTCCATACAAGCGCCAAATTTCACGACGCCTCATTTCAGGTTCGTCAATAACAAGACCTGCTTCAGGCAAACCAAGGTCAGCTTCCCAATCATCAAGATTGTCAGTATGCATCGGGTCAAGTGCTTTCATCATTGAACGCACTAACGACCACAAATACAGCAAGCTCAACGCAATCGCGTAAGAAAGTTTTCTAAAAGCGGAACCTTTTTCAAAGTCAAAAACTTGACCTTTCGGAAACATCCCGATAACAAATTCTTCAAAATCTTCTTCGTCGTAATCCTTGACAAAATTGAAATCACCAATATCGGATATTTCGCCAACATTGACAGATCCAACTTCATAAGAATCACCATTGGAATCGACAACCGAAACATCATATTCGCCATCATCAATATCAGGCACGATAACTTCAATGGCGTAGTCTTCAAAATTACGCACAGGAGCTTCGACATCACCGAAGAACACCGAACACCCGGCATCGAAAAAGCCACCGTAAACTGTTACGGTAAGCCCGACGCTAGTCACCTTGTCAGAAAGTTCTTCGACAAAAACACTCATTCAAGCCTCGAAAACACTACAGAAGAATCCAACGAAGAAACGTCGATAACCTTTCCAGTCACTTCGTAAGCACCGGCAGAACCGGAATATTCCTTATCAAGCGTAACAGAATAGTCAACAACATTTCCATCGACATTCATTGTCACGACCTTGCAGTCGGCAACACCACTGAACGAAATCACATAGCGCTGCAAATCTTCAACAGTAAAAGACTGGCCTGGTCCATAGGACCTGAAGAAATTCTTTAGAGTATCGACAACAGCCGACTTGAAATAGTCATTAACAACCGGAATCTTTATTTCCAACGATACAGACATCGGGTCCACAGTTCCGACAGACACATCAGCCGTCGCAGGCTTCCTATGCTTTGCGCAAATAAACTCACGGATTTCGTCAAGAACAACACTATTGACAGCAATTGCGCTCGAACGAAAATCGGCGACATAAATCGAAACGGAATTCGTTGCGGGCCAATTAGGAATAACCCAGCAATCAGAAACTTCACTGAATTTCATTGCCCACAGCCAATAATCCGTATCAGAACCGCCGTTTGCCTGGTTCTGCTCGCGCACTTTCAAGCGCTGACGATATTCTTCAACAGTTTCCCCCCATTTGCGTTCAACACCATCAACAGTAACTTTCACGCAATTACCACCATACAAGCCTTCGTCGCTAACCTTGATCGAAGCTTCGCCCGGAGCGACATCACGGAACACAAGCACCGTATCTGCAGGCAAATTATATTCAGAACCATATTCGACAGAATAAACTTGCGCCGTCGTTTTGAGGCTGTAAGGAATCACGCATTCAGCAATGAATTCATATTCATGGCCACTCTGCTCGTCAACAACAACCGTTCCCGCCGGAATAGTAACGCCAACATCACCTTCGACATCAACAGTACCACGCGCACGGCTTGCAGGCTTCGGCGGAAAGTTCCTCTTTGAACCGATTCTGACAAGGCCGTCAACTTCAGCAGAAGCGACAAAAGAATTTTTCCAGATGTAGGAAAGAAGAAGCACCACAAGGTACATAGAGCCGGCCACAACCTTAGAAATGACCTTTAGCACCATCACGCGCAAAATTCCGGAAGATCCGTAAAACGCCTTCGAAAAGCCGTTTTCCACATTCCTGTTTACTTCGGACAAAGTAGGAATCTTGAAAGACATTATTCGGTAGCCTCCCAGTTCACCTGCCACTTGTATTCTTCTTCTGAAGAATCTGGGCGGACAATTTTCACCACAATTTCAACTGAATTTTTAGACAAGATGGACGTATCCGGGACAACATCCTTTGCGACACCATCGTCAATCATCCACTTCAACGCCTGGGTGACAGCGGCATCAATCTTGTCAAGAACAGGTTCGCCGACTTTATCGCTGAAACTTTTCCAGATCGTAGAACCAAGTTCAATATCATCAAGAGAACTACCCCACCAGCCACTAATTTGAGGCTCAAGAACCGCGTTTCCGTCAGGAACGCGACCGCTGGCCCAAATACCCAACGAAAGCAAAACCGCATTCTTCAAAGAATCGGTCAAATGCAGGTCGTTTCCGGAAAAATCTAAATCGAATCTCCCGTTGGCAGATTGTGACAAGGCGAGGTCGCTCATGCCATAAATATAATTAAATATAAAAGAAAATGTCAAAAAATGACACTAAAATTACATTAAGCTAACGGCCCGGAGTCGGTGGTGATGTCGGACCAACCGCCGTCTGGTGCTGATGATTCTGCATCGTAATGAATATTCCGTCGCAAAGAACTTTCAAGTCACCAGTAAATTCAACGTCGGATTCAACCCTCACGATTTCGCCTTCTTTCGGAACAATTAAAATCGAGCCGTCTTTCTTCAACACGATTTTCTGGCCATACTTACTAAAAAGAGAAACTTCACCTTTTTCAAGCTTCGGAATATCTTCCGGATTTCCCTGTTCAGCCGTCACGACGCCATTATCTCTCGAACCACCAACAAAAAGCGCCACAGCTTCGGCGTCATCATCCGGAAGGCTCGCAAAACCATAATGCTGCATCACCTTGACTGCAGAATGTTTTTCGTTTCCAAGCAAAATGACATTCGATTCAATACCGTCTTCAGACACCTTGCACGCCGTAAGAATGCATTTACCAACAATAAGACGAATCGAACGGCGTATACTTTCTAGCAACCTAATCATTTCAACATGCTCCCCGTCTGCGCACGTATGCTCGCCCAAACATCCTTTTTAGCCTTAGTGGCCCGCACCTTTTTCTTTGCTTCAGGGAATCCAGGAGCGGGCGAATAGCAGTTCGGGTCAACCAGAGACAAACCAACGGACGCACCGCCAGACAAGTCAAACCTGTAATCAACCTTATTGACAAGAAATTCACCGGCATCGCCAATTATTGACGGAATATCAGCACGAACAATCAAACCGGGAACCCAGAGAGGCCCACCCGTATTTTGACGCCATCCATCAACAACGACCGAAACGTCATTTGCTACAGCCTGCCTGTGCTTGGCCTCCCACATGGCACGATCCTCACAGCACTCTTTAGTAGACCACCGTTCATCGACCATCACCCAACGGCGCTTTCTCGGTGTCGAATCATCGGTCACTTCGGCAAAAGTCTTACCGCTATAATCGTTAGAAGCCATCACACGATAAACCCTGTAACGATTCTTAGTGCTGAAATTACCAACTGCAGAAAGCACGTTCACACCCTGCTTCAGATCCACGACAGCCGGCGAATACTTCCCACCGTCAAGGCGAACACGACCAAGTCCATCCGTAATAGGCATGCACCGACGCTGACGGCAAGCAGCAAGAAGATTCTCGTATGCAGTAGAACCAGCATCGCCACAAAACTTTTCTAGCGGAGCGCCAATGTCAGCACCAGAAGCACCGTCAAATACCACATCGAATTCGGCACAAATAAGACGTGCGATTTCATCAATTTTCTTGTTTTCAAAATTCAAGTTTTCTGACGGACAGTCCACAATATCCTTGTTCACTTCACGACCAGAAACTAAAAAAGAGCAACCTGAAGAATCAAATGACGGCTTGCACTCGTCATTGAATCCTTTTACAACAGCATCGTCACCCTCACGTATCTCGATTTCATCTTCTGGAAAAGTCGGCAACCACGCACCATTTTTCGGAATCGCGTTCAGCGCATAAGTTGCGCAAAACTGGTCAAGCGACCTAGTTACTTGCACGGAAGAAAACCCGCGCATCTGTACGCCATTGCAAAATACAGAAATCATTTGCTAAGAACCTTAACTTTTCCAGGCAATACGAATAAACCCTGCGAAAGCGAATTACGTTCAAGAACCTCTTCGACACGATCAACGGATCCGTAAACATCATAACACAACTGCAATACGTTGTTTGAATAGTCAAGATTCTTTTCAAGAACAACTGCGATATTCGCCATCGCGTCGCGCAAGTAACCGAAGGCCACAGACTCCAAGTTGTCAAGATCCATGTAGTCTTCGGCGTCATCGGTAGAATCAAGAAGCCACTCAAAAGAATCCGCAATAAGCTTCTGGCATGCGAGCGCGTCGTCAACAGTCGCAAACTTAGCGTCAACCAACGAATAAACAATCATCGACGCAGAAAGATTCTTCATCAACGCCGAAATTCTGCCCGACGGGCTTTCGCCGGATTCCTGTTCACGCAACGCATTAAGCATAGCCAGGTATTCATCGGTATCATTTCCGGAATTGTCGGCAATTCCGAAAATTTCAGCAGTAGCCGTCACAAGATTTTTAATCCTTGCACCGAAATCAGCCGGAACCATCATGATAACGGACGCGTTAGCCTTGATCTTGCCGATTTCGCTTACAAAATCATTCGCGTTCGCAAGAACCTCACGCGCAGACAAAACTGCATCCAAAGATTGTTCGGTCGCATCAACGGCAGCGTCGACAAGAACCTTGCCCTTGCCGACAATCGAAAACGCCGTCGCAAATTTGCTGACAGACTTTTCCTGAAAATCCTGCGCAGCTTTCTTCGTAAGACCAGCCAAATCTGTTTTAAGCGGACGGCCTTCCGATGCGCTTACCGGCCTAAATTCAAGGCCCAAAGTACAATAATTGACGCCTTCAATAGAACCGGAAACCGAATATCCAATACATTCAACACGGAAACGGCCGAAGAAAGGATGCACAAGTTCACCAGAGCCTTCTTCGTCACACGCCGCGATCAGGTTATCACGGGATTCTTTAAATTCGTCACCAACAAGATAGGCATCAAACGAATACGCCGGAATCTTACCGCCAAGATCCTGATTCACGAAATTCGAAGAAAACGGAACAGGCTTCGAAACAATGTTTCGCCCGCCGTTTTGCCGTTCATATTCCTTAATGAAAAACGGCACGCCCTTGAAAGACCCGCCGACAACGGAAACCTTCACGCCGTCAACCGTAATTTCTACACGTTCAAGCTTATCAAGTGCAGACATCATTTAACCTCCGAAGGCATAGCCTGCAGAATAGTCGATATTGCCATAATCAAAATCTTTCGACGGCGTAATCTTGGTGCCGCGCGGAACGCCACGAAAGTCAACCGTCAAGCTGCTAGAAGACGCCGTCGCGGTCGTTCCTGTAGCCTCGGCAACGTTGGATTCGCCCATCGGAATCGCCTGCGAATCAACCGTCGCAAAAGAGCCCGTGTCGAATTTTTGCGCACGCCACCAGTCACCAGTACCGCCCGCAAGCTTTTCACCGATAACAGGCAATTTTGCAACGCCATCGGCAATGGTCGCGAACATTTCGAAAAAGTCGTTTGCAACCTGGGCAATTCCGGACTTGAACGCACCGAAAACATCATCGACAACAAAGCTTTTCAGCATGTCGAAATTTTCGATCGTCTTGTAAACACCATAACCGATTCCAGCGACACCCGCAGCAATACCAGCCACCACGCCGACAATCGGAGCAGCCGCCACAATCACGCCTCCAAACGCAGCACCGACGGCGCTCACGGCTACGCCAACAGCACCGACAGCCGTCAATATCGCGCCGCCAATAAGAACGCCTGAAGCGCTCAGAATCGGCACCCACGGCCCCGTAAAATCGACAACCGCACTGACACCGGACGCGATCATCGAGACACCCGACAGAATAGTCGGTAAAACGTCGGTAATATCCTGGAGAACGCCCGGAAGCTCGTCCGCAAGAGACGACACGATAGAATCTATTTTCGGACGGTTAGCGTCCACAAATTTAGACACGCCGTCAAACAGCTTCGTGAATGCAGGCACCAGCGCAAAGAACAAATCTTTTTGAACTCCGCCGATATATTCACGCATCGTCTGCAGCTGGTCATTGAACGCTTCGGCCTGTTGCGTCTGTTCTGCGGTATAGCCCGCATTCGTGCGTTCGTATTGTTCGACCGCCGCGCGAATTCCAGACGAACCATCCTTGAGCAAGGCCGACATCTGAATGGCGCTTCGGCCGAACAGTTCCTGCGAGACGCGGTTGCGGTCCTGGGTATCCGAAAGCTTCGAATACGCGTCTGCAACATCCATCAACAGGTCGGTCTGGTTACGAAGCGACCCGTCGGCATTCCTGGTGGCCACGCCGAGCGCATTCATCAAATCCAGCTGGTGTTTTTCGCCAGCGGCAGCACGGCCAATATTAACCGAGAATTTCTGCATAGCCGAATCGATTGATTCGACGCTCATGCCGGCATGTTGGCCAGCCGAGCGAATCGCCTGCAGCTCGCCCACTTGCATGCCGAGCAAAGCCGAAGTCTTGCCAATCGCATCGGCAGCTGCAGCCTGCGAAGCGGCCATACCGTAAACGGCAGAAACAGCACCGCTCACCGTATCGGCAACAGCGCTGAACGCATCCTTGACGGCTCCGGCAGCGGTCACGACAGACTGGAACGCGACGCACTTCTGAATCGACGAAATCTTTGATGACAACTTGTCTACAGCCGAAGTCGCGCCATTGACGCCACTCACGACAGACTTCATATCGTTGGTTACACCACCGACACCTTTTGTCGCAAAAGATAGGATCGTGTTAATTTTCGGACTAGCCATTTTTACGCCTTTTCACCGCCGTCGGCAAAGATAATCTTGGAACATACTACCTTGTCGCGGGAGCCGAGCGAATCATCGCCCCAATGTTTAGAGCCGCCCGCAAAAAGACCGACCGCCAAATCCATGACGCCCGCCATGAACCGGCTCACTCCAGCTTCGCGCAAGATGCCACGGAACACGTCATCACATTCCGAACGGCTAAGCTGAATAATGTCGCTAAGAAATCCACGCCTGGAATAAAGCCAGTCGTGAGCGAAGCCCGCGAAATTGTACAGCGAATTTTCCTTATCAAATTTCTTGATCCATTTTGCTGCAAAATCCGGACGGCTCAGCCCGTCGCTTTCGTAACCTTTTTTGAAAAGAAGCTCGACTGCAAACACGCGCTTGTCGCGTTCGATTTCAAGGCAAAGCAAAATATCGTGCATCAGTCGCACGTTGCCCGCCTTCGAGAAATACCACGAAAGCATCCCCTGCAAAAAAGCGCGTTTAACCGTTACAGCCATTTTATCTCCTTTTCGGCGTCGTCCACTTCATGAAAGCTATTGCGCGGTCATACCAGAATTTCAACTCGCTCAACCGCATACCGTACAGCTTGTCGGGGCCAAAATGAAAAACGCCAGCGACTACACCCAAGCGATGATTTAAGAATTTGCCTTCCCCTTTTTCGTATGCTTCATAAAAAAATCTGTAGACACCTTCAAAATTTTGAGGTAATCTGCAATCGCGAAAGTTTTCACGATCGGGTCCGGCTGGTCGATGGCAATTGCCACCTGGTGAAGATTTCGCGTACCTTCGCCACTGCCAGCATCCTGGATGGCGACAAAGTCGCCAGCATTCCACTCTTCTTTAATTTCGACCGTTTCAAGTTTTTTGCCCGCAACGTCGACTGGTTGTTCCAATTTATACTGCATAATTAACTCCTTTCAGCTTCTATAAATATAAATTATTTTGTCATTTTTTGACACATAATTTCGTATATTTAAAGCGCTTGGGTCCCAAATTAGAAATCTCCCAGAAAATCCTGAACAATAGACAAGTTCAGGATTTTTTTGTTCGCCGGTTCTATCGTCAAAAACTTTTTACACATTTTCTTTGCTTTACCTATTGCACAACGTACACAAATTATGTATATTATAGACATAAACAACAAACAAGAGGATAAAACGATGAAAATTACAAACAAAATTCAAGACATAATCGACGAAATCAAGTGGGAAATGAGGGAAGAGCGCTCCTATGCAAACATTTTCCTTTCAAATATCAATGACAACGCAAGCGATTACGCTCTTGAAAATTCCAAGAGACTGATGCGCGAAAAGATCCAATACATCGCCGGTCTTGCGAACGCACTCCGTTTTCTTGGCTTTACGGTCACGTTCGACATTGCAACCGACAGTAAGCACGAGAACGTCCATTTCTACAATGACGTGGCGATTAAGTACGCCTAACGCCCCAGGCGCACGGGCAACGCCAAAACCCGCAAAACTTTTAACAACGAGGATAAAATCATGAGAACTTACACAATCGAAGAAGCCATCGAAGAAATGAAGTCCACCGTCCAGGTGTTCAGTTCCGGATACGGAACGTGGAAAGTCAAGGCTAACCTCGGCATCCGCTCTACGGGCGAGTACGTCGAGGACCAATTCACCACTCACGACGAAGAATGGAAGACAGGAATCTTCGATGGCGAAAAATACAACGATTACGCCAACAGCGATCAGGCAAAGGCCGATTGCGAACATGAAGGCGAAGATTACAACAAATGGTACGAAATTGTAACTAACGACAGCGCCGACGAAGACAATTACGAATCCACCGATTCACGTGACGAACGCGCCGCCCGCAAGATCATCGAGTCCTGGGTAAATGACAACAATTGGCCGTACAACGTGGTCGTCACAGCCGACAACAGCACCATCTACGTCCTGAACGAAGACGAGAAGGAATTTGCCGAAAGCGAGACCGCGAACCTCGCCATGCTTGTCGATGGACGCAGCAAGGCTTTCATCGACGCTTACGACAACAGGGAGAACGCATAATGCCTAAAGAACGCATCAACATGTATCTGGACCGCTCGCGCCTGGAGCTGGCGCAGAAGAAGGCGCTGGAACGCGGTGTGCCGATTAGCACCGCCGGAAACATCTCGGAGCTGGTCCGAATGATCATCGACAATTACATCGACAACAAAAAGTGAGGCCGTATGAAAGGTTACGAAAACGACAAAATCGTCAACAATTTACAAAGGCAAATTCAAGAAATTGAAATTGCAATTCTCAGCAACCACGACAGAATTGAATTATGCAATTCAAAAAGATTTGCCGAAATCAAACAATCTATTATCGAAGCACAACAACCACTATATGATGCGCTGGCAAAATACATCTCAACTCATCCAGCTCCAATCGTCATAAATGTTGGCGACGAAATGGACGATGTTTCTGAAGAATCAAAAGAAAAGGCCAAAGAGATTTTGAACAATAATAAAAAATATTTTGAACAAATTTTAAAATTTAAAAGCACAACCAAGAAAACAGATTTTTTCGACGCGGCAATGCTTACGCCTAATTACAATCAAACAATTAAAAACATTTTAGACAAAAAGTGAGGCAAACATGAGTCACGAAATCATAAAGAGATACAAAGTAATTACAGCGAGAAGTGCTGAAGATATAACAAACGAAATAAACTATTTTTGCAGCAATAAAAAAATCGAATCCGTCACAGTAAACGCAGCAAGCACCAATCTTGAAGGAACAGGCTTACGCAGCAGCAACTACTGTTTAACTTTTATTGCAACAATAGCATACGAATTCGATATAACGGAAGACAAAATTCAAAACGAGCTCATAAAACTTTTCGAAAATAAAAAATTATACACGCCAGAAGCAATCAAAGTTTTTTCAGAAAGCGAAGAATTCAAGAAAGCATACAGCGAAATTGTTGAAAAATACGAAAAAGAGGCTTAAAGCCTCTTTTTTTTAATCATCAATAATTTCGTTAATCAACGCTCCGACAACGAAGAACGCAAGTAAAATGTTCACTTTTTACCATCCTTTTTTGGTTCCTGGTTCAAACCTTTTAAAAGACCCATAATAAATTTCACATTGCCACCAATCTTTGCAAAATCGTTTTTCATGTCGCGGAAATTTTCATCAATCTTCTTTTCGACGTTGCTAAAACGCATGTCGCCTTTATCCAGTCGACGTTCAACATTGTTCATGCGCACATCATATTCAGCAAAGCGCTCTTCGTAGCTCTTTTTCGAAAGCGCCCTATCATCCTGGATTGACTTAGTTTTTGCGTCCGAATGGAAAAGTTTCGCCAAAGTAGCAAGATTCGTAAAAAACAACCCGACATCAAAACCTGTAATTTCTATTCCCAAAAAATTCACCGTTCAATCCTCTCTAACAAAATAAACAAAACCTAAACAAACTAATTTAAACAAAGTTTAAAACAAGCGGTTGCCGAGAACACCCGGCAACCGTGAGCCATTAGGAGTTAATTCTAAGGCATCATTACTTTTGCCTTGCCGTCGCCAACGAACTTGAAGGACACTTCGCCTTCGCCACCGCTAACAGACTGGTCGTCGACAAAAGATGCGTCCGGGAATACAATGGTCTGACCGTTAGGACATTCCAGCATGACCGTAGCATTTTTTGTTTCACGCAACTTTTCCAAGTCGAGAGCGGGAACGAATGCAATTGTACCACTCACGTAGCAAGCAACGTAAGATTCCTGAATGAAGGTCTTTTCCGGAGTCACGATTTCGGTCTGCTTTTTTCCACCGATGTCGTAAGTCGGATCGCCTTTCAGGTAATACTTCTGGGAATTGACATAGAGACGATGACGTCCGCCGATTACATCCATAAATTGCCTCCTTTATCTGAACTGCAACTTCGTTGCAACGGTGAACAGCTGCTTCATCAACGTTGCCGGCAACAGGAAATCGAGCCTGTACGGGTTCTGAGCGTTGATTTCGACAACCAGGAATTCCTTGAACGTTTCGGCATCCTGAGCCACGCCAATGCGCATCCAGTAGTCGAATCGAGACAAGGCTTCTGCACGACCCTTCTTCGGCGTAATGACAACTTGGCCTTCGCCGTATTCGTAACCATCCTGAGCAAGCTTTGCACGCGGGTACTTGGAAGCCATATAGTTGTTCCAATCCCAACGGATAAAGGAAAGCGTGAAGATAGTTTCGAGCTGCATATAGCTGTCATCGTCAGCACCGGCAGCATTCTTCTTGTAGGTCGTTACAGTACGGCGCAGGTACACCGTGCCATCGCTTGCCGCATTAAGCAAAGAACCGCCAGCAGCGAGCATCGCATTTTCCGCATTCAGGTTCTTGCGATCCTTCATTGCAGGCGCAAGAATACCCTTGACTGCAATATTTCCGAGCGGCATTGCCGGGTCAGCTTCTGCAGACTGGGCGATTACGGCGGCACCGGCTGCAGCCATTTCAAAAGCCGTTGTCGGGGATTTCGGCAAAGGAAGGTCAACAAGCACGCGGGAATTGATTTCGGCAACTGCAGTCGCGGCACCATCGGAATTGTCGCCATAAATCGTGACGACAGTCTTTTGGTTGGTAGCTTCCCAACGAGTTTCGCATTCGTTTTTAAGAGCCGTAAGCGAAGCAGAAGAGCTGAAACCAGCCACAAAGATGTTGAACCACTGAGCGCCAATATTAGCAATCATGTCGGTCAAGGACGGATCGCCAGCACCACCGGCAAGAAGACCTGTTCCGGAAACACCGACACCAGCCGGAAGCACTTCACCAGGAGCATAGTTGACACGAATGTCAATGCTATTGCCCGCCGTGCCGCCATTCTTCGCTTCGAATGTAACGACGCCGGAAGAAGCCGTTGCAGTAACAGGCAAATTACTATCAGCAGTAACAGCAGCAACGACAGAATCCGCAACGTCACTTGCAGTATCGCCAGACTTAACAGCCACATTGACAAGCTGAGCGCCAACATAGAGCGCGAGAACGCCTGCAGCGGTTGCAGGGCCAGTAAACGTGACATCCTTTTCAGCCTTCGTCGTACCGTCGGCAACGCCGACCACCCAAAGGGCCATCAAGGAATTGTTCTTGCGGAAAGCCTTGGCCATCAAAGCCGCCTGGCTACCCTTTCCGAACAACTTGTCGGCCTCGTCATCGCTGTAAATCTGGACGGGAACGTTAGCTTCTGCAGTTCCAGCTGCGAGCATACTGCCAATAAGCAGCACCTGCCACGGCATAACGCCAGAACCAGCCGCTGCGGAATTGTCAAATTCGGTCCAGAAACCGGGAACACGAAGGCCATTAGGAATTTGTTCAAAATTCATAAAAACCTCATAAGTTTGTATTAAATTCCATTTTAGCTACATGGTCCACGCCAGCACCGGAGCGCAAATCGGTATGAACCGTTTCAAAATCATTGATCTTATCATCACGAGTCACAGGCTCGAAATACCATACGGCACTAAAAGTGATTTTTCGCGTCCCCTTGTCAGTTTCGCCTTCGCCATTGATTTCGTCAGAAAAAGATTTTAGCGTAAAGTCTGAACTTGCAACCTTGTTTGCAACAATGAATTCCGGTCGCGGATAGCTCGTAAGAGCATCGACAACGTTGCTGGAAATAACATCAAAAAGGTCGTCAATTTCGTATAACTTATTATCAAGTTTCTGTTCACACTGTACAACAACGTCAATTACGACATCAGTTTCTGCGCGGTAAATTTCCGGCTGGGTATCCTGAGTATCAAACAAACTCTGTTGAACGTATACAGAAAGAAACGCTTTTTCTTGCGGCCAAGCTTTTTCTGCACGATTGCAGAAAACATCTTCGCCAACAAAAGGAATCGCGGCACTTTTCAACTTTGAACAGATTGTTGTCCGAATATCCTTCAGAGTCATTATGCTTGTACGCAAATTCATCAACACACCTGCAAATCGTAAGTGACGGAGCCGTCTTTTTCGTCGATAAAATCACGGGCCACTAATTCACCGGAATGCGGATTCAGCGGACTTTCGGGGACAATGAACTTGTCACCCTTGCGCGGAATGCCGCCCGGCAAATCGGCGGAACTCACAATGAGACGCGGGCGATGCGAAATCGCCTGCACTTCAGCGCCGATTGCTGCACCATCGAGCGAAGGTTCATCAAAGAGCGCCTTCATCGGGTATTCGATGCCGTCGCGAACAAGCGTCACCTGGACGCCGAAATCTTCGGTGTTCAGGAAAACGTCTTGCAAGTCGTTCATCAAATCTTCTTTGAAAGCGCTCATCGGATGACCTTAAATCAATTAGGATTAGAGCACCTTGGCAGACACGACGGAGCCACCGTTGACCGGCACAAAGAGCGGATGAGATTCGAGCTCGCGCCAGCGAATCTTGCCCTTTTCAATCCATTCCCAGGCATAAGTCTGGGTCTTGTTGATGGTGCCGTTTGCGCCATCGAACACTGCACCGTAGTGCATTTCGAAGCGCGGGTCACCGCCGAGCAAAATCACTCGGTCAACCGGCATCATTGCCTGGTTCTTCTTCTCCTTGTCATTGAAGAAGTATTCGTCGTAGGTGTACAGGTCAACGCCTTCGATGCGGCCCTGGAAGGTCACGCCGGGGAAATCCTGGTCTTCGCGCGGAGCGATAGCGCCAAGATCGATGCGGCGGTTGTCCAGGTAGTCCTTCACCTTGGCATTCGCAATGAAGGCATCCCAAGAGTCGCCACCGAAAACGGCGCGACGAACGGCGGTGCCACCAGAAAGAGCAACTTTCTTGCGGGACTGGTCACGCATCCACTTGATCGGGTCGGCGTTTGCAGCGTCGAACTTGTCGCCTGCAGCGGCAGTGAAGATGTTTTCAGCCGGAATCGGAGCATTGATGTCGGCACCGACGCCAGTGGCCACCTTACCGGTGGAAAGAATTTCGATGATCTGCTGTTCTTCACGGCGTTCGATGGAACGCTGCAAGTCGAGCATGTCTTCGATAACGAGGCCGCTCATCACGGATTCGCTGGAAGCGCTTTCGGCGCTGATTTCAACAATGGACTGACCAGGAAGACGAACTTCGAGATCCTTGGCAGTGATGTTGCGAGAAGCGCCAACCTTCGGCGGCGTGAAAGTGATGGTGTCATAGCCATCGCGGGCAATCACCTTGCCGTCTTCTTCGTCGCGAATGTACGGAGCAAGATAGCGAGTCTTCTTTTCGATGTCGATCAAGAAAGACTTGGTGCGATGGGTAATCGTCGAGCACATGCGACGGAAGAACGCCTGCGGGCGATAAGCGAGAACGAGCGCACGGCTCAGTTCAACCGGATTGGAAGTATTCAAAGTAGGCATTGTTCAGCTCTCCTTCGATTAGGCTTCGACCACATCAACAGCAAAGATGCTGTGGTCGAGCATGTTGGTGTACTGGTCCGCGATGGTGTCAGAACCACCGAAGGTCAGCTTGGACTTATTAAAGCAGCCGGTGTAAGCCACGACAGCCTTTCCGAGAGAACCGTTTGCAACGGTAATGTCTTCGAGCAAGACAGCGCGGGCGACCTGCGTGCCGTCAACGGCCGTGTGGTCAGCAGCGAAGAATTCGCCAGTGGAAGCGTCAGCCGGTGCGGTCACCTGGGTCTTGCTGCCAATGGTCAGCACAAGGTCGCCAGTCTTAGCCATGGAAATCGTCACATCGCCAGCCCAAGTTCCAACAGACTTTGCTTCAAGGATGAAGTAGTCGTTGCTCTTGTCGGCGGTAGCCTCGAAAGCAACCAGGGAACTTGCATTCACTGCAGCGGCGAGGCTATCAAGGATTTCGTCGATGGTGTGGTTGTCGCCTTCAGCAGTCGTGTCGATACTGAAAGTGTTTTCACCGATGGTTACAGACACAGTGCCGGCAGCAGCCGTAATGCTAGACAATGCAAAACGGTACTTGCCTTTTGCACCAGCGGAAACGCTCTTGAAGCCAAGCACGCAGCCGGCCTTAAGATTCTGGTTGCCACCGATGGTCACGGTGTCCTTCTGCAGCGGGAACGGACCCGCAATAAGGTTTTCGTATTCAGTCATGGTTTACCCTCTCTTGTTGTAGAATTTGTCAGCAACAGACGCGCAAAGCGCCTGCAGATCCTTTTCGTTGTTGGCTTCGGGAGTAGAAGCGCCGCCGACAATTCCGTTCTGTGCGGATGCCTGGGCTTCGATACCGTCCTTAACGGCTGCGACCTGTTCCGGAGTCAAGCCGGCATTGATGTCAGCAGGCGTTGCGTTTGCCTTGGCCTTTTCAGCAGCTTCGGCAGAAGCCTTCATCTGTTCCTTGGCCATGCAAAGCGCTTCGGCGGTCAGGTCGGCAACGGACTTTTCGCCGTCGATCATTTCCTGAAGCTTGGATTCTTCAATCGGGAGGCCAGCGAAGACGCCCTTGACAGCAGCCGCGCGTGCCTTGTATTCCTGAACGCCCTGGGCCTTGATTTCGGCTTCAGAAAGCGTCGGTGCCGCAATTTGTTCAGCAGCGGCGGCCTGCGCTGCGGTCGATGCATTCTTGTTCTGCATGACTACCTCGTTGTTGATGTTGGAAAATCCAGTAATCTTTTTCATTTCGTCGCACATGTCTTCGAACGACATCACGGCATCAATCAAGCCAGCTTCGACAGCGGCCTGACCGACAAAGTTTCCACCCTTGCCGAAATTCTGCATCACGTATTCGCTAGTAACGCCACGGTTGCGGGCGACGGTATCGATAAACACCTTTGCAAGCGCGTCAAGTTCCGCACGGATAACGTCGGCACCGGCTTTGGATTCCGGATTCGGGTACTTGTCCGGAGAGTAGTTCGAAACAATCGTGACCACTTCCTTTTCGACGCCCTTGCTGAATTGCGCGAGCGTTCCGATAGAACCGATAATTCCCGATTCGCTTGCATAGATTTTTTCGCAAGCGGACGCGAGCCAATAGGCCCCGCTTTGCATCTGGCCACCGGTGCGGGCCACGATGCCGTAAATCTTGCGGCCGCGAGCCTTGAAAATCTTTTCTGCAAGGTCGCTGCAACCGTTCACGACACCACCCGGAGAATTGATGTCAAGCACAATTCCGAGCACCTGGGAATTTTCCATGCAGTCATCGAACGCGGCCTGAATTCCGTCGTAGTAGTCACCCATAAGGCCCCACCAGCCCTGCGGAATTGCGCGATAGCCGAGCGGTCCGTCAATGTGAATCACGGCGATTCCATCGTCATGCAAAGTGACGTTGTTGCGGTAGTCCGGTTCGCCATCTTCCTTGCGGGCCGTGTACCAGCCATCTTCATCTTGCGTGTAATGAAGCGAAGACGACGCAAGGCGTTCGACGGCATCCTGAGCCATCGCGAATCGCGCCGTCAAATCCAAAGTAAGTTTATTTTTCTTTTTAGCCATATTTCACCTACAAAGCGCTTTCGTCCACATCGTCAGTCGAAACGCTGAATGTTTCGCTCTTGTTGATTAGACCAGGTTCGTTCATGCCCTTGTCGGCACGCATCTTCTTTTCTTCGGCCTGACCATCAAGTACGGATTCGTATTCACCGCCATTGATAGCGGCGCAAGCTGTGTCGCGAGTGATAAGCTGTTCATCCAGCTGCATCTTGTAAGCCTGCGTTTCCTTGAGCGGGTCAAGCAAGAATGCAGAGTCGGCAATCCAGCGACAGCCATTCCAAAGAGCGCGCTTGATCGGATCTTCGAAATAACCCGGAGCGTCAATGACGCCGGTCAAGATTGCCTGCGAGAGCCACTTTTCGTAAACTGGCCTGCAGAAATCCGAAATAAGGTTGCGGCGTGCACGGTCGAACGTTTTCTTGCTTTCAAGAATCGCACCGCGAACAGCGTTGTAAGAGCTGTTGAACTTACGTAACACGACTTCGTAAGACAGACCGAGCGAAGACGCGGCCTCGCTGAAAATCGCTTCGACAAATCCCTGGTAAGCGGAATTCGGGCGTGTCGGATTGACCGCCGAAACCTTCTGGCCCTTCTTGAGCTGGATGATTCCACCGCTTGTCAATTCAATCGGTGCGGGTTCTTCGTTCGACTGGCCGACACGTTCTTCTTCCGGAACATTATCCAAAAGCGGGTCATCAACTTTTTCGTCATTGCTTTCGATGAATGCGGTCAGCATCGATGTAACGACAGCCGCCATCAGTTCCGATTCCAGGAATCGTTCTTGCTGTTTCATCAAAACGATGATGGGCGCAAGAATGGAAACGCCGCGGCGCTGGTCCGTCCTATCCGGGGAGAATACATGCAGTACGTTTGCTTCGCCGTACCTGTCGAATGCAGGTACACGTACTGTTTCAAGCATGTCGGAATAGTTATCGATAGACCACGCCGGGCGCTTCGTAAAGTAATAATTCAGCGGTGTTCCGAAATCGTTTACTTCCACGCCTTGCGTGAGGCGGTCGGTGTCAATTATTCCGAGCGGATTCATGCAGCGGTCGGCTTCAAGCAATTTCAAGCAAAGACCGAACGGCTCGATTTTCTTGTCATACTTCGCGAGAGCAAAGCAGTCGCCATCGATAAGCTGAGTTTTCAGCGCAAGGTCCTGAAGACCGAACATGTCGTTCTTGCGTTCGACATCACATTTCTTGGACTGCGACCAGATTTCATAAAGATCTTGCGTCTTGCGGCACCAGGCAACAGCCTGGTCGTGCGTCAACCCCAGAACATCAAGCAGCTTCAATTGCGGGCGAACCTTGACGCCAGTGCCTACAACGTTGGTTGTAAGCGAACTGATAATCGCACGGGAAAAAGCATGATTCTGGAAAAGAGCGCGAGCGCGAAGCAGCAATGTTTCGCGGTCACAAGTCAAGTCGTAGTCAGCAGAACCAAGCGGCGCAATAAACGCACGCATGGAATTCACGGCCAAAGAAGCACCCTTCCAAGCATTGCCGCCGAAACGATTGATAATTCTTTGAGAATCGTTAGCCATGTGGAATTACCGCCCTTACAACCGTACCACGGCGACCGCCGCGAGCTTCAAGCTCAAGCGCTTCTTCTAACATTCCGGTCCAATACGTGATGCCATCTTGAATATCCTTCATGTTCGCACGCGACAGAGAACGTCCACCGATGGAATACGACTGACCTTTCAGCACAGAAGAAAGAGCGCTCATATGCTCATTGAGCATCTGGCGGCATTTAGCCGAGGAAATTGGAATTTCACGCGTTGTATTCATTTTGTGTCAAAAATTGTCAATTTTCAAAATAAAATATAATCAATTTTCGACATTTCGGCGTAATTATTTTGTCATTTTTTGACATCAAAAGAAAAAGCCTTTCGGGATTTTCACCCAAAAGGCTAATTCGAGACACAACTCAAAGGAAAAAAAGAGGCTAGTGTCCAATCGCAGATGACATCAACGGCCCGAAGCCGTGTTTAGGAGCGTTTCTTAACTTGAATGGGCATCACCTTATCTAAACGGAAACCGCACAACCTGTAGAACTTCGTCAAAAGCCTCTTGATACAGAATATAGATTAAACAAGATTCTTTTGCAATTCTTTTTCAAACGTTTTTTCGATGTACTTTGAATTTATAGCCTCGACGGTCTTCACAAAATCCCATCGCGGTTTGATTTTCGTCTTTTTGACCAAGTGATACATCTCTTTGGCATCGCTAGTTCCTTTTTGCTCTTGAACAATCATCGTATTTCCACGCTTAGTCTTTGCAAAATGGAATTTCTTTCGGCCAGTACCTTCGCCACGCTTGTTTTTCAAAGCTTTATCCATAACGGTCTTGATCGAAAACGCCGATTTCATGCCACCTTTGCTGTTTCGCCCCTCTTGTTTAATGCTCAAGAACGGAACAGCAATCGTTTTTCCCATTTTTGGTGTTCTTACAGCGCCATATTCCTGGTCGGTCATGAATGAAATGCTGTCTTTCGTGAAAAGACTGATTTCGAGCTTTTCTTTATTGACCCTGGACTTTGTGACCTGTTGCGGAACACCCTTGTTTTTCTTGATTCCGTTTTCATCCGGAAATTTCTTGAAATAATTCGCGATAACGGCACGGCGCGAACGTTCAGCAACACTTTCAAGCGTCTTGTAAGCCGCATTCCTGATTTTCTTTTGAGTATCCTTGACGCAAGAATCAAGCGTTTTGCCAAAATCCTTTGAATCGCAAAAATAATTCATACGCTCACACCCCTTGAAAGAACTCTAATTTGTGAATTCTGTTGACTTTGAACACCTGAGCTTCGGACCATGTTCCGGTTCGGGTTCCAGGTCACCTTCTGGCGGTTTTCGGCCATCTTGTTCAGATCCAAACGCAAAAGATTCAGCGCCGCCCGGTTATAAACGAAAAGGTCAAGTGCTTCGTTTCGTTCGCGCGTCTTTTTGTACGAATAAACAAGATTCCCGTTGACCATTCGCGACACCAGCTTTTCACCGGTCAGCTGCATAAAGTGTTCTGTATCATATTCTGGCAAATCCGGAAAATGCATATAGCCCACCGCTCCGGGCTGCTCCACCTTCATCCAGCCAAAAACCTGGTCTTTGATGGTATCGACACCTACAGTCACCAGGTACGCATTGTAACGCTGGCCAATATCCGTCTTTTTCGGTGCACTCGTCATCGGCACGCCGGTTTTGCCACGGCCCTTGCATGCGAACACACGGCGCGAAGCTCGCGGACCGGTGAACCTGTAGACTTCATCGGTGCAGTGACCCATTGCGTCCTGCAACGTACACGCCACATAAAGCTTTTCACCGTTCGCCTTCGAATACGGTGCAAGCAAAATGCGGTCCAAGTCATCCCACACCGCCATGTTCTTTCGCGGATCACCAAGAATAATTTTTTTCAAAATTCCCCAGTTTTCAAAATTCTTGCCCCAGCCTCGAATTTCGACTTCAAGACGGTTGTCCTGGGTATCAACGGCAGCAGTCAACACGATTACATCATCCGGAACTTCGGCACCATAGTCTTCTTTACGAATCATCAATCCGGAATGGTCGATGCTTTCTTCGGTCTGCTCAATAAAGATTTCGCCGAGCACGTTGTTCACGAATGCACGCATCTTGGCGCGGGACCCGCTCTTGACAGCAGCAAGGAATTCAAGCACGGCGTCTTTCCAGCTAAACCAACCGAGCGGAGAATAGAGTGCGTTGATTTTGTAAGACGGATAAATGCCGTTCGGATTCGTTGGCACCCATTGACCTTTAGTCAAAATTTCATCTTTGTAGAATTCGGAAAATTCTTCACCACAATTCGGACATTTCATTCGCGCCGTTTGCGGCAAATGGTTTCCATCTTCGTCTTTGTCCCAGATCATATTGTCCCACTGCAGCGCGTGCAATTCGCCACAATGCGGACACGGCACCCGGAATTCGCGCTGGTCGCCGCGAATGTACCTGGAATAAATTCTGCAATTCTCGCCAGTGCCGGGCGTCGAACACCAAAAACGCTTCTTGCGCGAGAACGTGTCCGTTCTCTTACTCACCAGGTCGCACGGGTCGCCAAACCCTTCGCAATCTTCGACCCAGCTCGCCACTTCGTCGTTCAGGTCGATGCGCACCGGGATAGAGCGCAAGTTCGATTCAGAACTGGACCAGCCGCAAATAAGCTGGCCTCCTGAAAATTCCTTGATGTACTTCGTATTGCTTGTGAACTTGTCGTCGATTTGCATTTCACGCGCCGACGCGTTGAATCGCGTCAAAAATTTTTCCATCAAGCCTTCGGATGGCTGGAAAATTCCAATCGGCGACGGGTCATGCATGATGTAGTAAAACGCGGTGTTCATCAGAAGTTCGGTGCCGCCCACCTGAGCAGACTTCATGAAAACCACATCGGTCGCCAAACTTTGCGGCGAAAGCTGGTCCATGATTTCGACAAGGTATGGCGTTCGTGAATTACGCCACTGGCCATGTTCGGCACTGGATAGCTTTGGCAAAATTCTGGACTCTTCGGCCCACTGTGAAATCGTTATGTCAGGCGGCGGCAAAAATCCGGAAAGAAAACACGACGCAACATGCTTGATGTTGGCCTCTAAAATCGGATCCTGCGACAGCTCCGCCGCAATTTGGTCTTCGACTTCAGACAAAGTTTTCCTGTTCCTTCGAAATAATGTCACGCAATGAATCAATCACGTTCTTACGCACCACTTCACCGATAATCTTTTCGATATGGCCAATGCTCAAGGCGTTTCGCACGGTATCCGCAGCAATACCTGAATCAGTGAGCGCCGTTTCAAGCGGAGCCATGCACGACGAAGCTACTTTCAAGTGAATCGAAAGCAAACGGTCCTTGACGCTTGATGCCAATTCATAGACTTTTTGCGAAGCTTTGGACTTGTCAACCAGCAAACCTTTCATTTCGTCTGTTTTGATCTTGGCCATTTCAGCTGCGAAATGTTCGCGGGCCGCACGCTCTTTGCCAAAATCGAAAACTTCGGAATCAGAAAGCGGTTCGCCATCGTCGCCAAAGTTCTTTTTTGCGCTCAGTCGCGCTTCGAAATCGGTCAAGCCGGCTGCTTTCTGGCCGTTGGTCGCCGTCGTTACCTTTGACGGGTTACGGTTGGCGTAAAATTCGCGCTTGGCTGTTTCAAGATGGTACATCGCTTTCCCCTTCGAATTCTCGAAAGTGGAAATGCGCCCGATCTTTTTTGCCTTCGACACGGCGGCATCGGTCACGCCAAGCGCATGAGCTACTGCCGAAGCCTGGACCAGCTCCGA
>ERZ808030.3-NODE-3-length-43778-cov-7.961580_pt1 | contig 43778 bp, 43 predicted proteins | sample MGYA00380186_ERZ808030 | MGnify/ENA primary metagenome ERZ808030 (study PRJEB31490, sample SAMN06133386) | cow dung metagenome | isolation source: M7 | host: cow | place: China: Chengdu | collected 2015-05 ...
TTTGGGGTGATCGTGAAGGTTTGTGTATCGACGGCGGCTTCGAGTGCTTCCATAAAGGCTGCTTCGATACGCGGTAGGGTGATACCGTGTGCGGTATGGCACGATCCTCTTGCGTAGTTACAGCACTGGAGGCATCTTGTCTTTTCCTTTCCGCTATATCCGTTTACGGCAATCGTTCCGCCGCAGGCGCTGCATCTTATGAGACCTTTCAGCATATACTCGATCGGTTGCTCTTTCCTTGCGCAGGGGGCGTATTTCTTTTTCTGCTCCTCAAGTCTTTTTTGTACCGCTTCCCACAGCTCTTGTGAAATTAGAGGTTCGTGGTGTCCCGGTACCGTCATAATATTATCGTTGTGGTAGTCGCGCTTGTGTACGGCTCTTTCGCCGTCGAGGGACCAGCGGATCATTCCGATATAGCAAGGGTTATTGAGCATATATTCTATATAGCGGTTATCGGGCTTGTTGCCGAATTTGGTGCGGACGCCTCTCTGCCCGAGGTCGGCTGCGATCGCTCGCATTCCCTCTCCGTCTGCGTATCTGCGGAACACCTCACGGACGATATCGGCGGCACCGGAATCCTCGTCGGGGTAGTATTTCTTATCCTTCATATAATAACCGTAGGGCGGCGGTACGTTCGGTTCGCCTCGGGTGGCTTTTTCGGTCATACCACGCTGTACCTCTGCGGAGAGGTTGATCGAATAAAATTCGTCCATCCATTCAATTATGCGCTCGATCAGAGAGCCGAAAGGTCCTTCGGGCACGGGCTCGGAGACCGAGATAACGGACGTGCCGTTCTTGCGGAGGAGGTTTTTATATACCATAGCTTCCTCTTGGTTGCGGGCAAAGCGCGAGAATTTCCAAACGAAGATCGTCTCGAAGGGATGGTCTTTTTCTTTTGCCATACCGATCATACGGTTAAAGTCGCCGCGTTTCTTTGCGGTTCTGCCGGAGATGCCGTCGTCATAGAATACGTATTCGTCGGGTATGTAATATCCCTCTTTTGCGGCATACTCGCGGATCTTCTTCAGCTGGCTGTCGGGCGAATATTCGTCCTGTCGCTCGTCTGATACGCGGATATATGCTGCGGCGATCTTGGTGTATAGGTTGTGATATTCCATTGTGGTGCTCCTTTCATTATGACATTATTTTTTATCGTGGGTGGAAAATTTGTACTCAAATATTAATACGGAAATTGTCACGCCTATCATCGAGAACCATTCTATAAAACCTATAGCAATTTCCCAAGAAAATATATAATCGATTATAAGAAAAGCAAATAGTTCGAATGTAAACGGCGAGAAACAAAGCATATCTACCAATCCCGTTTGTTTACCAAACTTCCATCTAAATCCATATCCAATAATAAAAAACTCTAATATATAAAAAATTACCGGTAACAATAATATCTTAAAATTTTCGGTATCAAAAAATATTACAAACAATATTGTCGCAATAATGCCAATTATAGCAGTAATCAACATCGTATTGCGAAGCTTACTATTAATCATTGAATATCCTCCGCGATTTAGAACTTCAACACGTCGGAACCGGGGGCGTAGTTTTTTGTAGGCGTATGATCTCCGCTTGAAGTGAGATAATCTCATCTTTGTGTGCAAGGGTAAGGCGGAGGCGGTCAAGCTCGGCTTTGAGAGCGACGACTTCGTTCGCGTTATTTTTTTGAGCTTCATTCTCTGCGACGAGTGCTACTTTATCCGCTTTAAGAGTTTCAACTTCCGCTTTCAGAGCGTCAACCTCTGCTTGCAAGGCAAGAAAGCCTTGGTATGCTATCAGATCGGCTGTTTCGGCAAACAGCTCCCACGGAGCCAATCCGACGGATTCGCCCACTTCCAACACCGTACTTATTCGCGGATCGGCTGTTTTTTCATTCAGTATGCGTGTAATGGTCTCGACGGGTATATTAGATCGAGTCTTCTCCGACATCATTTTGATCGTTATGCCCTTTGCTTTTCGGGTTTCGATTACTCTTTCTCGCCACATAGATATAAATGTCCTTTCTATATGACAAATTTGTCTTGCATAGTGATAAATTTGTCTTTAGTGAATGATAAATTTGAGTAGTAAAATGACAAACTTGAGTCTTGAAATTCGGGTAACAATTGGTGTATAATTTGGGCAGTCAAGCGTGAATGAGGTGGAAAATTTCCATCTTATATTGACGGCTTATTTCGTGTGCCTTATAATGGAAAACGGAACGTGTGTTCAAGAATCGCGCGTGATGAAAGGAGATATTAGCTATGACAGAACACGAAAAAGAATTGATACATTTTATACATAATTCGAGTAACCCGGAGAAGGCGCTGGAAATAGCTATTGCTGTTATAACTGAGTATTTACGGCTGCTCGAATCATCTCCAGAACCATCGCCTGATTCTTCTCAGGAACCTGCCTGAATAATTTAAGTAACATTTCTTCTCCCTCGGTTAATATAGTTTGGTCGGGGGAGGTTGTTTCTTCGTCCTTTACTTCTATTAAGTCGGATTTCAATATGCCGAAGTAGTTAGCAAGCATTTCTACCTTATCCATTCGAGGATATTTCTTGCCGTTTACCCAATCCGATACGGTATAGTAACTTATATTCAGAGCTTGAGAAATATCGTTTCTGCTCTTTCCGTTCAATTCCATTTGCTTCCTTAAATTATAAGCAAATATATTTTTGTTATCCATACTTTCACCTCCGCCAATATTATAGCACTAAAAGCACAAAAAATCAATAGAATTTCACAACTTTTTTTGCTTTTGGTATTGACTTTTGTCGAATTTTGTGGTATTATGATATTGTGCTTAAAGCACAATTACAAAAAAGGAGACATACAAATGAAGAAATTTTCATTGAAAGCCGCACGAGTAAATGCGGGGCTCACTCAAGAAGAGGTTGCCGAAAAACTCAAAAAAAGCAAGAACACCATTGTAAATTACGAAAAAGGTAGAAGCACTCCCGACATTGAAACGGGAAAAGCACTTGCAGCTCTGTATGGATTGTCTGTTGACGATCTTAATTTTTTACCCAATAATTGTGCTTTAAGCACAATTGCAAACTGTGACGCAGTCGAGTAGTTCCGCATAGTATGAAGTAAACCCCTGAAAGGAGGGTGAACGATGGCAAAGCAGCAGAAGCTTACATATTCATTTTACGTTGGCGGTGTGCAGGTCGAAAAGCTCACCCCCGAACAGCTCGGCAGAATGTCGGAGAGGCTTTCGAAGTCTATGAGCGAATATTATTCGCAACACCCCGACGAATACCGAAAATTAAATTTCAAGGAGAAATGAAAATGACTTACTTAATGACTATGACGAACGACGAATGGTTCTGGCGCTTGTTTTTTTGGATAGTGGTCTTCGCCGTGGTTGTATTGGCGATTACCGCCGTTCTCGACAAGATCGCCGAGCGCATCGACCGCAAGAGAGAAATGGATCGCAGAGCTTACAAGCGTTCGGGCGCTCCGATCAGACCTACACGCAGATATTAATTAATTCTAAATCCCCAAAAATTATTTATAAAGGAAAGGTAAAAACAAATGAGCTTTACTGTAGTAATCAAGAATAACAAGAGTGGCAAGGTACTCTTTGCCTCTGAAAACACGCTGGCATTGGTAGTCGGTGCCGTTGCAAAAGATGAGGCTGCTGTGAATCCCGTTACCGCGCTTGCGGCTTGCGACGCGTCCCCTGCTGATATGGCGATCGCAATCGGGCTTGCAAGGGAGGCTATTGAAAACATCGAGAAAGATGATCCGGCTCTCAAGATGCTGGGACCTGTTACCGATGCATTTCTTGCAAATGCAAGAACCAAGATCATAAAGGAGGACGGAGAAAATGACTGATATCAAAATTAAGAGTTTGGCTTTGGAAAATTTCAAATGCCACAGAAATCTTGTTCTCGATCTGAATGGCGGGGACGCTTCGATCTACGGTGACAACGCTACCGGCAAGACGAGCATTTATGATGCGCTGACTTGGCTGCTCTTTGGCAAGGACTCTCACGGCAACGGCGAGAAGAACATTGAGATCAAGCCGCTCGGCGAGGACGGAGAGGTCCGCGATCACAACGCTGTTACGGCGGTTGAGGCTGTTCTTCTTGCAAACGGCGAGGAAGTCACGCTCCGACGCACTTATCAGGAGGTATGGTCAACCAAGCGCGGACGCGCAGAGGCTACATATGACGGTAACACTTCCGAATACTACGTTGACGGTGTGCCTTGCAAGAAATACGCCTTTGCAGAGAAGGTCGAGTCCCTTGTGAATGAAGATACCTTCCGAACGCTTACGAGCGTTTCACACTTCCCGGCGGCAATATCTTGGCAGGAGAGGCGCGAGGTGCTTTTCCGCGTTGCGAACGTTGCGGGCGACCGCGAGATTATGCTCGGTGACGAGAGGTTCTTCCCTCTGATCGAGGGTATGGGCAAGCTCTCGCTCGAGGACTACAAGAAGAAGCTTCTTTCGGACAAGCGAGCTTACGTTGGAGCAAAGACCGATATTCCCGCGCGTATCAGCGAATGTCAGAAGACTATTGAGGACGTTGAGGGTATGGACTTCGGTGCGGCTCGCGCAAAGGTTGAGGCTTTGACTGTCGAGCGAGAAGCTTACGAGGCTGAACTTCTTTCCATTGAGCGCAACACGGCTGCAGAGAGCAAGCGTATGGAGATCCGCGAGGTGCAGCTTGAGCTTACCGCGCTTGAGAATGAAAACAAGGCTTACCGTGCAAGTCAGACGGCGGGTGCTCCCGACGTGGCGGGTATGCGTGCAGCTCTTGCGCGTATGCAGGGACAGCGCGAGGCGAAAAAGAGAATGGCTGCAAGCGAGAAAGATTATGTATTGTCGCTTGACCGTGATATAGACGCTGCACGGTCGCGCTGGATAGCTGTAAACGGCGAAAGCTTTACGGGCGGTAATTGCCCTACTTGCGGACAAGCTCTCCCCACAGCACAGCTGAGGGCTGCTACCGACAGCTTTGAGGCGCAGAAGAAGAAGCGTCTCAGCGAGATCGAGCAGACCGCGAACGCCAACAAGGCGTCAAGAGCGGCGGCTTTAGACCGTATCACTACTGCCGAGGCAGAGATCGCAGAGCTTGAGAGCGCGATCACGAAGCAGGCGGGGCTGCTTACGGCGGCAGAAAGCAACGTCATTCCCCTTGCCGATATCGAGGGATATGCCGAGACGCGTGCGGCAATTCAGGCGCGTATTACCGCGCTTAACGGCGAGCTTGCCGACATTATGACGGACACGTCCTCCGCTCGCACGAAGCTGACTGGGCAGATATCCGAGATCAAGCAGGAGATCGCAAGCTGGAACGTATATCTCGGCAAGGAGTCGCTTCTTGAATATTCGCGCAAGCGCGTTGAGGAGCTTCAGGAGGACGCGAGAAACGCCGCAGAGAAGCTTGACGCTATCGAGGCAATATTGTTCCTCATTGACGAATACAGCCGCTACAAGACGCAGTTCGTCGAGGACAGCATAAACGGTATGTTCCGCATTGCGCGTTTCCGCTTGTTCCGCGAGCAGGCGAACGGCGGCGTTGAGGACCGCTGCGACGTGGTTTACGACGGTGTTCCCTACATTAATATCAACAGCGGCGCGAAGATCAACGTCGGTATTGATATCATCAACACACTTTCCCGCGCTTACGGCGTTACTGTGCCTCTGTTTGTAGACAACGCGGAGAGTGTTACCAATCTTGAAAAGTCCGAATGTCAGATCATTCGACTTGTAGTATCCGAAAACGATAAGAAATTGAGGTGTGATTATGAAAATTAAGGACAGAGCAAAACCGAAGGTGCCGCCGGTAGAGCCGGGCGTGTATATGGCTGTATGTGTCGGTGTTATCGACCTTGGAGAACAGTATTCCGATATGTTCAAGAACTACAGCAACAAGTGTATGATCGTTTGGGAGCTTCCGGGCGAGACCATCGAGATCGACGGCGAGCAGAAGCCGCGCCAGCTTTCAAAGGAATTTACCATTTCAAGCTCCAACAAGAGCAATCTGCGCAAGTTTATTGAGTCGTGGAACGGCAAGACCTATTCCGACGATGATTTTATGGATCTTGACGTATTCGACCAGATCGGCAAGCCTTGCCAGCTCAACGTGGTACTCAACAGCACGGGCGAATATGCAAACGTCGATAACATTATGCCGATTCCGCGAGGATTCCCCGCGCCCACAACGGCTACACCGCCCATCAAGTGGGATCTTCAGCAATGGAACGACGAGGTATTCAAGTCCTTGCCCGAGTGGATTCAGGAGAAGATTAAGAAGTCTACGGAATATCAGAAGGACCACGCACCCGAGACTCCCGTTGAGGTCAAGGCACCGACGGCGGCAGGAGGGGAGTGTCCTATATGAAATTTGAGTCATTAGCTTCCTCCTCCCACGGTAACGCTTACATTGTTTCCGATAGTGATACCCGCATTCTGATCGAGTGCGGTGTATCACACAAGCAGCTTCAGAAGCTGGCGGGGTTCTCGCTCTCGGACATAAAGGCTTGCCTTGTAAGCCACGAGCACAAGGACCACGCGAAGTGTGTGGACGAGCTGATACGGCGCGGTATGGAGGTCTATATGAGCTGTGGCACGGCGCAGGCGCTTGAGAATGAGTCGGCGACGCTTATTGAGAATATGGAGCAGTTCAACGTAGGCAGCTTTGATATCGTACCGTTTACGACCTTTCACGACGCGGCTGAACCTCTCGGCTTCCTTATCAAGAGCCGCATTGACGGCGACGTGCTTGCCTTTGCGACCGATACCGTCAATCTGCGGTACAAGTTCCCCGGACTTAATATTCTTGCCATTGAGGCGAATTATGACCGCAAGATACTTGACCGCTGCGAGCGACTGCCCGAGAAGGTACGGCACCGTATAACCAACTCGCATATGGAGATCGAGACGCTTTGCGATTATCTGCGTTCTCTCGATCTATCCGAGTGCCGCGAGATACATTTGCTTCACTTATCCGACGCTATGAGCGACGAGGGCGGCTTTATGCGGAAGGTTTTATGGTCGATTCCGAAAGGAATTGAAGTGAAAGCGTGCGGAAAGTGAGTAAAAAGTTAGAAAAATTTTCAGAAAAGTGAGGTGGTAATAGTGGGTAAGCCAAGAAATCAATTTACGTTTTACAAATCTTACTATGACGCTATACAAGACTTACCGAAGCGCGATCAGTCGGCTCTGATACTCGCTATATGTGCCTATGCGATCTACGAAACACAGCCTAAAGGCTTATCTATTGCGGCTTCTACGGCATTTAAGCTCATTAAGCCCACTCTTGACTCGGGACGGAGAAAGGCTGAAAGCGGCGCCCTCGGCGGACAAGCAAACGGCAAGCAAAGCGGAAGCAAATCCGAAGCAAACGGCAAGCAAAGCGGAAGCAAGAAAGAGGGGGAGGACGAGAAAGAGTATGAGTATGAGTTTGAGGTAGAGGCTGATGCAGAGGGCGAGGAGAGCGCTTACGCTTGCGACCACGGCAGCGACTACCACGAGATCAAGGTTATGGGCGGAACGCTCGGAAGGGACGTCGTAAGGCTCTCGCAGGCTCAATCGGATTCCTTGCTCGATACGATAGGCTTTGATATGTATAACCATTACGTTGAGAGGCTTGCAGACTTCATCATTAAGACCGGTGCCGCGCCCGCAAACCACTATGAGACGATTCTCAAGTGGTGGAGGGAGGATAGGAAGGTATAACGGAAGGAGGTTTGATTATGATAAAAATTCTTTTGGGCGGTTCTCCGTGTACTCATTGGAGTATCGCACAAAAAAACGGAAGAGAGACTGAACCGAACAGCGGTCTCGGTTGGGAGCTGTTTCTCAACTACAAAATTGCTCTTGAGAAGTACAAGCCCGACTATTTTCTTTACGAGAACAATAAATCAGCATCGCAGGCGATCAAGGACGAGATATGCAAACAGCTCGGTTTCCCGCTTACCTACATAAATTCCGCTTTGGTTTCGGCGCAGAACCGACAGCGGTTTTACGTAACGAATTTCGGAGAGATCAAACAGCCGGAGGATCGCGGAATTCTGCTCAAGGATATTCTTGAAAGCGGCGAAGATCTGACCTGCAAAGAAAAAAGTTTTGCATTGACCGCATCATATGATGGGGCGGTGGCTTGGAATACGATTGAACGGTCTCAAAGAAGTATGGTGGCAGAGCCGGTTCTTATGCAATATCCGCGAGGAAAAAACAACGGAGGTGCGATATATGAGAAAAGTCCCACTATTACTGCAAGTTCATTTGAAACAAATGTTAAGGCGGTTGAGCCGGTTAATACCACCAACGATGGTAAGTCCCATACTATTAAAGCACAGTATTACAAGAATAGTGATGCAAATTTCGTAACCAATGGCGGCTTGGGGGCAAGCGGCGTCGCAGAACCGGTCAATCCTTCGGCTTCGGGGAAGTCGCGTTGTGTGACTGCGGGATATGCCAATAAAGGGGCAAATCACATTCTCGAAAGCAATTATTCAGAGAACCCGCACAAACAAACGTGGGACTGCGCAGCCGAGCCGTTAGGATATGCCACTCCTTGCGAATGGGACGAGAACGGCAGACCGACAAAAGCAATTTCTTGCGTAGATGGTAAGACCTATACCGTTTACGAAGTCAAAAACGGACAGATTACCATCAAGGACAAGCAGTATCCGATCGAGCTGTCGGACGGCTATTACATAATTCGAAAGCTGACTGTGAAAGAATGCAAGCGTTTGCAGACGGTGCCCGATTGGTATGAGTTTCCCGTGAGCGATACGCAAGCTTACAAGATGCTCGGGAACGGGTGGACTGTGGAGGTTATAAAGTATCTGCTCTCACATATCTCGAATATACAGAACGAAGAGATCGAAGTGCTTTCAATGTATGACGGTATGTCTTGCGGACAGATCGCTCTCCGCGAGATGGGCTGCAACGTGGTCAGATATTACGCCACCGAGATTGATAAATATGCGATACAGACAACGCAGCATAATTTCCCGAATACTATTCAGCTCGGCGACGCCTTTCAGGTAAGAGCGGAAGGGTGGAAAATATAATGGACTCGCCCTGCCATCATTGCCCGAAATGTCCCTGCAAGGAGCACGATACTTGTGGGGCGTACCGAGAATATCGTGCTAAACTCGATAATATCAAAAAACAGAAGATCTCCGAGAGGATTGTTCGAGAAATGACCATCAGGGGATTTGAAAAATGTAAGAAATGGAGAAATAACAAAAAATGAGAGCAAAAACCGAATTTGAATGTGCACAGAATGATCTTATGAAGTTCTGTGAGGGAACAACCGACTACATATGCGAGGTAAACACAGACCTCTATCCCCTGACGGCGGTATTCGTTCCAAACCCGCAGAGATCTATTTTCGATGACGCTATTGACGAGAACGGTGAGGTCGGCGAGCTGGTAATATCGGTCGGTCTTGATACCAACGTCAAATCAACGCTGAAATTCGAAATGGACGCCGCCCTGCTGAAAAAGCTTATCAAGAGCGTTGAGAAGATCGCGTTTCTTTACTATCACGCATACAGAGAAGGCGCGGGAGATCTTCGCACATATGCTTGCGACGATAACCGCGATCTCGAGGACCGCCTCAGAGAGGTGATCGGCGAGGAGGAGGACGGCAATGGCTAATCTTAACCTTAACAAAGTAATTTTATGCGGCAGGCTGGTCGCAGAGCCCGAGTTGAAAATGACGCCCTCTAACATTCCGGTATGCTCTTTCAGGCTGGCGGTGAACCGCAGCTATCAGAAGGAGGGCGAGCCGAGTGCCGATTTTATCACCTGCGTTGCTTGGAGGCAGCGGGCGGATTTTATATCCCGCTATTTTCACAAGGGCTCCTCGCTCTGCATTGAGGGCTCGATACAGACGCGCAAGTACACCGATCAGAACGATAGGACGCGCTATTCGACCGAGATCATCGTTGAGGACGCGCATTTCGTTGACAGCAAGGGCGAGGGCGGTGCGGTGCCCGCTGCGGACTACCCTCCCGCTTCGGGCGAGTTTGTGGCGGTTGATGATGAACAGTTACCGTTTTGAAAGGAGGGCGGGAAATGGCAAATAAATCTAAAAAGCGCATAAAGCACGAACAGTACGTTTATGTCAAGAAATTGGAGCGAGAGCTTAAATATTTGCGAGCAAATGCTGTAATGTACGATCCTATTGTGCTTAAATCGAGACATCTTATTGCTCCTACATTCGACCGTGCTTATGAAGAGAAGATGCGCGAATATGTCTTCGAGAAGGCGTGCCGCGAAATGGCTGATAAGCTTATGAAAAGCGGGGCGGTTGAAATAGACATAACACGTGAACTCAGTCCAAACGCCTATGGTAAAGTAGATTGCTATAATTTCACGTTGAGGGTTTTGAAAAGGAGATACTGATGGAAAAGCAACAGAAGATCGTTGAGATGGCAAAAGATATTTGCCGCGTGAAGCATATCTGCAACAATGTATGCAAGCCGATAAGTGCTTGCGATGCGCTCCGATACGCTGAACGGGCGGTTGAGGCGGGGTATTGTAAGCAGAGCGAGGGGCATTGGTTTATCCGAGAATATGAGTATTTCACTTGCTCTGAATGTGGTTGCGACCTGTGGAACGGTTGTGATTGTACCTCGGAGGCAAAGGAAATGATTGCAAAGGGTGATATTCCTAATTTCTGCCCCAACTGCGGCGCGAAAATGAAAGGCGGTGAATGATATGTTTAATTTCGCAGAAAGCACAATAGATATGACGGCGGCTGAAATATTAAACTATTACCGCAATTTATACTATGCTGAACCTCAAGTCACGGAACGCGGCATTGTTGCTAATGCTATCAATGATTATTTCAAAGAAGTCGTACCGAGGGCAGAGGTTGAACAGGTATTTAAGGAACTTGAATTGATGTTTGAACAGTATGCTTTTGAGCCTCGCTACACCGTTTTAGATATGAAGTCCGATGTCGAAGCACTCAAAAAGAAATACACGGAGGGGCAGAAATGAGTACTTGCGGAAGATGTATATACAAGCCGTTTTGCCACTCGTCGGGGTATGTGTGCTCGTCCTTCAAGGATAAGGACCGGTACGCGGATAGGAACGAGGTTATCAAGGAGTTTGCAGAGAAGTTAAAAAAGAAGATATATCCCTACAATGGTGTTGATAAGAAAGCTTATGCTATCAATGCTTACGCGGTGGAAAAAGCTATTGAGGATCTTGCAAAAGAAATGACGGAGGAGGCTGAACTATGAGTGAAGAAAATCCCACATACTTTCTGTGCGGACGCCGTGATATTTACGCTCTTATGGAAAAAGCGAAAGCCGAGGCGGCTCAAATACTTAAAGAATTCTCTATGTTCTACAGAACAGCCGGGAAGCTTGCTATTGAAATAGAGCCTATTCAATATGCAATGGGGTATAGTATTGGCGGTAAGCTGACTTGGGACGGCGAGGTGGTTATGCAGGAAACAGATTGCGGGTTGCTGTTCTTGCACCTCAATGAAGTAATGCTTAATCGAATGATTCAGCTCGGCATACCGAGTTATGGACAGTAAGAAACACGACAGATAACAAAAGGAGTGATACGGTTGTCAGGATATGTATCAAAATACGTTGTATGTCCCTATTATCACAGGCACGAGAATAACCGTATATGCTGTGAAGGGACAGACGAAACTAATACACTCAACCTTGTATTCGGCGACACCAAAGAGCTGAAGGCATACGGTAAGCGCTATTGCAACGATCTGAAGACTTGCAAGCGCTGTATGATCTATCAGGCACTTGATCGCAAATACTCGGCAGAGGGGGGCTGAAAAAGCCTCCTTCTTTTTTTGCATTTTGGGGGTGGGGGGTGTGTTTAGATTTCGAGGGTCGGTTTGATATAATTAAGCCATAAAGCAGAAAGGAGTATTTCCTGTGTGGCGGATTGGAATGCTATCAGACAAGAATATATCACGGACGAGTCCTCCTCATACAGGAAGCTCGCGAAGAAATACGGCGTAAGTCTCGGAGCTGTTACGAGACATTCACAAGCCGAGGGCTGGCAAGATCTGCGGGAACAGGTCAAGAACGAAACGATCACGAAAAGCGTTGATAAAATTTCCGAGGAACAGTCGGAGATTCAGGCTGACGTCGCGTTGATGTTCAACAATATGACCGTTTCTCTTGCCGGTAAGCTCCAAAAGGCTATTGCCGAGGTGGACCCGATGGACACAACGAGTATCAGACGTCTTTCGGCGTCGCTTTGCGATCTCAAGCTCCTGATCGGCGTCAAGTCGGACGCGGACAGCAGGGAGCAGGAGGCGCGGATTGCTAATTTGCGTCGGCAGGCGGAGAAGGACGATATTGATAGTGCGCCTACTCTTGTGGTAGAGGGATTGCCGGAGGAGTTTAAGGTATGAGCAGTATTGACCTCAGTCGTATCAGCGACAAACAGTATAAGTTTTTATCCGCGTCGCAGAAGCACGTGGGCTTTGGCGGGGCGCGTGGCGGCGGTAAATCGTGGTCGGTGCGCACCAAGGCGAAGATATTGGCGGCGAGCTACAAGGGTATTAAGATACTGATCGTGCGTCGTACATATCCCGAGCTGCTTAATAACCATATTAATCAGCTTTGTGAGGAGCTTTACGGGCTTGCCCGCTACAATAAGTCAGAGAAGATATTTACCTTTCCGAATGGCAGCAGCATCAAATTCGGCTACTGCAACAACGACAAGGACCTTGACCAATATCAGGGCGCCGAGTATGACGTTATCTTCCTTGACGAGGCGACGCAGCTCCAGGAGATGTGGATAAAGAAGATCACGGCGTGTGTGCGTGGTGTTAACGACTTTCCGAAGCGTATTTATTACACTTGCAACCCCGGCGGGGCGTCACACGGTTATTTCAAACGCTTATTCATAGACAAGCAGTATGAAAGCGGGGAGGTTCCCGACGATTACTGCTTCATTCAGGCTCTTGTGACCGACAACAAGGCGCTTATGGAGAGCCAGCCCGACTACATAAAGCAATTAGAGGCATTACCTCCAAAGCTCCGTGAGGCGTGGCTATACGGGCGGTGGGATATATTCGAGGGACAGTTCTTCGAGGACTTCCGCACCACTCCCGATATTGATCTATGCCACAAGGCGGGCATTACTCCCGAGGAGGCGCTTCAACAGAGGCGGTTTACACACGTTATCGAGCCCTTTGACCTCAACAGCGGCGAATGTCGCGGCTGGAAGATTATGCGGTCCTACGACTTCGGCTACAACAAGCCCTTCTCGCTTGGCTATTGGGCGGTTGACTACGACGGGGTATTATACCGCATTATGGAAATGTACGGCTGCACGGGAACGCCTGACGAGGGCGTGAAGTGGTCTCCCGACGAGCAATTCAAGAGGATCAGCGAGTTTGAGAGGGAACACCCGTGGCTGCGCGGTCGCAAGATCGTTGACAGTATTGCCGATCCCGCGATATGGGACGCGAGCCGTGGCGAGAGCATTGCGGAGACCGCCGAGAAGTACGGTATTTACTTTACTCCCGGCGATCACGAGCGCATACCGGGCTGGATGCAAGTGCATTACCGCTTCCAATTCGACGATAACGGGTACCCGCGTATGTACGTCTTCAACAACTGTAAGGCGTTCATTCGCACTATCCCGCTTATGATGTACTCGGAGACGCACCCCGAGGATATCGACACCAAGCTCGAGGACCATTGTCCCGACGAGGTGCGCTATATGTGTATGTCGCGCCCTGTGGCACCTATTGTGCCGATCAAGCGCGAGCCTATCGTTACAGACCCGCTGAATCAGTTCAGCGAGAGGCAGATCAGACGAGGCTATATTTGAGAGAGGAGAACTCGATGGAAATAGAACAGAAACCTACTACTCCCGCAGGCGGGGCGGCTGTGATCGGTCCCGAGCAGCTTAAAGCCTTCCTCAAGGTACTTGAAGAATACAAGTCCGGCAAGGCGAGAACCGAGCAGCGCATTTTAGCTTCGGAGAGGTGGTGGAAGCTCCGCAACTCCGAGGAGGAAGAAAAAGAGACCAATATTGGCAAGGACGGCGGCTTCAAGAGCGTTTCGGGCTGGCTTCATAACGTGCTGGTATCGAAGCACGCTGACGCTATGGAGGCTTACCCCGAGCCGAACATACTCCCGCGCGAGCAGGGTGACAGAGGCGAGGCGCGTATGCTTTCCTCGATTATCCCTTGCATACTCGAGCAGAACCGCTTTGAGGACACCTATTCCGACGTTATGTGGCAGAAGGTCAAGACGGGAACGGGCGTTTACAAGGTCGTTTGGGACAAGTCGAAGCTTGGCGGGCTCGGTGATATAGCCGTTGAGCGCGTCAACCTTCTCAATATCTATTGGGAGCCGGGCATTACCGACATTCAGCGCAGCCGTTACATCTTCCATACCGAGGCTTACGACAAGGACGTGCTCGAGGGGCGTTACCCCGAGCTTGAGGGCAAGCTTAAGGGACAGTCCTTCGTCAGCACCAAGTTCCTTTACGACGATCACGTACCGACCGAGAACAAGCACACGGTCATTGACGTGTATTATCACAAGTATATCGAGGGCAGAGAGACGCTTCAGTATTGCAAATTTGTGGGCGACGTTGTTCTTTATGCTACCGAGAATGACCCCGAGTGGGCTATGCGCGGTCTTTACGATCACGGTATGTACCCTTACGTATTCGACCCTCTCTTCCCTATTGAGGGCTCGCCCTGCGGCTACGGCTACGTTGATCTCTGCCGCAATCCGCAGACGACCATTGACCTGCTCAACACCAGCTTCGTCAAGAACGCTATGGTGGGCGCGATTCCCCGTTATTTCTCGCGCGGCGAGAGCTCGATCAACGAGAAGGAATTCCTTGATCTCTCGAAGCCGATAGTACATTCCGCGAGCGGCGTTGATGATAACGCGCTCCGACCTATTGAGCATAAGCCGCTTGACGGCGTATACGTCAACGTGATGCAATGCACTATTCAGGAGCTTCGCGAGACCTCGGGCAACACCGAGACGAGCACGGGCGTAGCAAGCTCCTCTACCAAAACAGCTTCCGGTATAGCTATGCTCCAGCAGGCAAGCGGCAAGGGCAGCCGCGACAGCACGAGGGGCTCATACAGAAGTTATTCCGACATCGTTAACCTTTGCATTGAGCTGATACGTCAGTTCTACGATATGCCGCGTCAGTTCCGCATACTCGGGCAGTACGGCGCAGATCAGTATATAACCTACGTCAACCACGGCTTGCAGCTTCAGGCGACGGGAGCGTCGATTGACGATAAGAAGTCTTTCCGTCTTCCCGTGTTCGATATCAAGGTATCGGCGCAGAAGAAGAACGAATACACCAAGGTTACGCAGAACGAGCTTTCGCTTCAGTTCTTCCAGCTTGGATTTTTCAATCCGCAGATGGTCGATCAGGCTCTTATGTGCCTTGAAATGATGGATTTTGAGGGCAAGGACGAGATTATGCAGAAGGTGGCGCAGAACGGTACTATGTTCCAAAAGCTCCTGCAGTATATGCAGCTTGCGCTGACCTTTGCGCAGCAGCTTGATCCTATGTCAGCAGAAGTGATCGCGCAGGACATTCTCAAGACCACGGGCGGCGCGGGTGTTCCCGCTTCGGGCGGCGGACTTACGCAGAGCCGAGCTATGGCGGGTGATCGCGGTGGCGCTAATACCAAGATGAACAACGCGAGAGCGACCTCGGCAGAGGCTTCACAGCCGAGTGGCGGCAGAGTAACAAGAAAGGCGGGCGGCAAATGATAAAGGTCGTTTATGAAAGAAATCCTATGAGGCTGACGGTGCAGGGACACGCGGGCAGCGGTGAGGCGGGACACGATCTCGTATGCGCTTCGGCGTCTATCCTCGTCTACACGCTTGCCTCGTTCGCAAAGAACACGCACAAGGCAAGGCAGAACAAAAAGCTCGTAATCAAGCTCAAAGAGGGCGACGCGGAGGTATCTTTCAAAGCCAAGCGGCGTTACCGTGTGGCTCTTACCCTTGTGTGCGACGCGATCTGCGCGGGATTTGAGCTTCTTGCAAGGAATTACCCCGAAAATATCTCTTATGAGATCAAATTTTAATACAAGGAGTACCAAAATGGAACTTAAAGACACAATCGAAATGATGCAGAGCACCGACTACAAGGAGCGTTTCAAGGCAGAGTATCAGCAGACCAAGATCCGTTATGAGAAGCTCAAGGCGTTCAACAACAAGATCGAGGCGGCGTACCGTACCGAGTGCGAACGTCCCGACGTAAAGAAGGTAGCAATGCCTGCGCACGATTGTCCTGCGGACCTGTTGAGAGATCAGCAGAGTGCTATGGGACAGTATCTTCACATTCTTGAGGTCCGTGCCGTAATCGAGGGCATTGATCTTAACGGTATATAAGCCTATTATGGCTTGATATAGGACTCGCCGACCTAATCGGCAGAATAAATCGGAGGATCTACTCAATATGACAAACGAAAAATGGCTTAATCTTCAGCTTTTTGCCGGTGAGGGCGCAGGTGCCGGAGGCGAAGGCGGAGAGGGAGCAAACACGGGCGATAATGCGAATGCCGACGCCGGGCAGAGACTGAGGGAATTGGGTGTTCCCGATAGTGTACTTCGCAAGCGGGCGAGATACGCCGCCAAGGCTCCCGAACCTACGGCAAAGACCGAGGAAGCCGAGCCGAAAGCCGCAGAAAACACACAGCAGGACGCCGCTGCCGAGAACCCCACGGAAGAAAAGACCGATAATACCCCCGCTCGTATGAGTTGGGACGAGATTATGGCAGACCCCGAGTACAACCGCCAGATGCAGGCTGTTGTGCAGTCCCGCCTTAAGTCCGCGAAGGGTGCAGAGGAGGCGCTGGCAAAACTTACTCCCGCACTCGAGCTTCTTGCACGTAAGCACAAGCTCGACCCTTCTAATATGGACTATGAAGCGCTTACAAAGGCGATCAGCGACGACGACTCTTACTATGAGGACCGTGCCCTTCAGATGGGTACCTCTGTTGAGACCGCGAAGAAGATCGACCAGCAGGAGCGCGACACAGCGAGACAGCAGAGGGCTGCGGAGCTTACGCTTCAGGAGCAGAGGATCAGAAACCATTTCGCAGGGCTTGAACAGCAGGCGAAAGAATTTCAGCAGATTATTCCGGGCTTTGATCTTCAGACCGAGCTGAAAAACCCCGCCTTTCTGCGTATGACCTCTCCTAACGTCGGTATCAGCGTAAGAGACGCATATTATGCCGTACATCACGACGAGATGCAGACAGCGGCTATGCAGGCTACTGCGAAAGCAACCGCGCAGAATATCTCGAACAACATTCAGGCAAGACAGCGACGCCCCGACGAGAACGGAATATCCGGTCAGGCACCTTCCGCGACCACATTCGCCTACAACAAACGCAGCCCCGAGCAGAGAGAAGCTTTTAAGCGAGAGCTCCGCGAGAAATGGGCACGTGGGGAGAAAGTGTATCCCGGAAAGAGATAAGACCAACACTTCTCCCTCCAAAACCAAAAAACTTTTTAATTTCGGAAGGAGAAATTACTATGAAGAGACTTTTCAATCTCATTTTTGCGCAGATTTTTGCATTTCTGCACATCAACCTTCAGCTTTTTGCTGACGCCGGTACTCTTGTAAACGCGACCGGCAACTTCGTTAACGCCTACGACGGCTCCGTTCAGGCATTTGACGCCGCTCACACTATGGACGGCGAGCTCAAGACCTTCTATGACACCGAGCTCCTTGAGAATGCCCGCGTTGAGCTCTTTTATGCACAGTTCGCAAAGAAGCAGACCCTCCCCAAGAAGCACGGCAAGACCGTGGAGTGGAGAAAGTGGAACACCTTTGCGAAGGCTTCCAAGCTCGTTGAGGGCGTTATTCCTACCGGTCAGAAGTTCGGTATGAGCTCCAAGACCGGCTCCATTGATCAGTACGGTACCTACGCTGCTGTTACCGATCAGCTTGAGCTTCACGCTTACGACGACGTTATTCTCGGTGCTACCGAGGAAATGGGCGCTTCTGCTGCTGAAACTCAGGAGACCCTTATCCGCGACGCTCTTCTTGTAAACACCAACGTTCTCTATTGTGATAACGTAACCCTTGCAGACGGCTCTATCGCAGGCACTCCTACTGCTCCCAATCAGATGGAGGCAAGCGCTACCGTTATGAGTGTATTCACTCCCGATATGGTTGCAAAGGCGATCACCATTATGAAGAAGAACCGCGTTCCTACCATCAACGGTAAGTATTACGCAGTTATTCACCCCTCCGTTGCTTACGACCTCCGCAAGTCCAAGGATTGGATCGAGGCTCACAAGTACGCGAAGCCCGAGGAAATCTATAACGGCGAAATCGGTGAGATCCACGGCTGTCGCTTCATTGAGAACGTATTCGCTCCTATCCTTGACGGCGACTATGCCAACAAGGCGGGCGGCGTAACCTACGCTACCTATATGTTCGGTAAGGACGCATTCGGTATCATCGACCCCGAGGGCGGTGCTCTCGAAATGATCGTTAAGGACAAGTCTCAGGTAGGCGGTCCTCTCAATCAGTTCTCCACCATCGGTTACAAGTTCGAGACCAACGGCGCGACTATGCTCTACTCCGAGCGTCTGCTTCGCATTATGAGCTGTTCTTCTTACAGCGCAACCGACGAGGCTAACTGATAAGTTACTTTAGGGGGCAGGGTTAAGCCCTGCTCCCTCAAATATTTTAACCAAAGGAAAAGGTGAAAACAATGGCTACTGCAAAAAACAAAACTACATCTGAAACCGAAACCAACGCAGTTGAAACTGAAACCAACGCAGTTGAAACTGAAACCGTGGTAGAAAAGAAGGACGTGCGCGTTCCTCTTGACATTCCGAGAGGGCAGGCTAATGACGAGCCTAACGTATTCATCAGCGTTAACGGCGTCGGCTTTCTGCTTCCCAAGGGCAAGAGAAGTATGGTGCCGCCCTACGTAAAGGCAGAGTACGAAAGATCTGTCGCCGCGCAGAACAAGATGGACGAGCACGTGGGAGAGCTGCTCGAAGCGGCTAATAAGCCCCTGCCCGGAACCGTATAAAGCAAGGGGACTACGGTCCCCTTTTTTAACAGGAGGACTACAATATGACGATTATTGACGCTATTACCCGTGTTGACACGCTCAAGCCTAACGGGTACAGCCAATCAGATAAGATACGGTGGCTTTCGACGCTTGACGGGACTGTCAAGCGGGAGGTCATTGACACGCACGAGGGCGGCGAGGACGTTGTCTTTACGGGATACAACGACGATACCGACCCGAGGACCGAGCTTCTTGTGCCGTCTCCTTACGACGACGTATATATCCACTATCTCGAGATGCAGATAGACTACGCAAACGGGGAATACGGCAAGTACAACAACAGCCTTTCAATGTTCGAGGCGGCTATGACGGCTTTCAAGAAATATTACAACCGAGAGCACACGCCGATCGGGCGCGGGAGCAGATTTTTATTTTAAGGAGGCGGGCGCGTGAAATATCCTTATTTAACCGAGCTTCGCACCTCACGGCAGATGATCGACGTCTTTCGGGGATATAATCACAATCTCCGCATCGGTGAGGGCGAGTTCTACGATATGAAGAACCTCTCTTCGAACGATTATCCCGTTCTCTCGCCGCGAGAGCGTCGCGGTATCTTCAAGACTCCGGGCGTGCCGCAGGGTATGGTGGCGAAGGACTCCCTTTGCTACGTTGACGGCGGCGACTTCATTATCGGCGAGGAGCGCATACCTATGGGACTTACCGTGGAGCGCGACGCGGAGGGCAATATTATTCCTAAAAATTTGATATCAATGGGGGCATACGTCATTATTATGCCCGACAAGAGATATATAAACACGTCGGACCTGACCGATTACGGCAGTATGGAGGCTTCCGTGACCACCGTCGGCACCGTTACCTTCACTCTTTGCACGCTTGACGGCGCGGAATACGAGGACGTTACCGTTCGTGACTCGGCTCCTTCATATCCGAAGAATATGGACTATTGGCTTGATACCTCGAGCACTCCGAACAGCCTCAAGCAGTATTCCTCGACGAGCGGTATGTGGGTAAGTATCGCGACGACCTACGTCAAGATCGCTGCGGCGAATATCGGCTCGCCCTTCCTTGAGGGCGACGGCGTTAAGATATCGGGTATCACGGACGAATCTATCGCCGATCTCAACAATACTATGATCATTATGGGGCGTGGAGAAAATCACATAGTGGTGACGGGTATTCTCCCGACTATGCTCACGCAGGACACGCCCGTGACGGTCACAAGGCAGATGCCGAATATGGACTTCGTTATCGAGTCGGAAAACCGCCTTTGGGGCTGCCGCTACGGCGAGGCTCTGAACGGCGAGATGGTAAACGAGATATACGCCTCGAAGCTGGGCGACTTCAAGAATTGGAACTGCTTCAACGGCATTTCGACCGACTCCTATGCGGTGACGGTCGGAACAGACGGTCCCTTTACCGGCGCGATCGCTCACCTTGGCTATCCTCTTTTCTTCAAGGAAGGGTGTATGCACAAGATATACGGCAACTTCCCCGCAAACTATCAGGTGCTTACGACGGCTTGCAGAGGCGTACAGAAGGGGTGCTCGGGCAGCCTTGCAATCGTAAACGAGACGGTTCTTTACAAATCAAGGGCGGCTGTTTGTGCCTACGACGGCTCTCTGCCCTACGAGATATCTGCCGCGCTCGGTGACGCCAATTACAGCCGCGCGACGGCGGGCGCGCTCGGAAACAAATACTACGTTTCTATGCGCGACGATGCGGGCGGATACAATCTGTTCGTATACGATATGCTGCGCGGAATGTGGCACAGAGAGGACGACACGCACGCGCTTGCCTTTTGCGCTTGCGGCGGCGATCTTTATTACATTGATCCTGCCTTCAATCAGATCAAGACGGTGCGCGGCACGGGTGAGCTCGAGAAGTCACCCATCGAATGGGAGGCTATGACGGGTGTTATCGGCACAGACTCACCCGACAAGAAGTATATTTCCCGCCTTGACGTGCGAATGTCGCTTGAGCTTGGGGCGAGGGTGTATTTCTTCGTTCAGTACAACTCGACGGGCGCGTGGGAGCAGATATACACTATGACGGGCACGACGCTCCAATCCTTCGGAGTGCCGATCAGACCGAAGCGGTGCGATCACTTGCGGCTCAAGATCGTAGGTGTGGGTGAGGCGAAGATCTATTCGATCTGCAAAACTATCGAGCAGGGGAGTGATATCTGATGGCATATAACGTTCCTTTACCTAAAATCGACGGGCTCACCGAAAAGGAGCAGATCAAGCAGATAAGATCGTATCTCTATCAGCAAGCGGAGCAGCTTGGGTGGGCTCTCAATAACCTTGAGAAGGACACCACGGTCGTTTACAATATGCCGAAGAGCCTTGCGGCGGGAGAGAAGACTTCGGTCGATTACGTTGCCGAGGAGGGTAAGAGCGGCAGCTGGAACTACAAAAAATGGCGGGGCGGAGGCTTTGAGGCTTTCGGCATATTTGAGGTCACGCCGACGGCTTCCACGCTTCTGAAGACGCTTTATCAAAGCGAGGAGATAGAGATCGCGCTTCCCTTCCCCATTGAAGACGACGCGGTCGTTTACGGTACCGCTTCGGGCAGACATATACTCGGCGAATCGAAACGCCTCGGCGAGAGCTCGATCTCGGTCAGAATAATGAGCGACGACACCATAAGCACAACGGAGAGCGTTACTCTGCGCTTACACGTTGTCGGAACTTTGAAAACGGAGGTATAAAATGGCAGTCAAAGCAATCAAATACGGTATGAAGGGCGACGAGGTATCGAACCTTCAGACCTCTCTTAAAAATGCGGGCTACAACATTGACGTTGACGGCTCGTTCGGTCCGCAGACGCTTGAGGCGGTAAAGCAGTATCAGGCGGCGAACGGGCTGACCGTTGACGGTATGGTGGGACCGCAGACCTCGGCGGTGCTTTTCGGGGGTTCTTCGAGCACCGCGCCGACGATCTCGCAGCCCTCAACACCCAAGGCGGAGAACAATGCGGGCGGTGCGGCGGTTCCGACCGTCGGGACGGGCAAAAACAAAGCGCCTGCGGCGAGCACACAGGTGAATTATCCCGATGAATTCTCCTACGGGGATTTCTCCTACGGCGATTACGCGGAGAGCGAGACGGTTATGCAGGCTTCTGCGGCTCTCCAAGCTGCTCTTGCCGCACAGCCGGGGGCTTATCAGTCGAAGTGGCAGAGTCAGATCGACGATATTATCGGGCGCATTCTCAACCGCGAGGACTTTTCCTATGACGTAAACGAGGACGCGCTTTATAAGCAGTATGCCGAGCAGTATCAGCGCGGCGGCAAGCTGGCTATGCAGGACACTATGGGTCAGGCGGCGGCTATGACGGGCGGCTACGGAAGCTCCTACGCTTCTACAGCGGGCAATCAGGCTTATCAGGCATACCTCTCACAGCTCAATGAAGTCGTTCCCGAGCTTTACGGAATGGCTCTTGACCGCTACAATGCGGAGGGGCAGGAAATGTATAATCAGTACGGTCTGCTCTCGGACGCAGAGGGGCAGGACTACGCGCGATATATGGACGGATACAACAAGTGGCTTGCAGAGCGCGATTATGCCGCAGGCAGATACGACAGCGAGCGCGATTACGATTACGGCAAGTACGTTGATGACCGCAACTACGAGCACGGCGTTTACTCCGAAGACAGAAATCAGGCTTTCAATGAATATCTGACCGCGATTGACAAGGCTCAGTGGGACGCAAGCTTCGACGAGACGCAGAAGCAGAACGCTATCGGTAACGAGCAGTGGGAAAAGAGCTTTGGTGAGGAGCAGAGGCAGTATAACGCTTCGCTTGCGGAAGATCAGAGACAGTTTGATACCAGCTTTAATGAAAGCAAGCGGCAGTATGAGGAAGCGAAGGCGAGTGCTTCAAGCGGTTCGGACGGTTCGGTCGGCAACAACGCGGCACTTGAACACGTGGCGTCTATGTCCTCTGCGGAGATCGTCGAGACAATGCAGGGTTATAATGCTGACGGCGACAATACCGGTCTTGCCGCGTTCCTTGATGACTGCGTAGCTTCGGGCAGACTTACCGAGGAGCAGGCGGACGCTTACTACGAGAAGTACAGAAAAGGTGACGGTCATATCATAACCGATACTACCGTGCCGACTAAATCGAACGGCAGCACTTCAAGCGGAGGAGGACGCGGCAGCGGACTCGCGGGAGTAAATAACTCCTATAAATAATCAGCGACATAAGGAGGTAAGCCTATGGGCGTAGAAGATAGATACAAGAAAAAACAGGAAGAAAAGAAGCAGAATACCTCGGCTACGAGCGTTTATAACGGTGTTGAGAGCCGATTTGCGGCTAAAAAGATCGAGAGCGTTGCTACGGAGCTTTCCTCGCGCGTTGAAACGTGGTTCAAGAACAACGAGAACTTCATTTCGAATTACAACGAACGCTTCAAGGGTCGCACGGGCACGCTTGACGATTACTACGTTACCGATTCAAGCGATTTCCTTCAGACGGTCAGCACGCAGAAAGCTAATTTTGACAAGGAAGCGAATGCGATCATTTCCTACCTTGACGAATACGGCGATTATCTCGGGCGCGACTACGTGGATTCCGTGAAGAATGCGCTCGGGTCTGCTATGAGTCAGCAGTCCGAGATCCTTAAGTACGCTTCGGGGGACCGTGATTTTTGGTCGCAGTTTGCCGATCAGAACGAATATTACACCGTTCGCGAGGGATACCTCAAGGAGAAGCGCGCGGAGGGGTACAAAACCAAGTATTCGGGGCAGAGCTACGAGGATATTCTTGCCGCGCTCGGCACTTTGGGCGACGGCGAGGAGAAGGAGTGGCTTAACTCCAATAAATACGGTCTCCTTTCTACGGCGGCGGACTTTGCGGATAAGAGCCGCGCGGGTTATTCCGCTTATGAGGCGGATATTCAGTCTGCGGCAGACCGCGAGGAAGCGGCAAGGCGCGACGAGAAGTGGTACGAGAAGATCATTCGTTATCTTGGCGACGCAGGTCCCGATACCACTCTGCCCAATGCGGGAGTTATTCAGGCGACCAATGACATACGCAAGGATACTTCCTATATGAAGCCGTCGAACAGCTGGAGTCAGGAGCAGAAGGACATTTACGGCTACTTATACGCTACCGATAAGGGCGCGGCGGCAGAATACGCGCAGTATGCCAATGAAATGAACAACAAGGCGGCGAACGAGGAAAAGATCTCCGCTATCGAGGAGTGGGCGACGAGAAACGGCTTTACCGGTGCGCTTGCTACTCTCGGCTCTATCGCTATGATGCCTATGAGCCTTGTTGATAGCTACACCGCAATGATCGAGCAGAGTGAGCGCGGATTTATTTCAACCTCCGCTACTCCCCTGCCCGGTCAGGTTTCGGGCGCGATCACAAGCGCGATCTCCGAGACGCTTAATCAGAAGTCGGGCACATTGAATGAGAAAATCCCCGTTATCGGCGGCAAGGGTCTTGGCGACGTGTATCAGCTCGGCACGAGTATTGCCAACAGTATGATCACGGGTTACACGCAGGGCACCCTCGGTACCTATATGGTATTCTTCGGCTCTGCTTCCGCAAGCGGCATATATGAGGCAAAGGAGCGCGGCGCGACCGACGAGCAGGCTGTTACCTTCGGTATCTTGAACGGCTTGGCGGAAGCTGCGGGCGAAGCCTTCTCGGCTGAACATCTGCTCGGGCTTGCAGGAGTTGACGAGCTCAAGAGCTTTTTTGCCAACGTTCTTATGCAGGCGGGCATTGAAGCCTCCGAGGAAGGCGTTACCACTCTTCTCAATAACTTCTCCGATCAGCTCGTTATGGGCGACAAGAGCAATTTCAATATTCTTGTCAGCTATTATATGACCGAAGAAAAGCTCTCCGAGGAGGAAGCGAAAAAGAAGGCTTGGAAGAGTATGGCGAACGACCTTGCCTTTGATATGCTTGGCGGTGCTATCTCGGGTGGCGTAAGCTCGGGACTTCAGACGGGCATTCAGACCGTAATTCAGAACAGCACGGAGAACGCTGATGTAAAGAAGATTTACGGAGCCGAGGCGGGTGCGCTTGTAGGCGAAGCCTTGGAGATCGACCCGAACAGCAAGTTTGCACAGAAAATGCAGGCGAAGGTTGAGAGCGGAAAAGATCTTTCGGGCGCACAGCTTAACCGCCTTGTAAAACAGAATGAGAGCGCTATGCTTGAGAACGACGTGGCTTCCATTCAGGCGGCTACGGAAAGCAGACTTACCGAGCTTGGCGAGCGCGGGGACGTTAAAAAGATCGCGGCGGCTCTTACGAAGCAGGCGACGGGCGAGAGGCTGACCTTTACCGAGAGGGAGGCTATCAAGCAGAGTAAATACGGCGAGCGCGTGGCAAACGAGCTGAACGTCGATAATATCAGAAGCGGCGGTTATACCTCCGCTTGGGCTGAAAAGATCGGCACCGACCGCATCAACGCTGACGAATACAGCAGAATGGTCGCAGAGATCGAGAACGAGGGCGCAACCGGTTCCAAAATGGAACAAGTTGAGAACGACCATAATCGTGAGGTCACGAAAAAGGTTGAGACTGCGGGCGACCATATTGCCGACGAGGGCAAAATGGTGGAAGCTGCAGAGGTCGCAGAGCCTACGGAGGCAAGCGAGGCGGCTGCACGCGAGGTCGAAGCAGAGAGCGTGACCAATGAAACACCCGAGGTGAAAGAGGCTTCCGAGGGCAAGGTAGAGGCTTCCGAGGCTGACAACGGCGTTACACTTGAGGCGGCTTCCAAGGCATACGGAGCGCAGGCGGGGGCTATGATCCACACCTACGCCGAGGGTCAGGACGTTGCGCAGTATGACGCGGCTTACCGTGCGGCTTACGATATGGGCAAGAGCGGCGTTGGGCTCTCCTACGCTATGCAGAGCGAGGCTACCGCTTATCTTACCGAGAAGCAGCGCGAGCTTGCGCACGCGGCGGGCGTTGACGCTTCTGCGGCTGCAGCAAAGGACCTTGACGCGAAGAATAAGGCTGCCGCAAACGGCAAGACGGGACGCAGAAAAGGCACCGTCAGAGGCGAGGGTGTGACGATCTCTGATCTCAAGGCGAGCCTCAACGACACGCAGGGCAGAGCTTACAAGATTCTTTCCACCGTTGCGGAGGTTACGGGCATTGATATCGTTCTCTACAAATCCGAGGCAAACGCTGACGGTATGTTTGAGGGCGCGCAGGGACGCTTCAAGTGGAGCGAGGACACCATCTATATTGATATCAACGCGGGACTTGCGAATATCAAGGGTGTAAATGACCTTGCGAAATACACTATGGTGAGAACTTTTTCGCACGAATTTTCCCACTTCCTTGAAAAATGGAACCCGATATGGTATAATGAATTACGAAAAGTAGTTTTTGATACCATTACCGAGAGCGGCGAGAACGTCGACTCTCTTATTGCCGTTAAGATGGAGCAGACGGGTCTTGACTACGATCAGGCGAGCCGCGAGGTGGTTGCCGAAGCTCTGACGGATATTCTTCCCGACGCGAACTTCGTGGAGACACTTGCGACAAAGCACAGAAACGTATTTGAACAGCTTCTTGCGAAGCTCAAGGAATTCCTTGCCGATCTCAAGGCGTATTTCAGCTCTATCGGTCCTAACTCCGCACGAGAGGCAAACGCCCTCAAGGAGCAGATCGGCGATACTGTGAAATACTTTGAGAATGTCGTTGCTCTCTTTGACCGTGTGGCGGTTGAGGCTGTTGAAAGCTACCAAATGACCGTGGCGACCGAGGAAGTCGCAGAAAAAGCGGAAAAGATTGAAAGTACAGAGGCAATTTCCGCCGATGAAAATGCTACTTTAGGTGCAAAAACCGAGGAAGTCGCAGCAGAGACCGAGACCGTAAGTGAAACGGTTAAGGAAACGGCTGCTCCCGAAGCAGAAGCAACGGAGGAAGCAGCGAAGGTTGAAGCTCCCGCCAAAACCGAAGCAGCTCCCGCAGAGGCAGACACCCGCTCGATTGAGGAAATCGAAAAGGAGTACAAGAGGAAATTCTCAAGCTGGCTGAAGCATTCTGTAAGACAGTATGTGTTCAACTACGGCGGAGCAACATTCCTTTCGAATGGAGCTTTTGGCTTGCGTGCTTCAAAGGAAATTGTCAACTTGGCGCGTTCTGAATTTGTAGGACAGATAACCGAGACCGATATTCCTGACGCGGCGGTGCGCGCGCTTGAAAATTCTACGCTGATCACCGAGGCACCTCTTGAGGGAACCCAGGGCGACATTTACATATTTAACATTAACGGCAAAAAACAGGCATACGACAAGAAGATGCTTTCAAAGCTGGACGGCAATCTGCTTTACATCGGCGACTTTGTCAAGGGCGCTATGATGATTAAAGCGGTTGACACCGACGGCAATATGGTAGGCTTCCTTATGCCGATAAAGCTCGGCAGCGAGATTACGGACACCAAACCGTCGAAGCTTAAGAGCTTTTCAAATAAATTCTTATCTCAAATTTCAAATCAGGAGGTAAAGGCAAATGGCGAAGAAGCCGGAACAGTATTACCACATCGGAGTGATGGGCAGGGAGATTCACGACTACTGGCAGAATCACAAACCGAAGATGTACCGGGAGATGGAGCAGAACGGAACGCTGTGGACGACTCTCGAGAGCGAGGGGATGAGGCTGGACGATCTGATAATCGACCTGATGCAGAAGGGTCTCGCGGAAGATCAGGCGAAGGAGATCGCGAGAGCGGAAATCTACGACGAGATGATGGACTGACGCCCGAGGCTGACGCGCTTCACAAGGAAGTAGTGCAGCAGATCGCGGAGCAGTCTACCGAACAGCCGCGAGGCAGAAACTTTGTTATTGGTGAGAGCCTTGACCTTCCGAGCGGAGAAAAGGCGAGATACAAGGCTAATATCGAGGCTATCCGTCTTGTAAAGCAGCTTGAGGCAGAGGGCAGATATGCGACCGAGGCGGAGCAGACCGTGCTTTCCAAATACGTTGGTTGGGGCGGGCTTGCAAACGCTTTCGATCAGAGAAAATCCGAGTGGGCGAAGGAATACACCGAGCTGAAGGAGCTTCTTTCGGACGAGGAATACGCTTCCGCACGCGGGTCTACTCTTAACGCGCACTTTACCGATATATCGGTTATCAAGGCTATGTACGACGGTCTTGCGGGGCTCGGCTTTGAGGGCGGCAGACTTCTTGAACCTTCCTCTGGCGTTGGTAACTTTGTGGGGGCTATGCCCACCGAAATGAGCGCGAAGGTCAAGAGCTTTACTATGGTAGAGCTTGACGGCATTACGGGACTTATAGCGAAGTACCTTTATCCGAACGCGGACGTTCGCATTCAGGGCTTTGAAAAGGCTATCATTCCCGATAACTATATGGACGTGGCGATCAGCAACGTTCCTTTCGGAAATTACCCGATCACGGACAAGGCTTACCCGAAGAAGGTGACGAGCGCGATTCACAACTACTTCTTTGCGAAGGCGCTTGACAAGGTTCGTCCGGGCGGTATCGTGATGTTTATCACCTCCTCCTACACGATGAACGCAAAGGACAGCACGGTCCGCCGCTACATTATGCAGAGGGCTGACCTTCTCGGCGCAATCCGTTTGCCCGACTCGGCTTTCAAGGGTAATGCCGGTACCGAGGTAGTGACCGATATTATCGTTCTCAAGAAACGTGCTGCCAATACCGAATATGCGGGCGAGGACTTCCTTGAGGCTACTTACAGAAATATCAGCGGCTATAACGGCGCTTATATCAACGGCTATTTTGACGCTCACCCCGAAATGGTGCTCGGTACTGCCACTATGGACGGCGGTATGTATCGCGGCAATACTCTGACCTACAAGGCACTTGAGGGCAAGGGCAGTCTTGCCGATCAGATTCGCGAGGCGTTCAAATCTATCAAGGGCAAGATGGATTATACTGCGGCACCGAGCCGAGAGAAAACCAACTTTGCCGTTGAGAGAGCGGGCAAGAATACCAAAGAGAACGGTCTTGTAGTCAAGGACGGCAAGGTATATCAGAATAAAGGCGGCGAGCTTGTTGAGGTGAACACCGCAAAGGGCGCGGCTGAACGTATTTCGGGTATGCTTGAGATCCGCGACGCGGCTCGCGAGCTTATGACCTACCAGCAGCAGGGACTGAATGATACCGAGATCAAGAAGGCGAGAACGAAGCTTAATCGAGCTTACGACGCTTTCGTAAAGAAATACGGATATATCAACTCGCAGGCGAACAAGAACGCTATCAAGGACGATCCCGACAAATTCTCTATCTTTGCGCTTGAGAACTACGACAGCGAGAAAAAGACGGCGACAAAGGCGGATATCTTCTCGAAGAATACCGTTGCGCCTAACCGCACCGTAACGAGCGCAAAGGACGTAGCCGAGGGGCTTATCGTTTCCGTCAATCAGACGGGCGGCGTTGACGCGGCTCTTATTGCCCGACTTACGGGCAAGAGCGAGGCTGACGTAACGCGCGAGCTTATTGACAGCCGCAAAGCCTTCAAGACACGCTCGGGCGGACTTGAGGCGGCAGAGACCTACCTTTCGGGCAACGTTCGCGCGAAGCTTCGCGACGCGGAAGCGCTTGCTATGCTTGACGCTGACTACAAAAACAACGTTGAGGCTCTTAAATCCGTAATGCCCGCAGACGTCGGATATCAGGATATCTTTGTCAACCCCGGTACACCTTGGATTCCGAACAGCGTATATTCCGATTTTGCGGCTTATATGCTCGGTGGACGCAACACCGAATGGCGACAGGACGTTGATATCACGAGAAACCCCGAGACGGGCAACTTCACCGTTGAGCTCAAGAACCGCTACCTCAAGACCAATGCGGCGAACACGCAGAAGTGGGGTACCGCGCGACGCTCCTTCCTTGATCTCTTTGACGCTATGCTCAACTCAAAGAGCGTGGTTATCAAGGATAAGCTCGAGGACGGCTCCTCGGTTATCAACCGCGACGCAACTGCGGCGGCGAACGAGAAGATCGAGAACATTCAGAAGGAATTTACCGAATGGCTGTGGAGCGACGAGGGCAGACGCGGCGAGCTTGCAACGCTTTACAACGAGATATTCAATTCTATCGTAACACCTAAATACAACGGCGACAATCTGACCGTGAACGGCGCGAACGCTATGAAGCCTCTCCGTCCCCATCAGAGAAACGCAGTACAGCGCGTTATCTCCTCGGGCGGTAATACGCTTCTTGCGCACAAGGTCGGCGCGGGTAAGACCTACGAAATGGCGGCGGCAGCTATGAAGCTCAAGGAGCTCGGGCTTGTCAAGAAGCCTATGTTTGCCGTTCCGAAGTCGCTTGTAGCACAGTGGGGCAACGAGTTTATGGACTTCTTCCCTACCGCAAAGCTGCTTGTGGCCGAAGCCTCCGACTTTACGGCGGCTAACCGAAAGGTATTTATGAACCGTATTGCAAACGGCGAGTATGACGCGGTTATCGTTTCTTACGAGCAGTTTGAAAAGCTTCCTATGTCGGACGACTTCACACGCAATCTCTATCAGGAGCAGATCGACAGCGTCGTGGCGGCGATCGAGGAAGCAAAAGCCGAGAAGGGCGACAAGGCTCTCTCTATCAAGGACCTTGAGAAGAAGCGCAAATCCTTGCAGGCGAAGATCGACAAGCTGACCGACAAGGCAAAGGACGAGGACAATATCGACTTTGAGCAGCTTGGCGTTGACTCTCTCTTTGTGGACGAGGCGCACAACTTCAAGAACCTTTTCTACACTACGGCTATGACGAACGTATCGGGCCTTGGAAACAAGGACGGTTCAAAACGTGCTTTTGACCTTTACACAAAGGTCAGATGGCTGCAGCAGCTCAACGGCGGTCGCGGCATAGTATTTGCCACCGCTACGCCCGTTATGAACTCTATGTCGGAGATGTATATTATGCAGAAGTATCTGCAGCCTGATCTGATAAATCAGCTTGGGCTTTCCACCTTCGACGCTTGGGCGAAGCAGTTCGGCGAGGTTGTCAACGGCGTTGAGATCAAGCCGAGCGGACAGGGCTACCGTGTAAAGCAGAGCTTTTCCCGCTTCAAGAATATGAGCGAGCTTCAGCTTCTTTTCCGTAACTTCGCGGACGTTCTGACCGATATTCCCGGTCTTAAGATACCGAAGATGAAGGGCGGCAGAGTGAACGTTGTCGTATGCGAGCCGGGACAGTTCCAGCAGGACTATATGGAGGAGCTTGCAGAAAGAGCGGAGAACGTAAAGAACGTTGATCCTTCCGTGGATAATATGCTCAAGATCACCTCTGACGGCAGAAAGATTTCCTATACTCAGCGTATGATCGACCCGTCGCTTCCTTATGAGGAGGGCTGCAAGATCTACCGCTGCGCCGACAACGTGGTCAAGGCTTACAACGAGAGCCGCGAGAACAAGGGCACACAGCTTATATTCTGCGATATGGCAACGCCGAAGGGCAAGAGCAATACGAACGAAAATGCGACCGAGGATATTGAGACCGACAACGAGAGCGCACAGCTTTACGACGATATCAAGGCGCGACTTATCAAGAACGGCATTCCCGCGAAGGAGATCGCCTTTATTCACGAGGCAGACACCGACGCGAAGAAAAAGAAGCTTTTCGCTGACGTGAACGACGGTAAGGTACGCGTGCTGATCGGCTCGACGGGCAAGATGGGCGTGGGTATGAACGCGCAGAAACGCGTTGTTGCTATCCATCACCTTGATGCACCTTGGAGACCGGGCGACGTTGAGCAGAGAAACGGACGAGCTTTCCGTCAGGGCAATATCAACGATGAAGTCGAGTGCTTCACTTACGTTACCGAGGGAAGCTTTGACGCGCGACTTTGGGATATCCTTGAGCGCAAACAGAACTTTATCAATCAGATCATGAACGGCGAGAGCGTCGGACGCGAGGCGGAGGACACGGGAGAGGTTACTCTTTCCGCAGCCGAGGTCAAGGCGCTGGCGTCGGGCAGCCCGCTTATACTCGAGCAAGTACAGCTTGATACCGATATCAAGAAGCTTGAAAGCCTTTACCGTGCGCATCTCTCGGCAATTCGCTCCGCAAAGGCGAGACTGCTTCAGGACGAGGGCACCGTGGCAACGCTTGAGAAATATATCGAGGCGGGACGGGCGGACATTTCCGCGCGAGTTGATACCTACACCGAGGGCAAATTCTCGATCAAGGTAGGTAAGACGACTTTCACCGACAAGAAGGACGCGGGCGCGGCTCTTATGGCGGCGGCTATTGCGAACGCTGCGACGGAGGGCTACACCACTATCGGCAGCTTTGCGGGCTTTGATATCCGCGTGATCAAAACGAGCGAGGGTATCAAGGGACTTCTTTCGGGCAAGCAGGGATACAGCTTCAACACCTATCCCGAGAGACCGACTTATATGATCACTCACCTTTCGGGCGTTGCGGAAAGTATTGACGAAAAGGTGAAATTGTGGCAACATAACCTTGAGGAAGTACGAAACGATATCGCAGAACAGGAAAAGCTTATTGCCGAGCCTTTCGGCAAGCAGGCAGAGCTTGACGCGAAGAGAGCGAGGTACACAGAGGTTATGGACATACTTAATCCGAAGGAGGAGCAGTCGCTTGACAGCGTTGCGGAGGACACGGTTCAGGAACAGAGCCGCGCGTATCTCGGTGAGCGGGACTCCGACGGAAACACTTTGACACAAAGCCAGGCAGAATATTTCAAGGATTCAAAGGCGAGGGACGAGAGCGGCAATCTTCTCGTGCTGTATCACGGTACGGCAAACGCGGGATTTACCGTCTTTGATCCGAGCAGGGGCAAGTTTGGCGGAAGCTGGTTTACCACGAGCCGCAAGGACGCTGATTCCTACGGCGGAAATTACAGTCACAAGCTCTTTGACCCGAGCGAGACCGACGATATTCGCACGTCTGCGGGCGGCAATTACACGCTCGGCTCGTGGATGCGTTTTGATACCGAGGCGGACCGCGCGGAATTCCTCCGCAAATATCCGAACGCCGAGAATATCAAGACCGACGCGGAATACGACGCGCTTCTGCGGGAAGCAGAGAAAAACCGTGATTGGGACGAATACGACCGCATTGAGGAAGAGCAGGCAGAGAACCGCAAGGAGCTCAAGAAGCTCGAGCGAGCTTACGGCATTTATGAGTGGGAACATTCGAGAGAGGCGACGGTCGGCGAACTGCTCGAAAATCCCGAGAGGTTCACGGTAAACGACGTGCTTCGCGCTTGGGACGCTTACGACAGCAACAATGCGGCGCGGGACGAGGACTACACCAAGGAGGAGCTTATCGAGGGACTGCGAGCCGAAAACGAGCGAATGATCGAGGACGGCGACGGCTCTCTTGAGGATTTGACCTTCAAGGCAAGAATACCGTTCGGCGAGGTCGGACAGATCGTAAACCGCGCGAATAACCGCACTTACGCCGTTTACGCTAACGTAACGAATCCTTATATAATCAATGCAAGACAGCATACGCTTGCGGGCGCAAATCTCTATCCTGCGATCGAGGCGGGAATGAGTGCCGCAGAATACGACGGCGTTATAGTTCGTAACGCGAGAGTCGGAGCACATCAGGAAACGGGCGACGTGGTTATTATCAAAGAGGCGGGACAGGTCAAGCTTACCTCGAACAAGACACCTACACCGCACTCCGATATCAGCTACCAGCAGCGTACCGACACGCTGACCGACCGCGAGGTCCTTCAGGTGGCGGCTGAAAAGCTGGCGGGCGAGAAGAAGAAGGTCGGCGGCGAGGTCGTTGACGCTCTTGACGAGGGCGAAAAGGCGGCACTTGAGATATTCACCAAACGCCTCGGCAATCTTGAGCTTCTTGAGGAGGAACGCGCCAAGCAGGGCAGACTTTACAAGGAGCAGCAGTTCGGAGCGAAGGTTGACCGCGCGGCGGCTGCCGAGACTCTTAACCGTATGCACATTCTTGACGGCAAGATCAAGGCGGCGAACGCCGAGGTTCTTGCGCTTGAGAATAAGGAAATCCTCGGACGGGTGCTTAAGAAAGCGCGTAAGGTTGTTGAGACCGAGCAGAGGGCTCACGACGACGAGATATTCAAGCGTTACGTTGACCGCGCGAAGAACGCGGCGGCGATCAAGAAGTATCGCGAGCGTATCAAGGCTGACGTGGACGATCTGACGAGCTGGGTACTCAGTCCGAACAACAAGGATATTACAAAGCACGTTCCCGACGTTATCAAAAATTCGGTTATTCCCTTCCTCAAATCCATTGACTTTACGAGCAAGCAGCAGCTTCGCGGTGGCGAGGCGACCAAGGCTGACACGGAGCTTGTCAAGAGGCTTTCGGGCTTGGAGGCGGCGCTCAAGAAAAACATTGAGACTGAGGGCTTATATTCGGGATATACCGATCTTCCTCCTTACTTTATGGAGAGACTTAACGACTTCATAAGACTTGTACGTGAGCTTACGGCAGAAAAGAGCGGTGAGTTCGTTATCAACAAAATGACGAGCGAGGAGCTCAAGGAGCTCGCGGGCGTGGTGAAGGTGCTTAAGGCATACGTCACGCAGATGAACAAATTCCACGCGAACGCTATGTTTGCGCACGTTTGGGAAGCGGGCGACAGCACTATTGCGGCTCTCTCTGAAATGGGCAACAACGGCGGCGAGGCAAATGCGGCTTCTAACTTCGTATTCTGGCAGCAGATACGCCCGGCATACGCTTTCGAGCGTTTCGGCGAGGGCGGCAAGGCAATATACGACGGACTTCGCAGAGGTCAGGCGCAGCTCGCGTTTAACACGCAGAAGATCGTTGACTTTACCGAGAAGGCTTACACCGATAAGGAAGTCAAGGCTTGGGAAAAGGAGATCAAGAATATCAAGATCAGCGCGGGTACCGTTAAGATGCGCGTTTCGGATATTATGTCCTTCTACGAGCTTGCAAAGCAGCCCGATTCACTCCGTCATATGCTTGGCGAGGGTATGCGCGTTGCGACCTACACGGCGGACGGCAAGAAGATCTCGGACAACGGTCACGCGCTCAATGAGGGCGATATCGCGATCATTATCGACACTCTGACCGAGAGACAGAAGCAGGTCGCCGACGCTTTGCAGAAGTTTATGGCAGAGCAGGGCGGCGCTTGGGGCAACTACGTTTCGGTTGCACGTTTCGGCGAGGAACTTTTCGGAAATCCCGAATACTTCCCGATCAATTCGGACGGACGCCACCTTCAGGCAACGGCGGACGAATACCCGAGCAATGCAAGCCTTTACGCGCTTCTCAATATGAGCTTTACAAAGGCGCGTAACGAGGAGGCAAAGAACAGAATCGTCGTTTACTCCATATTCGACGTATTCGCAAACCATATGGCAAGTATGGCACAGTATAACGCTATGGCGCTTCCCGTGCTTGACGCTATAAAGTGGTTCAACTATCAGCAGAAAACCGAGGACGCAAACGGCGAAAGATACTTCAAGGACGGCGTTCGCGAGCAGATGGACCGCGTTTACGGCGTACCCGAGGAAACGAGACCCGGCAGAGGCAGAGGCGGCTATGCGCAGAGCTTCGTGCTTAACATCATCAAAGCCTTTAACGGTACCGAGGCGCAGGGCGTTCCTACCGACACCTTCGGAATGAACGCTATGAGACGCTACAATATGGCGCAGATCGCATATAACTTCCGCGTAGTGGTTCAGCAGCCTTTGGCTGTCACGAGAGCGGCACTTCTCATAGACTACGGATCTATAATGAAGGGGCTCAAGCTCTCTCCCGCTGCTATTAAGAAGAACGTTGCGGAAATGCGCGAGCACAGCGGTATCGCGGCTTGGAAGGCACTCGGCTTCTACGACGTCAATATCTCACGCGGTCTGACCGACACGATCAAGCACAGCTCCACGCTTATGCAGGATATCGGCGAAGTCGGTATGAAGGGCGCAGAGTGGGCTGATACGGTGACTTGGGCGGCTATGTGGAGCGCTTGCAAGGAGGAGGTTATCAAGAAACAGAAACTTCGTCCGAGCGACGCGGGCTTCTATGAGGCTGTAACAAAGCTTTTCGAGGACGTGGTTTATAAGACTCAGGTCGTTGACAGTATTCTGACGAAGAACGAGTTTATGCGCAGCAAGGGCTTCTTTGCGAGAGCGATCGGTTCCTTTATGTCGGAGCCTACAACGACGGCAAGTATGCTGGTTGATGCAGTAGACAAATACAACGCAGATCTCAAGCGCGGTATGAATAAATCGCAGGCTTGGGAGAAGAACAAGCGAATGATCGGACGCACGATCTACGTTTACGCGGTGAGCGCGACGCTTCTTGCGGCTGTTCAGGCTATTGCGGACGCTTGGCGTGACGATGATGATTACGAGACCTTCCTTGAGAAGTGGCTTGAGGCGTTTGGCGGCAATATCGTTGACGAGCTTATGCCGATCAACAAGCTGCCGATACTCTCGGACTTCTACGACGTTGCAAAGGAGCTGCTTTCCATCTTCGGTGTTGACACCTACGGCAATCCTCCGCAGTCTGTATTTATGCAGTGGTATGACAGCCTTATCAAGGGTATCGAGATCATCTACGACAAGATCGCGGGCAAGGACACCAATTACACTTGGTACGGCGGTATTTATAAGCTGCTTCAGGCTCTTTCGGGTATGACGGGCGCTCCTATGGCAGCTACTACCCGCGAGGTCGTTGCAATATGGAACAATATCATCGGAGCTATGGCACCGAGCCTTAAGGTCAAGACCTACGACGCGGGCGAGGAAAATGAGCTCAAATATGCTTACGCTGACGGTTATCTGACCTTCGAGGAGGCAGTAAACGAGCTTGTCGAGCAGGGACTTGTTGATAACGAGGACGAGGCTTATTTCACCGTTTCGGGCTGGGAGGCAGGCGAGGGATACTCCCGCTATGACGCGATCTACGACGCTGTGCTGAACGGCGGCGACTTCGACGCGGCTATGAACGAGCTTACTTCTCACGGCTACACCGAGAAGGACGTTATGAGGCAGATCAAGAGCCGAATCGGCACTTGGTATTCCGACGACAAGAGTGACGTTCGCGTTTCAAAGCAGCAGGCAATCGCTATGCTTGAGAAATACACCGATCTGACCGACGAGGAGATCACGAAGACCGTTAACCGTTGGAGCAGTAAGGTGGTTACCGGCATTGCTTACGACGATATCGACGAGGCTTTCCTTGAGGGCAAGATCTCGGCGGCGAGGGCTTCCGAAATGTATCAGCGCTACGGCGGTCTGACGACGGAAGCGGCGGGCGAGAAGGTTGCGGTCCTGAAATTCATCAAGGATTATCCGCAGTTTGAGGCGGGCGACGTTTCCTATTCGATGGTTGAGGGCTTCCTCGGCTACGGAGAGCAAGCGGGCATTGACGTGAACGTATTCTATGACGTTTGGAAGTACAATTCCGCAGCGAAAGCTGACCTTGACAAGAACGGCAAGGCTATCTCCGGCTCGAAGAAGGAAAAGGTGCTCGATTATATCGACTCGCTTCCTTTATCCAAGAAGCAGAAGGACAGTCTCTACTATGCCCTCGGTTGGGCGGAGAGCACTATCCGCGAGGCTCCTTGGAGATAATATCTAAAAACCCATTGGGGGGTATGTTTAGAACATACCCTCCTTTGTGTTATAATTTAGATAACAAAGCAGGAGGGGAACTATGATTAATTCAAAGCACAGATTTACGCTTGAGATACAGGCGGCGCATTCGCAGATCGCGGTTCCCGTGAAGCTCGGCGACACCGGCACGAAGCTTTATATTGCATTGACCGACGGGGGAAAGCCCTTTGCTATTCCCGACGGTACTCTTGCAATGCTCACCGTTCACCGACCGACGGGTACCTTTTTGCAGGCGTTTTGTTCGATCAAGAACAACACCACAATCATTTACGACTTTATGCAGAACGAGAATACCGCCGCCGTTGATGGTATGCACGACTGTCAGCTTACCCTATACGACGGAATCTCGGGAGCTATCATATCTACCTCGTGGTTTACTATGAACGTAAGCCCGAGAGTGGTCAACGACGACTCGCTCAACATAACCGACGAGAATCAAAACGCTTTTGACGCTATGATCTCGGCGGAGGCTTCGCGTCAGGCTAACGAGGAAGCGAGAGTTAACGCCGAGGCGGGACGAGTTCTTGCGGAGGAAGCGAGAGTCCGTGCGGAGGAAGCACGAGAGAGTGCGTCCGCTGACTCGAATGCGGCTGCCAAAAGGGCGATAGCGCTTGCTGACGAGGCTGTCAACCAATCTCTTAATGCGACAATGGCGGCTAACGCTGCGCAGCGGACCGCGAATGACGCGTACAATATGGCGTCTCAAGCACTCAATTCGACGGGCGCGAAGGAGCTGCCGAGCGTTACCACGGCAGACGACGGCAAGGTGCTTACCGTTGTTGGCGGTAAGTGGGTAGCCGAGGCGATCGAGGAATACGACGGTGAGGTGGAGGTGAGCTGATGGCGGTTAAGATCAGATACAAGGGCGTTGATATAGCCGCGATCGAGCCCGGAAAGACCACCACGGTCAAGTGCAGCGGTAAGAAAATGAAGACCGACGTTTCCGTTACGGCTGAGGCTTTGAAGCTTCAGGAGAAGACGACGGACAAGAATGGCACGGTCAAGGCTGATGCGGGCTATGACGGTCTCTCAAAGGTTGAGGTCAACGTAAAGCCCAAGCTTCAGGAGAAAAGCACGGACAAGAACGGCGACGTCGTAGCCGATGAAGGCTTTGACGGACTTTCCAAGGTTACTGTCAATGTGGCTGGCAAAGTCCTCCCAAAATATGACGGAACGGTGGTGATTGGGTAATGGCAACTGTATCAGGCGTGTATATGCTTAAACCGCCCGCAGAAATTATAGTTGAGCAGTTTACCGAAAATGTAAACTTTACGCTGACGGGTAGAACAGAAAACTTTGCTCAAATGGTCGGTGCAACAAATACAATAAGCGGAAATTGGTACAATGAACAAGGCAATTTAACAGGTAATCCGATTTATTCAAAAAAAGCGTGGAACGGTGTTACCGATAGGTGGGCAATCGATGGTTATTTCCCGACACCTATAATTGATTTTGGCGCGGAGCCTCAAATTGTATCAGAAACGTTTGTTAATTGGCTTGCTGCAAATACGATAGAATGGGCAACCTACGCACTTTTTAACGATGTGCGATTGCCTAAGATACCCGAACTCATATTGAAGTATTATCCGTATGCGTGGATAAGACAAAATATTAACTCGGGGCATTATGAATTATTTCTATGCGAAACTGCAAGATATTATAAAATTAACACTTACTCTAACGATATATATCCGCAAGATACTTCTGCGTGGTATAGGATTGAAATTGCAAACGCTGACAATGCAATAATGTGGGAGCCTTATAAATGCACTACCTCCGCTTTGGGGATAGACAACGCAAGAACGGTATTGTGGTCAAATCACGATATTCCAAACGGTTCAGCAACCGCAACGAATATTTACTTTGAAGGTACTGAACCCGTGCCAATCGAAGAAACACCCGAAGAACCCACCACCCCGACAGTCATCACCTACAACGGCAACGAGATCGCAACGCTTGAAGCGGGGCAGACGGCTACCATCAAGACCGCAGAAACCGAGGTCGATCACGATATTGTAATTACTCCCGCGTTTCCCATAGAAATCGCATACGGAGATATTGGTATTATCGGAACGGCAGAAGCAGGGCAGACGGCAATCATCAAAACCGCAAACACCGAGATCGACCACGATATTGTGGTGAGCGCGAAAGCGGAAGAAGAGGAAGAAGCAAATTATCTTACTTTCAGCTCTCCGAGCAGTTTTACATTGGCAACAGGCGGTGCTAAAAAGAATTGGAACGGCAAGCTTGAATACTCTACCGATGCAATCACTTGGAATACTTGGAACGGAGCGACAACACTTTCCGCAGATGACGGTAAATTATATTTGCGAGGTACGGGAAACACATATATATGCAACACCTCGTACAAGGTATGCCGTTGGGTGCTAACCGGCTCAAATATTGCTTGCGAAGGTAATATTGAGAATTTACTTGATTATACAACAGTCGCAAGCGGGGAGCACCCGACAATGACGGACTACTGTTTTGCGTATTTGTTCCATAGTTGTAGCAACCTAATAAGCGCGCCTTCATTGCCTGCGACAAGGCTGGCAACAAACTGTTATTATAATACATTCTATGGTTGCGGTTTAGTAACCGCGCCTGCTTTACCCGCAACAATCTTGCCTGAGAAGTGTTATTACGGTATGTTCGAGAAATGCGAAAGCCTAATAACCGCGCCCGCATTGCCTGCAACAGCCTTGTCGGCAGAGTGTTATAGATATATGTTTCAATATTGCACAAGCCTGACAAGTGCACCTGCATTGCCTGCTACTACTTTAACACCTTATTGCTACAACCGTATGTTCTACGGTTGCACAAATATTAAAATTTCTACTACTCAAACAGAAGAATACAAAACAGCGTACAGAATACCTGCAAGTGGCGAAGGAACAACAGCAAACGAAGCTCTATATTATATGTTCAAGAACACGGGCGGAACATTTACAGAAACACCTTCAATCAACACAACCTATTACACAAGTAATGAAGTAGTTTATTAACCTATGAAAAAACCTTTAATAATAGCCTACCTCGGCAACATCATTGACACAGTAGCCACTTTATATCTCTATAGCAAAGGTGGCAGAGAGCTTAACCCGTTTATGGCGATGCTTCTCCAATCACCGTGGATGTTTGCGGTGGTTAAAATAAGCGTTGTGACCATTATAGTTATTCGCTTATGGACTTGCAGAGAGAGTAAAAACGCTCAAATAGCGGCGTGGGTCGCGGCGGCGATCTTTGGCGCGTTGTCGCTCTACTACGGCGTTATGATCGCGATCTACGGCTTTTTATGCGTATAACCACCGGCTTTACCTTTCACGGTGATTATATAAATAATTGTGATTATGGGGATAGGTCACGATTACGTTGAGGAAGCTCTCGCGGCGGGTACGTTAAGCTCGCCGACAACCAAAAATCTGCCACCGTCACTATGGCGGTGGAGAAAATATATCTCAATTAACGAGGTGATTTATTATGAAGACCAATTCAGAGGAAACCAACAGCAGCCGAGATCGGCGGGGGTAGTGTAAATGAGTATCAATGATGATACCTCTCCCACTACCGTCAGCTACGACGGCACGGTCATTGCAAGGCTCGAAGCGGGGCAGACGGGCACGGTCCGTTGCGCTCGCAAGAGAATGAAAGCCGATATTACCGTTACGGCGGGGGTCGGTGGCGGTTCGGGCGGCGGGAAGAAAATGTATGCAAATGCTTTCCCGGCAACCGTGGCGGTGGCAAGAGTCACCGTTGAGCGTCCTGATTTTACTTCAAGTGTCATTGTGGAGGTGACAGTATAATGTTGACAAGAAATTTTGATAGTATGATGGTGGGCTTTTTGACTGTTTTTCCGTCAAGCGGTACACCCAAAGAATCGGATTGGTTGGCGGGTAAACCGGGTGCGGTAAAGACTCACTACGGACCTATGAAATCTATCACCAAATTTCCATCAAGTAGCTTCTCTCTGTTCGGCGGTTCAAATATTAGTGATGATCAAGCGCAGATACCGACGGCAGACAATATCACAGCTGTACCTATGTTGCTTGTCGGCAAAAGCAATGCGGAAGAAACATACGACGACTATGCTCTCGACCTTGTCACAGAATTGACATTAACAGGGCGGCGTTATGCCAATATTACATATACGGCTGATGGCTGTGTATATAACACGGTGAAAACCTTCGTCAACAATACGGAAAACGATATTACCGTTAATGAGGTAGGTATATACTTTCACTTTGAGTTTAACTATGACGTTCTCTTGTATCGCAAGAAGCTTGACAAGTCCGTTACTCTGAAGGCGAACGGCGGAACGGCTACGTTCAACCTCGTTATTGATATACCTTACGCGAATAAGGCGTAACGGTATGCGCTCGGATAATATTAAAGTAAGGAGGGCGGGTAATGACTTGGGAAATTGCACTCGGACTGTTCGCGCTTGTAGCTTTTGTGATCTCTATCGGTGCGATAGTAGCTAAAGCGTCGCATATGTTTGCGACTTTGAATGCGGCTATTAATATGCTGACCGAGACGCTGAAAGAATTCAAGAAAGACAGCAAAACGGATCGCAAAGAGCTGCACGACAGAATTGACGATCACGAAACACGTATCGGAATACTTGAAATCAAGGTCGATAACAGACCTAACAATTAAGGAGGTACATACTATGAAAATCGATTGGGTAAGAAAGCTCACTTCGCGTAAGCTTTGGGTGGCGGTCGCTGCCTTCATCTCGAGCCTTATCATCGCCTTTGGCGGCGGTGAGGACGTTGCTGTGACTGTCTCCGGCGTGATTATGGCGGGAGCAACGGCTATCGCTTACATCATCGGCGAGGGACTGATCGACGCGGCGAATGCGGGCAATTCCGCGAATACCGAAACCGAGAAAAAGGACGGCGAATAATTATGCCTACGACAAGAGAAAAGATCGTTGCGCAGGCGAGATCGTGGATCGGCTGCAAGGAGTCGGACGGCTCCCATAGGCAGATCATTGACATCTACAACGCAGACAAGCCGCTTCCTCGCGGCTATAAGGTGTCTTATACCGATGCTTGGTGCGCGACGTTTGTGACGGCTTGTGCGATCAAGTGCGGGGCGACGGATATTATTCCGAAGGAGTGCTCCTGCAATAAGATGATCGAGCTTTTCAAGGGGCTTGGGTGCTTCGTTGAGAACGATGCGCACGTTCCTGCGCCGGGTGACATTATGTTCTATGATTGGGACGACAGCGGCAAGGGGGACAATAAGGGCGAGGTAGAGCACGTTGGCATCGTTGAGGCTGTAAGCGGCAGTACCGTGACCGTTATCGAGGGCAATTATAGCAAGGCTTGCAAGCGCAGAACGCTCAAGGTCAACGGCAGATATATTCGGGGCTATGGCGTGCCGATGTATGACGAAGTGGAAACGCCCGCACCGACCGTCAAGAGCGTTTCGATCTCTCTGCCTATCCTCTCAAGGGGCAGCAAGGGCGAAGCGGTCAAGACCTTGCAGAGACTTCTCAACGCGCTCGGTTATACCGATGCAGAGGAAAAGAAGCTCACGGTCGACGGCAATTTCGGCAAGGCGACACTCTATGCGCTCAAGGCGTATCAGACCGCAAACGAGCTTGAAGTGGACGGCTACTGCGGGGCGGAGACTTGGAAAAACATTCTGAACTAAAAAAGACAGAGCACTCAAAAAGGGTGCTCTGTTTTAACTATCATAAAATGCAATCGGGACCGCCTAATTGTTTTTTATGATGGTGATTAAGGTTGAAAATAAATAGCCAAGTTGTTTTTGGCTTTTTCGTAGACTACTTTTTCTATGATGGTGCGGAGGGCTTCGTTTTTGGCTTGGGGGGTGGTGTCTTCGCGCTTGATGAATTCCACTACCTCGGCTACTTTCTTTGCGTAGGCGGCGGGGTCGATTGTCACGGTTGGTTCTGCGGCGTTCTTCTTTTCTTCGAGGTCGGCTATTCTCTTTGTGATCTCCTCTTTATTCTTTTTATACTGCTCGAGGGTGTCGATCTCATTGAGGTAGGCTTCTTTTGCTCTCTCGAGGCGGCGGTTTTCGAGGGCGATCAGCTTGTCATAATCGGGCGTTTCGGCGTCCTTGTTTTTTGACGGTGCCTTTGGGGTGATCGTGAAGGTTTGTGTATCGACGGCGGCTTCGAGTGCTTCCATAAAGGCTGCTTCGATACGCGGTAG
>ERZ808030.4-NODE-4-length-34251-cov-5.357435_pt1 | contig 34251 bp, 39 predicted proteins | sample MGYA00380186_ERZ808030 | MGnify/ENA primary metagenome ERZ808030 (study PRJEB31490, sample SAMN06133386) | cow dung metagenome | isolation source: M7 | host: cow | place: China: Chengdu | collected 2015-05 ...
AAGTAGAAATTGACAATGCCGCCTTAAGACTGTTTAACGAGGCGCAGCTTAGTGAATTCTATTGTCTGATTTCGCTCCGTCGTCAATTGCAAGGCTTGAATTCTTCCAGACTTGTGTACCGATAGTTACTTCAGAAGTAGGAGGAGCCTTCTTCAGCCACTTGTCATTAGCGCTATTGACTAATACCTTGTCGTTGTATGTGTAAACTGTTGTTGACATTGTTTAAATTCTCCTTAAATTTCTTGATTAATAATTAGAATTACCTCTTTACTCCTACAATCGTACATGTGCCTTCATGATTCACACTATTGTTAGATGTACCTCTACCAATAGAGAAGCAAAGAACTGGACCCTTATTACTTGCGCCACTTCCAGTATACGGACCAAATGTAACAGTATCGCCTATTGTATAATTATTATATCCTTCATAGCAACGTCTATTATTGCCACCTGAGCTGTAAGTACCATATACTTCAGTATATACACTTGTATTTGGATTACATGATATAATATGCGGGTACCAAGTAGCTGTCCATCCTAATACTTGATCCCAATTGAATACTGAACTAGCAGCATAGCCTGTCCATGAACCCTGACTTCCATATTGTGTCCAGCCACTTCTACCATAACCGCTGTTCCAACCACCAGTCTTAGTAGACTTGTTTGTGAAATCAGATATGTCATTTACATAGTTATTACCATTCCAGTTACCAGATTGTAGACAATTGGTAGATAATGTATCCACGTAAAGTTCAGGCTGATAAATATAGCAAGTACCATTACTTTGCCACCATTTACAATTTGCTGTAAATTCCTTATCCCTATAACTATCATACCCTATTACAGTGCTGCCACCAGAAGCAACTATGCCACTATAGGTTACAGATGAACCTGTTCCTTTATGATTCCATGTAACAGTAGAAGATAAATTCTCCAAGCCTTTAAGGCTGAATGTCTTACCTGAACCTGAAGATGCTTGAATAGTTAATTGATCACCTACATTTAAAGTCCTTATAACGCTTGTATCTGTATTAACGGTAAATGTATCACCGTTGACAGAATATGTCATTGGTATTGTGCTATCTCCAGTGAACGTACAAGTAAGAGTAGGAGGCGCTACATAATCCACTATAGCCTTGCTTGGTAATTTAAGAATTGAACCGTTATATTTAAGCATGTTAGACTCCTTGACTCATTAGATATTCCTTAATCTGCGTATCTTCTTCAGTTGTAGTGGCACGTGCGATACCAGCAAGGCCATACATTCTGTCTAATACTCCTTCACCACTGTAAGGATAGGCATTGAAAGTACTCATCTTTGTACTCATATTATAAGAACCATGAGATATAGCAAATGTACTTCCAGTTGACAGCTTATATGCGGTAAGAGTGCTTGATTCAACAACAACTTTATAAACCTGAGATTCATCTAGGTCAAAGCTAGAATCATATCCGGTAGTTGAATGCAACTGTAACTTACCATTATTAGCACGTATCATATATATGTAGCTAGAGTCATTATTTAAACGCCACGAGAATATAGCACCTAACCCACTAGATGTGCTTTGCACTCTTATAAAGAATGAATATGCCCCAGAAGATGGCTTCATTGTGTTTAACTGCGCAGAAGTTAAATCAATATAAAGATAGTTACTTGTTGAATGATCATTAGATAAATAACAGCTAGAGCCATTACCGTTCTTTGTTATAGTTCCTTGTTGAAGATACGGACCGAAAGCATTAGTACCAGTAGCCTTGTTAGGTATCTTAGAACCATCGAAATCGTTTGCTAAATAAACGAAATCCATATCAGACGGTAAAGAAGGCACAGGTGGCGTAGGTGGAACACTTTCAGTAAACGCAACAAAGCTATCCCTACTCGGGGTAAGGATAGTTCTGTTATTGAATTGTAACTTCTGTATACTCATATTTAGTCCTTACGAAGAGATACGTCCACAACCAATAACCTTTATAATATGGGTTTCATCATCATTGACATTTGACCATGTTGATGATCCTTGGTTAACCCTATTATAAGGTTCAGAAAGAGTTGTGCCGTTTATTAACAATGCTACAGCTACAAGTTTAATATAACTACTTACTGAATCATATCTAGTGAATAAAGAAACATAAGTATTTGTTGTGTATGCGCCACTCCAGTTAGTATATGTTTCTTTCATTTCTCCAGCTTTATTAACAATCTTAACCCTTTCAAAGTTAGTAATTGGTTCGCTTAATTCTCCGCTTTGACCATAATATATATCACCAGTAAATATTACAGTTTCATCAGGCCTAATAACAAGCTTATTACCAGAAACTTCACATACTATACCACTTACACAATCGATCTGTAAACCAGAAGCAATTTCAGTGGTCTCGATAGTAACTTCGTCATTGGATTCGGTTATCGTAACGTTGGCACCGGCAACAAGGTTCTTCTCGGTTGGCTTGTTCTTGATATACGCAGGATTGTTTATCGCCGTAACGGCCCAGTCAGATTGAACCTGGTTCTTGAGGTAGCCCTGTCCTGTAACCCATTCTTCGGTAGCATAGTTTCCGACAGGCTGTAATCCAGTAACAGAAATTACGTCGTTGTCGATGGAAACATATTGGCCAGGTGTATACGTAGAACCAGATCCGCCGCCAGTTACCGTACAGTCAATCCTGATACCAGTAGCGGATTCGGTAATATTGATGCCGTCGCCAGCAGTAATGAATTTCTCTTCCGGTTTGTTCTTGATATATGCCGGATTGCTTATAGCCGTTACAGCCCAGTCAGATTGAACTTGAGTTCCGCCGCCACCGCCTGTAACGGTACAGTCGATAACTACGCCCGTAGCATTAGGCGTAATGGTAATTCCCTGGCCGCCGACAAGCTGTTTCTCGGCAGGCTTGTTCAAGATGCAGGCAGGATTACTCGTTGCAGTTACTGCCCAGTCGGATTGCGCGAGGCCCGTAACGGAAATGGTATCATCCTGTAAGGAAATGTAGTTACCCGCAGTATATGTAGAACCGCCACCTCCGCCTGTAACAGTACAGTCAATCCTGATGCCCGTCACGGATTCGGTAATATTGATGCCGTCGCCAGCGGTAATGAATTTCTCTTCTGGTTTATGAAGGATGTATGCGGGATCGCTTGTATCGAGCTCAGTCCAGTCAGATTGAACCTGGTTCTTGAGATAGCCCTGGCCAGTAACCCATGCTTCCGTAGCATAACCGTCCAGCGAAGGAATAGTAGCTGTAACGTTCTGTATTAAGGCGTTGACACCCGTTACGGTAGCTATGATGTCAGGATTTACAGAAATGACGTGGTTAAGGATTCTGATGCCCCATCCCTGGTCATATTCTACTCCTGAACCTCCACCGCCTCCACCTACACCTACGGAACCGATAGCGTGAATGTCCATGTAGAGGTCGTTAACCTTACCAGCGAGACCGCTGAAGGCTACAACATAGTTGACGTCGCTATTGAGCTTATAGAGGTCGTAACTGATTTCGAAATACTGAGAACCCGTAACGCTGTTGTCTACGTTGACGTTGATAGTATTCGAAGTTATGTATTCGACGAACCCGATTGAACCGATATCGTTAGAAGGAGTTGTCTGGTTATAGCGGCCCCTGACAGTCACGTGATATGACTGACCCTGTTTGAGCTTAATCTTGCCGTCGTTCGTGAGCTCGATTGAACCCTTGATCTTGGACATGACAGCCCCAGTAGAAATGTCAGTAGAATAGAACTCGCCGTAATCACCGATGCCAGTAACAGCGGAAACCATTTCTTCGACGTATGCCGTAACGAACTGTTCTGTAGCGTAACCGTCGAGACTGGTAACGGTACATGAGATTTCGATGCCGCTTGCCGTCTCGTCTATGTTGATACCACGGCCTTCTATTAACAGAGTTTCTTCTGGCTTATTCTGGATGAATGCCGGGTCATTGGTAGCAGTTACATTCCAGTCAGATTGAACCTGTTCCGTCAAGTAACCTTGGCTGGTAACCCATTGTTCCGTAGCGTAACCGTCTAAAGAAGGTATTTCGCTCTTGTCAGCCTTGCCGGAAACTGCGGATTCTACGATTGCCGTAACCTGGGATTCGTTGAGGAAAGAACTTACAGAATTATCGACATAGGTTTCCGTAGCGTAGTGTTGGCTCGTTACCCATGACTCGGTTGCATATCCTTCAGGAACTTCCGTGAGGTAGCCTTGAGACGTTACCCACTGTTCCGTAGCATAACCGTCTAAGGAAGGTATTTCGCTCTTGTCAGCCTTCCCGGAAACCGCAGATTCGACGATCGCAGTTACTTGAGACTCGTTCAAGAAAGAAGATACGGAATTGTCTACGTAGGTTTCTGTTGCGTAATTCTGAGAGGTTACCCATGACTCAGTAGCATAGCCGTCTGGCACTTCAGTCAAGTAACCCTGTGAAGTAACCCATTGTTCAGTCGCATAACCGTCAAGGGAAGGAATTTCAGACTTGTCTGCCTTACCGGAAACGGCTTCGTCTATTAACGCCGTGACCGTGCTCTCGTTTACGAATCCCGTAACGCTGTTGTCTACATAGGTTTCAGTTGCGTAATGTTGAGAAGTAACCCAGGATTCAGTAGCGTAGTCGCCAGCAGGTTGAAGACCCGTAACGGAAATGACGTTGTTGTCGATAGAGATATACTGGCCAGGAGTCAAAGCCTGTCCAGGCTGAATGCCCGTAACGGCTTCCTGGATTAAAGCAGTAACTTGATCGACCGTAGTATAGTCGCCTTCAGGCTGCAAACCAGTTGCAGAAATTATATCGTTATCGTCAATGGAAATATACTGGCCAGCTACATACTGAGGACCGCCACCGCCTTCGCCGAGTACGTTCAAGTTAAGCCTGTGAATGGAAGCCTGGTATACGGTAGCCCTAATCGGCTGACCTTCAGTCTCGATGGAGAAATATTCGAGAGTATTGTCGACGGGAGCCGTAGTGATACCGGAGAAGGAAATGCTGTGCATGTTGTCGCGCGTCATGTCCATCTTATAGGCTGCGCGGTTTAGAGTCGAATAGACGTATACCTGCTGGTAAGTATTGAGCGGATTGTCAGAATAGAGATCGACGTTGACAGTCCAGAAGTATACGCCCTTCTTCAGGCTGAACTTGCCTTCGGAATCTACGGTAATGTCTTCGCCCTGACGGTTAATCGCGGTCTGGCTGATGGGCAATACGTGAACATACGTATCGTTAATTTCATGGCCCTGGATTGCGTCGTCAACGCCTACCCAGTAAGATGCCTGAGCGGATGCTGTCGGAACGCTTAAGTCGTATGTCTTGACGCCCGTGTCTGGGTTGACTGCTTCCGTTACGATGACGGAACCGTCGGTAGACTTGATATCGAAGCTCGAACCGCCCTTTCCGCCGCGGACAGGAGTTACGTTATATCGGCTCATAACTAATGAACCGAACTTGTTGTATACGTATACGTCGTATGCGCTGTTTGGCGACGCGAGTACTATGTTGGCACCGAGGCTGTCCAAAGGAATCTGGAACGGGTGCAATGTACCGTCGAAATCGGACGCGCAGTAATATTTGGTACGCGTGCCGTGGATATAGACTTCGATGTAGCCACCGGTTAACGGTTTACCGGCGGAATTAGAAAGTTCGAAACAAGGGTCTAAGAGATATGCCCACTGTGCTTCTTGAATTGCGTTAATCATATTAGTCGCTTCCTCCAAGCCGTAGCTGTATGATGTGCTTTACAGAATAATTAGAATAATTGTCATATATAGTATAGGGCACAGAAATAATTGCTATATTTAATGACAGGTTACAAACACATTATTAACGGAGGATTACATGATTATTCCAAGATGGCGCAAGGTAGACCGAAAGCGACATTCTAGTATATCGTATTCAAATCCAGATTTCGTTAAATATTACGACATAGACCTCGACGATTTCGAGTATCTAGTCAACAAGCTCAAGAATAACGAGAGACTTACGGAAGCGGAGAACGACAGATACGGCGTATACATAGTCACCATGTGCATAATCGTACAGCAGGGCCCCAAGTTTAAGAACAAGCCCGTAAAGGAACGCGAAGAGATGATCGAGCAGCAGTACTTCGAGTTGCTGACGGGCATAACTACGTTCGACCCAAACAAGGGCAGGCTGTATTCATATGCTTACAGGATTGCATATGTGGCCGCGGTACATTACTACACGGACATGAAAGAAGAGAAAGAAAGACAGGAAGCCATAACGGACCACTGTTACGAAGAACTGAACGATTACCTAGAACAATTCAAGGACCACAAGGTCAGAGGCAAATAATATGGAAGAAAGGAAACCAAGAATCAATATCATTCCGGGAGATACGGGGGCATGCGGATATTACAGATTGACACAGGCTGCGAACCTGTTACAGATGTTCGGTCAGGACGTAACGCTGTCGCCTGAACATACCTTCAGGGCTATCGGTCAGGACATCATTTACACCCAGAGACTGTGCTCGGAAGGCGCATTGAAACCCATGCTCGAGTTCAAGGAGAAGACGGGCATTAAGATTTACGTGGATTTCGACGACTTGATCTGGAACTACAAGGGAGAAGGATTGCCGGAATATAACTGGTGCCGCAAGAAGGTAGATACGGACAAGAATACCGTAGCCATGGCCATGTACCTCGACAAGGTTGCCGACAAGATTAGCGTAAGTACCGAATACCTGAAAGAGACCTTGAAGCAGTTCGTGGACGAGAGCAAGATTACCGTATTGCCGAACATGCTGTCAGCGCGTGACTGGCTGTTCCAGGAAGCCACAACTGTTCCCAAAGAGGACGTATTCTATTTCGCGGGCAGCGACACCCATTACAATAACGAGCTCAAGATGCCGGGCGATTTCAGTCAGGGCATGATTAGGTACCTCAGCAACAAGAAGATAATCACTATCGCGAGCACGCCTTATTTCATGAACCCAGTTAAGCAGTTCCCGGGAGCCACGTTGAACGTATACCCTAAGCATTTCTGTACACAGGCAAGGCTTGCAAAGTTCGTGCTCGTTCCTTTGGCTGACAATATCTTTAACAGGGCCAAGTCGGACTTAAAGTACCTCGAATGCGCGGCAGTCGGAAGGGTGGCATTAGTTAACGATTTCCCTGGAAGCCCCTATGAACATGCCCACCCTCTACAGAAGATTCCGGTGGGTGCTACATATAAGACAATCGAGTTCATCGTAGAGGAAGCCACGAAGCATTACGGAGAAATCCTGAAATACCAATACGAATATTTGAATAAGCGATGGCTCGACAATAACATGCAGTCATATTTAAATTTCCTGAAATAACAAAGAAACCCCAAGGCATGGCGCCAAGGGGTTATTATTTAACTATAAGGAAACGTTAAACTTATTGTGCTACGACGTTCGGTTCTGCGTCCTTGATGCAGACATAAGCTACACCGCGAGGTTCAACGATACCGCCGAGAGAAGCGACAGTCCAACGGGTCTTGTTTGTACCGAGGACGATATCGACTGCACGGCCTTCGTGGACCTTGATACCTTCGACGGGTTCAGAACTCTGATCGGCGTTAGACCAGTCGAGCTTGTTGAGGGTTTCGAATTCCATGGAACCGTCGATACGGATGATACCCGTGAAATAGAGACCTGCAGAAATCGGGTTTACGAGTTTCTTGCTGCCGAAGCTTGCGAGAGTGATAGCCTTGCCATCCTTGTCACATGCTTCCTTAGTGCCCTGACCGTTGAGATCGACTTCACGAACCTTGACGGAACCAGAAGTTGCGTCTTCGATTGCGATGAATGCCTTGTAGCTGGAAGTCTTGTTACCTACGAGGTTGGTAGCGTAAACGCCTTCGACGAAGAGCGGAGTACCAGCCGGGATAGTTTCAGTTACGCCCGTGAGCTTGAGAGTTGCAGTGTGAGTGCTGGAATCCTGAGTGAAACCAGAAACAGTTGCACTGGAGAGTTCGTTTGCGAGTGCCTGAGAAATTTCGAGAGTCGGGAGGAACTGTTGTTCACGGAATTCAGTCTTGTATGCTGTTCCGATCATGCCAGTCTTGTAGAGCGGGTCTACGTCAACCGGAGCGAATCCCTTACCCATTGCGTCGCAGATGGAGTTAATCATCGGGTCGATGAAGCCATAACGGTCTTCGGTAGAGATGGAGCCGAGGAATCTGGATGCCTTGGAAAGCGGGAGCCAGCCCTGACCGACGAATGCGGTATTCTGTTTACCGATGTCTTTCTTGAGGACTTCCTGAACGACGCCTTCAATCAAAGCCTTGCCGTTCGGCCTAGCGATTTCCTTGTCCCATTCTACGTCAGTAATCTTCTCGAGCATGTTGGTGTCGATAAGGATGTTACCGAGTTCGATGCCCATCGGAACTTTACGTTCGACGAGGTTGGATGTCTTGCCAGTGAGGTTCATACCGGTTACGAACTTACCTGCGTCACGGATGACGAATTCGTATTCTGTACCGTTACGTTTACCTTCGAGCTGGTCGCCGAAATATTTCTTGGAACCTACGGTTAAGTATGGAGCAGCTTCTGCTGCGCGAAGAGCGACGAGGTCGACTTTCTTGTTGGTAATAAATGTATTAGCCATAATTTATATTCCTTTATTATCCTCTAGGATGTTTGCGTAAGTATTCGTTCCAGTAATTTCTATCCTTTACTACCGGACCGCTTACATTGTTGTTCTGTATTTGCTTTCCAATGACGGGAATAGCAGGTTTGGCAGGTTGCTGTGTCTGTTCTGCCTGTTTGTTATAGTGTTCTGCGAGAATCTGGTCAGCTACGCGCGCTGTATTGAGCTTCATGATGTCCTTGTCCCTGCTTCTGAACATCTGGCCAAGCCATCTTTGAGGGTTAGTCATCAATTCCCTTAATACGATCGGGTAGTCGTTCAAGGATTCGAGATAACTGAATACTACTCCGTTCGGGTCTACCTTGTTAATTTCCTGTGCGAATATCTGTCCGTTGGTAGCCACGAGATTGTCGTACTCTTCAAGTTCCTTACCGCTGAAGCATCTTTCCGTAACGTAACGGTCATATTCTATAGCGTGCCTCTGTTGTTCTTCCGTCATGGACTTCTTGAGGTTAACCACCTCGTTCTGCATGTCCTTCTGGTTTAACTTCCATTGGGTGAACGCGTCATAGTCTAGGCTTCCGTCGTTCTTCTTGAAATCTTCAGCCTTGAGTCCTTCCCATTTCTTCAGGGATTCTTCAAGTTCCTTGATTCTTGCGTCTTTCTTCTTGTTAGACTCGTTGAACTGTTCAGTCAACTTGTCATATTTCTCTTGAAGTTTACGGTTCTTGTCTTTCTGTTTCATGAACGCGTAATCTTGCTTAGAGAGTTCTTTCTTCTTAACATCCTCAGCTTTATCGACTTTGGGCTCATCACTTCCCTTGTCTTCCGCCTTAGGTTGTTCGCCGTCATTAACTTTAGCATCCTCAGGAGAATCGACGTTAGTTTCTTCCGATTTGGTCACTTCGACTGATGGGGTCTCTGTTTCCTTCGCTTCAACCTTAGGCTCTTCTTTAGCCTTCGGCTCTTCTTTGCCCTTGCTCAAATAAGAGAGGGCCTGTTCTGTTGACATACTCATATAGGTTAGTCTTTGCCTCGCCGAGGAATATTTAAATGTATAATGACTGCCTCGTTCAGCCGCTATACTAGAATAATTAGTGCTAATGGAGACGAAGATAATCGAAATCTTCACATCTGGTTTGCAAGACCGGATCGCCGCCTTGGTACATGCGCCCCCATATTCTTGTTAGAATAATTAGAATCCGTGATAGACAATTTCGCCTTTCGGATGCGGAACTCTTGCGGCGTTGAGAACACGGCCTATAGAAGGCGCATTGAGCAGTCTCGCCATGTCCTGAGGTTCTACGTTGACATACGTATATGCCTTGTCGCCCACGTGTACAATCGCTTCCCTGGATTCGGGATTGTAGTCGATATTGCCTACCCAGCTGGAAGACTGCATAACGGGTCTACGCGGCTGATTGTCGTCCCAGTATTCAGGGATTTCGTTCTTCTCGTATTCTACAGCGGCCTCGTCGAGCTGCCTGAGCAATGTCGACCTCATCGGTTCCGGCATTCCCATGGCCATCCTGTACTGTTCAGGGAACTGAATCTTCGGATCTAGGTAAGTATCATGTTCGTGCTGGGTCTGACGGGAAACGGCCCTTCTGTTACCGCCTTTCATGGCGTTGTTGCCGAGTCCCTGTCCCGATAATACCTGGAATATCATTATACTCCTCCTACTGCCTTGTCAATTGCGTCAATGGATTCCTGAACGCCCTGAACGTAACCGTCAGTCTCGGCTTCCTGTCTGGCTATATCAGATTCGGCTGCCTTGATGTTGATTTCCTGTTGCTTGAGCATCGTGGAATCGTTGTTCTTGTCGGCTTCGAGACCGAGCTTTGCGGCTTCGAGATTCATCTTGTCCTGTTCGCTTACTACGAACTTCTGCCAATCCTGTTCTCTCTGTTCACGGCCTGCGAGCATGGACATCTGTGTCTGGAACAGCTGCTGCTTGAGGTCTTCGTTCTCCGCCTTCATCTTCATGAGTTCTTCCATGTTCATGTCCATGGTTGCCTTCATCTGGGTCATCATGTGGATTGCCGTCGGATCAGTAGTGTCAGATACGAAGTTGACGTCAGGCGGTAAATTAGCCACGATATTACGTGAAAGTTCGTCACCTAAGTCGTTCTTCAAGGTATCGGCGAAATACTTTGCGATAATCGGCTTCATGTTGTCAGGCATGATTGTAGCCAATGCGGTCAGTTCCTGTCTCTGCTTCATCTGTCTCGTGACTATGGAAGGACCGTTCTCGAGGCTGAACTTCAAGTCCTGGCCTCCGTTGAGGAATTCGATTATAATCTTACCTATTGTACGGACTGCCTTGTAGGCGTTGTTGTAATACGAGGCTGTATTCGATTCCTTAGAGATTTCCTGGCGCAGTATTTCCGTAGCCGTTCTTTCTTTCTGGTCTACTATGCCGCTGAGAGGAATGCCCAAAGTGTCTTCGATTAAAGTACGGCAAGTAGAGATAGTAGCCTGGAGGTCGCCCGTCTGGAACTGTTCTACTAACGGTACAGGCTGGTGTTCGCCTTTCCACATTACCGCTACAGTATCGTCTTCGTTTACGGCAGCCATGCTCTTAGGAAGAATAGCGTCTACGTTGATGAGGTAGTTGGCCTTCGCGGATCTTCCGACTCTTTCTACGAGAGTGGAATATGCGATGTTCGCGCCCAGTTCAAGGCTCAACGTCTGCTGGATAATGCCGTTATAGTTGATGTTGTTGTCTTCGAATATCTCGTTGCCCGCGAACCTGATGATAGGGATATACTTGATGGGCAAGTCGATGCTCTGGACTACCTTGTCGCCGCAAATCTTGTAGAATGCCACGGTACCGTCTTCCTTCTTGGCGTAATACGAAATTACGGCCACGGAATCGGTAGGAAGGTTCCACTGGGTAAATTTAGAGAACGCAATCGTGCATTCGGTGCTAGGGTATGTATAAGGAACTACGTCGTCACCGTAAAGTCTCTTGGCCTTCTTCAAAGGTATATAGTTGACTACGGCGCCTTCTTCGGCGTCAGAACAGTCTACAGTATTGCAGTTAGGGTCAACCGCGATTGCGTCGATATGGCTCGCGGATTCGAGTATGATTCTCGCGTCGCCCGTAAATTCGTCTTCTACGGTCGTCGCCACTATGAAACCGTAACCCGTCAGTACCGCTTTCCTGAACGCGTCAATCATGGCCGACTTGGTCTCGGCATCCGATTCTACGGCGTCGATTGCTTCCTGTAGCTCGCCCATGTTGTTCTCTGACAGTTCTACGTGCCATGGCGAATTGGAAATGGGACTGGAAATGGCGTTGACCATAGGATTCCAGTTGTTGAGCGAAAGGTTTATTCTCTTCTTTCTCTTGTAGGTAGAAAGGTATTCCTTGTCCCAGAAATCACCTGAATACCTGCGCAAGTCGTTAATCGCCCTCATTACTGTCGTCGAGTATCTGCTGTCGGACTTGGCAAGGAACGCATTGCAGTTGTTTATCACTTCTTGTTCGTTTAACATCTGAACCTCTTACTCCAATAATTAGTCTAGGACCTCTACGCAATAACGAGCTACTGCCGGATTGGTTACGCCCGATGTTTCTACCCTGCCAGGTGCCGTCCAGCTGTTGAACGAGATATATGCAGGCCCAATTAATGTCTTCCTGAACGTACCCGCGTAGTTTGCGTTCGCCCTAGGGTTGATTATCTTGAGGCTGTGCAGCGAGGAAACAGTAAGGTCTGGCGTACCGAGCTCGTCAATCGTGGTATTGCCGTTCCATACGGCGCCTTCGAACTTGAGGTCTACCGTGAGCCTTAACTGGACTCTCTTCTTGCCTATGCTGAATATCTTCATGGGTACTTCGAAATCGTCGCCGATCCAGATGCCCGCGATCATGTTGATGCTGTCAGTGGAAGCGTATACGAGACCTCTCTTGATGAGCGCGATAGTAGGCGTTACTAATACGGCAGAAAGGTGCGTAGGGCTGTCATAATAGCCAACGTTGTCATATGAACCGCAGTATCTAGGGTTGGAAGGAATGAACGTCCCGGTATTGTTCTTATACGTATACGTGTGGGCGTCGTCTTCGGAATAGAGCCTGGAAGCTACGTCGTTGAATACAATCGGATCCTGGATATTGCCTATGTTGTTCGTCCATACGCCGTTACTTACAGCGATACCGGAAACTGCGCCTTCGGTATTGAGCTCGTGAGCAGCGTTGAAGATGTTGTTGTCGAAATAGAATACGAAATGATTATTCGCGTCGATAACGGAAGTAATCTTGGCGTTAATCTGTGAATCCTTGACTACGATGTTCTTGGCCTTTACCTTGGAAGCGAGGATGGAACTGTATGACGAGAAATTGTCAACGTTGACCGTGTATTCGCCGCTTATGACTGAAGATCTAGCAGAAAGGTGTCTAAGTGTAACGTTATCCTTGAAGTTGACTGTAGAGTTCTGTAACGAGAGAGTAAGGCCCGTAACGGCAGTAGACGCGATGTTTACTGTCATTTCGCAATCCTTGAACACGTATGTATTCTCGGCCTTGCCTTCTAACGTGATTTCGCCCGTGCAGTTCTCGAGGAAATAAGCGTGAGCGTTATTGCCTTCGTGTAATACGGCGTCTGGGTTGGTAGTCTTGTAGTTGAGCAGCCACCTGTCGGATTCCACTACGGTTTCCCACGGGTTGGATTGCGTCAAGAGGCCTTCCCAGTCGAAATTGACCTGCTGTTGCTGGCCCTTGATTAACAGCCACATATACTGCTTGTGCTCGAAATCGTTGAAGTCCGCGATGACGTCATTGTCTACGTGTACCTGAGGCGAACCGAAGAACATGCTTTCTGTAATCTTGCAGTTGTTGAAATAGCAGCCCGAAGTAATCTGTTCGTTAGAATTGATGATGGAATTGTTGAAGGTACATACCATGCTCAAGGTCGCGTTACAGTTTACTGTACATGTGTTGAAGGTACATGCTTTCGTCAAAGGAACATTTAGGTCTACGGTGCATCCCGTAAAGCTGGTCTGGTATACGTCGTCCGCGCTGTCCACTATGACATGTTCTGGCCTGATGAAGTTATATGCGCCCCATGAAGTCTTGACTGTCTTAGAAGCGAGCATCGTGGCGTGGTTATGGAAATACGGGTTGCCGTTGATTTCGGTAGTCCAGATATTTGACGTACCCGAATCCGCGAATTCTACGTTAGGAGCGACGTCGATTTCAGGGCATGTAAAGCTGAGGTTATTATACTTGTAGTACCTGTAGTCGCCGTGAGCGGAGAAATAAGGCTTTATGTCCATGGCGTTACAGTAGTCAATCCACTGTCTGAAACGCGGTGTCATGGATGGAGCCGTATTTCTTGAATTGCTAGGGAACAGTCCGTAATGCCTACAGTCGCAATGTTCCGTAGGTTTAACCATTACCCATCTACCAGTAAGGTTAGGGCCCTGTATGATGGCGCCGTTATCGTCGTTGTCTGTCAGGCTGGGGTTCCAGATATAATTGACAGCTTCCTTGTCACCTATGCTGTCGTAACCTAACAACGTGATAACCTTTACGCCCGCGATTTCAGGTACGCTGTCTATGTCCAATGCCCTCAATGCCGCGATGTTCTCAATACATATTGCGGAATCGGACGTTATGTGTGCCAATACGTCGTTTATGTTCTCTGCGGTATACTGAAGAGCCCATTTGGAAGTATCGTTCGTATTGATACCTTCCTGGTCAGACCATACTCCTGTGCCAATGTACTTGTAGAAATACGCTATTACGTCGTCCTCTACGAATACCTGGTACTGAGTACGGCCATATTCGTCAGTAATCTGAGGGTTTGCCAACGGTACATTATCAGAATCGTATATGTTGGCTACCGTATTCCCGTCCTTTACGTTGAACTGGACACAGCCATGTAAAGGATTGCTGTTGTTGTCGAGATAACGGTTGTGTAAGTCAAAGTTGCGCATCATAAACCTCTTGCTTTAAGCCATGCTGGATAATTGTTGACTTTGGCTTCCTGTAACCATTTGTCATAGGCTGCCTTAATCAACGGGTCATTATCATAATTAGTCGGCTTTACTAAAGGACTCCATTCTTTGCCGTAGGTCTTTATTACCCATTCAACGTTCTGGTCACGCGTATCTTTCGGTTCAGGATCGAACATATCCCATTGTCCTGTACGTCCGCCGAGAGTTGAACGTGCCATCTTTCTTCCGCCTAAGGTAAGGACATTGTAAAGAAGATCGGCTTTCTTGCTCGGTTCTACGGCTATACGTTCAGCGATTGCTTCGATTGGAACGTCCTTGTAATATGCGTTGAAGTCACCGTTCGTGAACAACGGTTGGTCTGGCTTCATCTGACCGCTCTTGAGTTCAAGCTCAGGTCTCTTACGGTCGGCAAGATACTTGGCTTTACGTTCGGATTCGATTAAAGCCTGTTCTGCAGCATTACGTTCCTTCTCGGCTATTGCAGAAGCCAAACGAAGGTCAGGCCCGTTAGCAACATCAGAAATTTCTTCGAAAGGCTTTGCACCTTCGAGTTTAGCTCTAGCTTTCCATTGGTTGGCTATTTCTGCCTTGATTTCAGGCGTCTGTACGCTATTGTAATACTTGAGCAGTTCTTCGTTCGTCATGGCATCCAGGTCGATATTCTTGAGGTTATCGAGTTCCTTAGATGCAATTTCGGCTTCATGGACATCGGCTTTATTGATTCTAGCTTCGAGCTGCTTACCGAGTTTGGATTCCAGGAATTTACCGAGTTTACTTCCCTTTAAATACTGGAATGCCATCTTTGCAGGTTTCTCTGCTACGTCCGGTATGATCGCGCCAGCGAAGTCGGCTACTGTTCCACCGGTTAATACAGGTTCCTTTGCGGCAAATTTCTGACCAGTTCTGATTATCGGACCCGCAAGAGACAACGGAAGCGGCGCAAAGTCAGCAGCACCAGCAGCCTTACCAGCGATTTCGTTATAGAGAGCTGCATCCTTATCGCCTTCGATGTATGCCTTACGAGCATATTCGTTTGCGAGCGGACTGTTGTAATAACTGTCTTCCTTGCTTCGTGTAGCCTTATTGTATTCGTCTGATTTCTCTGCGTAACGTGCCTGGTTAAACTGGTCTACTGCTTTCTTCTGTTCTTCTCTGAACTTGTAATAGTTTCTGAGTTCCTGTTCAGTGAAATCGTTTGACGCGAGGATTGTCTTCAGCTTTGCGGGACTGAGTGAATCGAATCCTTTCTGGTTAGCGGTATAGACCTTTGCAAGCTGTTCTTCCTTTGGCATAGTAAGTTCTCTAACATCGGAATAGTTCTTATTCCAATATTCGAATTCTTCGAGCTGTTCCCAATGTTGGTTCAGCCATTCGATTTCACGGTCTTCTTCATAGGCGCGTCTGAAGCCAGCTGAAGCGTCAGAATCGATCTTGTTCAGAACCCTGTTAATCTCTTTAGCTTTCTTCTCTGTAATTGCGTTCATGATTAGTCCCAGTTAAGTTTATTATTTCTGTCTTTAGGTAATGCCTTGACGATCTTTCCTTTCGGATCTTTAAGGATATATCCCTTGCCGCTTATTTCTACGGTGTAACCGGCATTCGCCAATACTGTCGGAAGATCACCAGTCTTCGTATTAAAGCGTGCGATAGCGTCCCTGATAGTCTTGCCGGTCAAGTCATTCTTCTTTCTAGTCTTGATTTCCTTATCGAGTCTGTTCAAGGCCCTAATTGATTCAGGCGTATTGAATTTAGCGACTTTAGATGCCATGCTTTCAAGTTCTTCTACGCTATTGTCTTTGGCGTTATATGCTTCTGCGTCAGCGAGCACATAGTCGACTGTCTTTCTAGGATCGAAATCAGTTCCGTCATCAATCGGTTTAAGGTCAGGATATGTCTTGTATATACGTTCTATGTCGATATCGGTTTCACGAGTATCTCCGCCTTTGGAAGCAATGCCTTCTCTAAGAATCTTGAGCTTGGCGAGCCTGTCTTCTGTTGCAGCTCTCTTATCGTCCATGGCGGTGGCCTTGTTCACCTTGGCCAATCGTTCCTGCAGTCTACGGTTCTTTGCATTCTGTTCAGCCTGGAACATCTGTTGTTCCATCATGGTATTCCATGCGTTCTCACGGTTCTGATACGCGTCGAGCATGCCCCTGTCACCTGAAACGATATAAGAGCCCCAACCTACGCGGGACTGCGGCTGCCTATACTGATTCTGTTCCTTTAAAGCCATGCGAGCCTTGACTTTGGCGATATCGGCCTGTATTTCTTCAATGCTTCTAGCCATTAGTAAACTCCTCCACCTCTACGATAGAATTCTTCCATTCCGAATAACGGATTGCCAGTAATCGGGTGATAACCGTCCATGTCAGGCAATGGTCTATAGTTGCCATACTGGCCTTCCTGATAATGTTTGAGCCTGTCTACGTCTGAAGCCCATTGGTCGAATGCCTTTCTCTGTTCTACCTGCTCGTTATACTTCTGTTCGATTTGGGCTTCTCTTAATTCTTCTTCGAGCTTGTCGAGCTCGGACTGGTCGGGGTCAGATTCATATGCCGAAATACCGTCAATGAAGCGGCCTCCCATCTTGCCCATGTCTTCGGCGAGCTTAGACCATATTTCGCCCTTGCGCTTCCAGTATGCGTCCTTGATTCTGTTATGTTCGTTTACGTTGGCGATACCCGCCTGGATTGCCCCGAGTGGGCTATACGCGTTAGTATTATAAATTCCCATGATTAAACTCCTTAATATAATCCTGCAATGCTTGAGGCGTAAGTTTGCTGTGCGTTGAGCTTATCCTGCTGAGCCTTCAAGATATCCGACATACGTGAATCCTGAGTATTGTAGTAATCCTGAGCGAGGTTTCCTTCGAGGCCAATCTTGTATTCGGTACCAGATCTCAAGGCGTTAAGCTGTTTCCAGTTGTTGTTGATTGCGTCCTGGAACTTCTGGTAATCGAAATTACGTTCGTTCTGGTAATCCTGCATTGCCGTCCTGTAGAGCTCGTCGGATTTCTCGGAAACTCCCTTGGCTATATTCAATGCAGCTCCCGTACCTCTTCCGATACCTGCTCCCGCAGCCGTATGTTGTAACTGGTTGGCAGTATCTCCAATGATACGGCCATAATAAGGATTAAGGAAATCTTCTTTAGTCTTGTCATATACGAAATTACCGTTTGCGTCGGCATTAGCTATATTGGAATAGTCTATGCTTGCATAGTCTTCTGGATTATAGTCTTCGATTGCCTGCTTATACTGGTTTACGTCATCCTTTGTGCCAAGAGAACCACGATTGGTATAATAACTCTTGATGTCGTTGATTATGCTCTGATATTCTCTATCAGTAATCTGACCTTGCTGACGTAATTCTGCCGCGGCCTGTTGCCTGGCTTTCATCTGGGCTTCTTGTGACTTATAATTAGAGTATGCGGAAATACCAGAACTTGCTAATGAAGCTCCGGCTCCTATAAGTGCAGCTGCTATGACTGGAGCCATCGATTAACCTCCTTAAATTTCATATCGAATAATTAGTTCCATTTCTTGATTATTAACGTACCCTGGGCGTTCTCGTCGCTATCCAAGGTACAAGTTATTGTCTTGCCGTCGGTTTCAATCCTACGGCCCTTGTTGGTTATCAGGAAGCCCCTGTAGCATGTCGGTATCTTTACTCCGTCGAGCTTTCCGCCGTCATATACCACTACGAATGCGACGTTCTTGATAACCGTAATGCTGTAATCTTTCTGACCGTTCTGGCCGTACTGGCCTTTCAGAGCTTCTATGTTACGGTTGCTTTCGTCAAACCTGACTATCTTAATGTCGATATTTGCCATTGTAACTCCTTAGAACATCGAGGTTGGACTCCATTTGATTTGAAGATTCTCTATTGCAAACGGAATCGGTTCTGTAGTAGAAACTTCTAATGTAAAGAATCTACCGAAGCCACATCCGAATATGTTAGTTTCATACGTATATTGTCCAATCTTGCCCATCAACGCGTCCTCGAAATCGCTAAAGTTGCCACCGTCCCATGAATACCTGAATGAAATCCTAGGGTTGAGGTCATTCTGATAATTTACGAGCTGTCGAGAGACGTCACCGTTAAAGCTATGTTGGCCATTATTGCATATCAGTCGAAGGTTGTCAATAAAGAACGGGCAGTCGTTGTTCGTCAATACTCCGCCTCTTCTCATCTTGTAGATTGGCCTACCGTCATGTTCCACGAACCTGTTCTCGTCGTCGTATACCAAGGCGTCACGTGTGCCGAAGTAAATCTTGCCGTATGCGAACGTGGCATGGTTGTATCTCCAGTATGTAAGGTTGTTGTTTCCGTCATACGAAGCCCTGTAGTGCCATGCGTCCTCGTCGATATCGTAAACGAAGGTCTTCTTGGAATCCTCGAACGTAATGGAATAGAACGTGTGCATGTGCTCCTTCCAGATGGAACTGTATGCGTTCTCGAGGTTAATTAGCTGAGTAATTTCCCTTTCGATGTCCTGTGTTGATACTCTCTTGATGTTGGTATCTGAAATCATGAATACGCCGTTGTCGCCGATATCCGAAGAACCGAACCACAATACGTTGTTGCCGAGCATGGCCAATGTATTCGGCGCCTTGATGCCTATATTACCGGCCGCGTTGTCTGGCGAGCTGAACGGGTTGTTGACGTCGTCGTTGTAGCTGAATACCTGCCATGAACGTTCGCCGAAGGTATAGAGCTTGGAACCGTTCGAACATAAGGCCAAAGTATTATCCGGGCACCATTCAGAATATGTGACGTAGCCGTAATTGGCATACTGTACCGTGTCTACCCTGAAGAGGTCGTATTTCTCCGGCGTATCGTCTGCAGTGCCGTCAATGAAGTCCTTGTATTCCTCGTAATATGCGTCATGTATTTCGCCGGCGATGTACTGTTGCTTTACGGCATCGTCGAGCGTGTTCCACCATGCTATGAAACTCTGGCGTTTAATGTAGAAGCTTTCAGGCTCCGAATCCTCGATTTCGAACGGGTACTGATATGAAGTATAGAATGCGTCGGTACCGGCGTCGTTAACGATGAGATAGCCGTAGAGGTATGCGCAATGCGTAGGCTTGATGTACGTGTCCTTGGAATTGACTCTAAGAGGAAGCTTGATGCTCCTGAAGTCTTCTTGCTGGTCGCCCACAGAAAGCCCTGTATTGACCGCATATACGCTGTAGCCGTCAGTTATAATCAAATGAGGGTGAGACGCTCCGTAGCCGCCTGTTTCCGTCATGTGGCATTCCGTACCGTATGAGTCGATATCGGCAATAACGTCATAGCTATTGTCTTCGTTGATGAGGTAAAGCTTAGAATCGAATACGGCATAGAGGTTAGGCCTGTTGTCGTAGCCTCTCGATACACGGTACATGCCCCTGCATCTTCCCGGAATCTGTGCAGCCTCGACCTGGCCTTGTATGGTCCTCATGAGGATATCCGTAGATTTCTCGTTAGAGTTCTGCTGGCTTTCCATGAACAGGTTGGTAGATTCTCCGAGGCCTACTTTCATGAGGTTACTCTTCGAAATGCTGCCAGCGATGTTGGTTACTAGTCTGACATTGGATGCCATAATATCTCCTTAGAATATGTATCTGCCGGTTACGAGATCGGCCTGAGTCATCCTGCCGCGTCTGTCCCAGTAATTGCTTCTTTCGAGTACCCTGTCTTCTGCCTTCGGCGTCCTGACGTTATCTACCAGTACCTGGACTTCCTTCTCGAGCCTGTTCATCTGGGCTTCGTCGAGCCTAGGGTACATCAACGCGAGCTTATGCGCCAATGCGACTGTCAAGAGTTCAAGGTAGTTCTCCGGGATGAAGAGGTCGGAATCGATATCGAATTCCATGGCCTCGTTATAGTTGACCTTCAGCCTGTAGTTCTCAGGGTAGAACAGCGGTTTCGTTTCGAGTACCCATTCGCCTTCAGATTTCTGTGTATACGTAAACACTCTCGAAGAATTGTTGTATTTGTCGTAATCCGTATGGTTGACGTATTCGAGATCGAAATACTCCTTGTATTCCTGGTTCTGCGACGTTATCACGTAGACGGAATTAATCTTAGCCATGTCCCTTACCTGGATATGGATCATTTCTTCGTATGCGCGCATTTCCTGGTATCTCTGAGAATAGTCCGCGGTATTGAAGCTCCAGAGGTATACGCCGCTATGGCTTCCGACAGTCCAGTAGCCTATGTAATCCTTGACGATTGCCCATACATGGTTATCGTAATCGTCTTCTGTTAACGTATATGCGTTGAGGTCGTCGATGCTGTCGAAATAAAGGTTGTGTTCGCCATGAAGCGTGTCCGTCTCGTCGTAGATATGGATTCTTGTGGCTTTAGGCATGATTATGCTCTTCTGTGTCCATACGAGCAAGTCGTCGTAGTTGTATTTGGCTATGACGCCTTTCAAGAGACGGTATGCGTTCTCCTGTATGTCGCCCGGTACTGCCTGGCGTCTAGGTACGATATTCACTCTCGTACATGCTTCGGTTATGATGCTTCTTACGTCCATCGTAAACTCCTAAATTACTATAACCAATAATTAGACTTCCTCGAACTGCGCCTTCAGGTCCTGACACGACTTACGGTTGAGTTCTACCCATTCTTCCTTCGTCATCTTTCCCACGAAATACCGCTCATAAAGCCTGTCCGTATCACAAATTTCCGGCCTGTGGTCATAAATCTGACATTTGTTATCCTTTAAATATAAACAAGAGCCTGAACCGTCATCCAGCTCAGGCATCACTTTACCAATTAACCTACAGCAGTAGGCCTTGCATCCGTCACATTTCAATGCCATGTCAATATCCCATATACCTTAAATATTCATCCACTGCGGCTTCAGCTTGATGCGGCGTCATTACCTGGCTTTCGGTATGGTTCATGGCGTATACTGCCAATGCTACTGCGTCACAGAGGTCAGGCGAATGGCCAAGTATCTTCTTTACGTCTTCTTTGGGTACAAGCTGTGCCTGTCCCTTGTTGTTGATGAACATGGACTGTGCGAGCAGTTCTTCCTTTACAGTATCGTTGACCCAGAAACCTTCCTTTACAGCCTTAGCGAACTCCATGTACATTTCAGTCCTGGCGTTAGGGTACAACTTGCTATCGATTGCCTTCTGTGAGAAATTGATACCGCCTACGTTATAGCCTTTCTCGGCCACGAGGTCGAATAATCCGTTTCCGTAGCCCCCCGTTAAATCGATATTTCCAGAATTTATGTTGTATTTGTCGTAGAGCATGGTAGTTATGCCTACCTTCTCCTGGGTCTTCGATTCTACTCGTTCTACATGGTCCACCATTCCGTATTTGTCTATGACTGCATACATGTCAGAGTCTGCTCCGACACCAGAAGCATCCATACCGAACCAGAATTCTTTACCCTTGTCTTGCTTCTCTGGCGGAAATTCATTCCTGAATATAATCTGTGAAGCTACATCGGTATCGAATATTTCACCTAACACCTGTTGACGGTATATATTCGTGCCTTCACCGTATCTGTCTTTGAGCCTCTGTAAGAACTGAGATCCAACAAGGTCAATACTGTCTAATACTGTAGCATGGACTACCTTCTTAGGATATTTCTTGCACAGCGTACTGAACCAGTTCTCAACCCTGCCTAATACAGAAGGCGAACTAATCAATCTTACCATCGGTTCATATTTAGACCCGCGCATACGGTCGCAGCAGAAGTTATAGATTTCTTCATTGCAGTATGCTGCTTCGTCAATGGCAAGCAATGCGACTTCTGACATACCGAGAACTGCATTAGGATTCTCAGCACTGAAGCCATATAGCTTAGAACCGTTAGGAAATGTAATCTGCTTGCCTCTGTCCTTTACATAAGGCTCTACTTTGATGTAATTACAGAATGCGATTATTTCAGGGACAAGTACTGTCTCCAATGCGCCAAATGACTGTGCTACAATCAATCCTTTAATGCCAGGCTTATCTATGCACTGGTGAACAATCCAAATGGCGAGAGAACAGGTCTTGCCGCAACCAACACCTGTACAAGCAATAGCCAAGTCATCATTGAACCTGTCAAAGATGAAATCTTTCTGCCATTTGGCGATTTGTGGACCGCCTTTCTCTTCCCATAATCTGTAGTTCATTAAATAACCTGATATGTAAGACTAACTGTCTTTCCATCCTTATCAGATACGGCCGCAGTCATCTTGGATTCTTTGCCCCAATGAGAACGATCGCGTCTTTCAAGTATATTGAGGAATCTCTCAGCCATCTTGTGGTTTGGTTCTTCCATTAGCATCTTCGTGAGCATGTTACGTAACAGAAGCATCTTTCCTTCGTAGAATTCTGTCGGGATATCGTCTACAATGATACCCACGGGCGCAAGATGGAATACGAGCTTCTGGAATTCTTCCTTATTCTCAGTAGACAGAAGACCATAGGTCAAGTCGATATTGACCTTCGGTACCTTTAGCGTACCAATAGTATCTTCGAACGTTACATGCGTAAAGTTCTTTGAAATCCATTCAGAAATCTTCATAATGCCGCCTAGATATCGATACCGTGCTTGACTGCTTCCAGTTTCGTAATGAACTTGATATTCTTGTTCAATGTCTCGAGTTCTCGCAAGATGCACGCGAGCAGTAAAGAAGTATCGTCTTTCTTAGTTTCTTGTTTCTTTGTTGCCATAATTAATCCTCTATGCCAGCAGATGGATTTGAACCACCGATGTTAACTCGTAAAGAGACGTGATCTACAGTCACGCGCAATCGCCACTCTGCCATACTGGCGTAATACCTCCGAAGGTAATCGAAACCCTATCTTAGCGTTCGTAGCGCTGTGCTCTTCCTGTTAAGCTACAGAGGTGTAATGGGGCTTCCGGGTGCTGCCCCCGGTTCTCCACCGTGAAAGGGTGGTGACTTAGCGAACGTGGTCGAAAGCCCCATACGGGAAAGGCTGGAGTCGAACCAGCTAGAGGTTTAGCCTCCTAGGAATCATCTTTGTCATTTGACGGATAATAAGCCACGCTTACTTTCCCATATTCCAATAATTAGAAAGGCAGACCTCGTCAGTCCGCCTTATTGAATTTGTCCATTAATTTCAGTAACCTAATCATAGCTAGGATTCGTTTACGCCAGTTATGTCTCCGTCTCTCATCACCAAAGAAGTAGTGCAATGTATCATGCGTTTGGGCATTCAACATAATCTGCCTGTCCTCGCCAATCATCTCGTACCTGTCAATCGAAAGATCGAGGTGGTGACATGAACATGATGCAGTCAATGGTGAACCAGTAACGGGGTCTACTTTCTGTTTCTTCTTTAGATATTTCCTGAAGTTAATCCATTTATTGGTTCTTCTAAATTTAGCTTTACGTTTCTCGTTATCGCTCATGTACTAACCTTCTCGTATATGGCCAGGTACTTGTCTACGGTTTCCTTAATGTTCCTAAAGCTCATTATGAAATCCATGTTACGATCGCCGTCTTCTGGATCATACTTGTCCATTTCCTTGACTAGCCCTTCTACAGTCCAGGTATTGTCTGGTCCCGTCATGTTCGTATTGTCCTGGCTTACCATTTCAGGCGTGACATAACCAAGTCCGTGCATAGGGTGGATGTAATTCCTGCAGTCAAACGATATTACCGGTCTTGCACATGCCATGGCGTCTAATACCGATCTGCCTACTCCGAACACGATATCGGCCCAGTTAATGAGCGTTTCCACTTCCATTACCTCTTTACCGTATGTATTCATGAAGTTATAGCCTTTCTGCTTGCATATCTGTCTTAATACGTCGTCGGCTTCCTGTGAAGAACATAGTGACAATACGTTAGCAATATGTTCGTTGACCTTTCTCGTTGGTTTCATCCTGTTACAGTCTATGCCGTTATAGATGACGTCCTCGAGTCCCCATCTTTCGGCTGTTATATCGGACACGGCCACGTTCTTCACTCCCGTCATGGGCCTTTCTTCGTAGATTCTGCCGTGGCATGTATGGATAATCGCGGAAGTAGAACATGTGTCTGGCAGAACGTTATGGTTCTCGAGGATTAAGTCGAAATCTCCGGAAGTTACGAACTTGATTCCGGCCTTCTCGAATACGGGAATACCGTTTCTTGGATAAGGCGAGTATATATATACCTCATGGCCTCTTCTAATCAGTTCCATTCCTACCGCATAGCACCAGTTCTCAGAACCCCTAAAGGGCCATAGTTGTTGGTTCGTTATCAATATCTTCATTTACTCTCCTTCAAATATTCACATTCATTCTTGTATTCTTGAGCAATATTCTTTAATTCGTTTGTTAACTTGAAAGAATTACTCTTAGCAATTGGTTCTGATTTATATTTGTTAAATAATTTCTTAAGCCAATTAAACATGTTTATTTCCTCTATGGTAATCTTTAATCAGTTTCGTTATGGCAAGGGAATCGCTTTCTATCTCGAACCTGGCCCTGTCTCTGTGGTATTCATACGTGTCGCATTCTACGTCGACGTATTCTCTCATGGCTTCGTCTACCCATAATGAATACCTGTAGAACAGCCTCATGGAAGCGAGCTCAGATATCCTGACCTTTACTACAGTCAACGTTTCAGGCCTGATATTGAGCATTTCCATAACCTTGCACTCGTTATGCCATTGCCCCATGAACTTCAGATAGCTCTTTAGGCTAATCGTGGTCGTAGATCGCGTAATCGAATACATCTTCGTTCCTACATTTCGATAACGGGCCACAATAATATGTTCTCGTTTCGATTTGAGACAGAGGTTCATATTCTGGTGCAGGCATCTTAGATACCGGCCCTCCATCATACTGTTTCTGCCACATATTGAATACCTTGTCTTCCATTTCCGGACTCATTGTATATTCCATTGTTTCTAACGCCTTTAGAATCTTGTCTATGTCTTGTTGCATATGCTTCAATATTACCTTTATTTCGTTGATGTCTTCTTTCATTATACGTCCTTCCTTCTTGAAATAGCGTGCATGCGCATGTGTTCGCTCTTGGTCAACCATATAAGTTCCGAGGCTGGCCTGTTGTAGTATAGTCCGAATTTCTTCAACTGTTTCATTGTGAAACGGACTTTGCCCTGTTCATTAATTTCGAGCCTGTGGTGAAGGTCCCATCCTTCGAAGTCATCGGCCTTGGCTCTTTGGTAATTTTCCACGTCTTCCAGGCTTTCGCAACAGTAACGTTCCTTGTTACATATGCTGCATTTGGCCTTGACTTTCTCACGGAACTCCGGGTCTCTGTTATAGCGTTCTTTCTGCAACGCCTTGTTGCGCGTGTTGACTCTCTCGCGGAACTCCGGATCCGTCTTGTAGCGCTCCTTGTGGGCTGCGTTGCTGCATGCGCTGACTCTTTCACGGAATTCGTCATCCGTCTTGTAACGTTCCTTGTTGTGCTTGTTTACCTTGGCAATGTGCCTTCTGTAATAGTCTTCGCCATAACGTTCTATCATTTCTTGCTTTGTCATACGTACCTCATAGTTAGTGTTTATTTCAAATATAGTTAATTTCTGCACCTGTAATATTTATGACGGAAATTTTCTGAAATTCGCAAATTTATTCTTACCGGTTTCTATTTCGTCATATACTTCTGTTATGGCACGCCTTGCAATATCAGGCGATATCGACATGTCCATGTGATAGGCGTTCACGAGCATTATTTCGAGCGTTACGTCCTGTTGGCATAATACATTCTGAATATCCTTGATTTGTTGCTGCTCAAGCGTATATACCCATTTCTTCGCTTTCTGGACGTCACTGAGCTCTTCTTTCTGTTGGGTAGGTAAAGTATCGACCAACTTGTTTAACGAGTCCAGAACGCTCTTTACGCTCAAATGACGATGTTTAAGAGCAGATATCATATCACTGTCCAGTTCTACCTTTCCCATATTGAATATTTCCTTCGCAATTTCTTCTTCCGTCTTGCCTTCCAGCCATTTCCATTTGGTTCTACGGACCTTATATGTATAGCTGTTACTGAATAAATTCTGAATTTCCTTGCACGGCTGCTTGTTCTGCCATTCGTCTATAACCTTGTTCCTTACTTCAGAGATTATACGCTCGTATGAACTTTCCCAGAACTCATGAAAGCTTGCATATGCGCCGACTATGAACGACTCCCTGTCGAACACAATCTTATCGATATCTTCCTTTACCTTCGTGATTTCCGGTTCTGTTAGAGGCGCAGACAATGCCTTGCTCACTACCATGTAATCGATGTAACATGCTGCAATTAGCATGCGGACTGTCGTATAGAAAGCGCTCCAGTCGTTCTTGATATTGACGCCGAATCCGAGGAAGATATTCGGAATAAACCAACCTTTGAGTTTACATTTGTTGTCCTTGATTTCTATATTTAACGGTGTACGTCTACCGTTCCAGCTGTAATGACTGTTCTTTGTCATATTCTTGACCATCAATGCTGGTTGACCGTATGTGTAATTTAACTGCCTCATAACCTATTTATACCTCGAACGTTATCAAATATAGTAATTTCTGCAAACTTCTGATAACGATGGAAATTATCTGGTTGTTTCAAGAGAAAGTGACATAAAGAGAATTATAATATATTAATTTAAATTAATTAAATTCATGTTATAATTATTGAACTTTCACTGATTATAGCTCGTCAAAGACAGGCTTGACCTCTCTTCTTTAGCCTCTAACGAGGCGTCCTACGGACGATAGTCCTTCATTTGAACTGTGTGTAGTTATATGATTAAAGCCATGCTCGTCAAAGACAGGCAACACCTTATGTAAACGTCATATCTTTAAGACGTGGCATCCCTGCGGGAGCCATTTAACTGTGTGCAAGATAGATAACAGTCATAGCCTGTCTACACGGATGCGTGTCCAAGTCAGATATATTCAAATCTAAATTTGATCCATTTACGACAGTCAAAGAAATTACTATATTACAAACAGTCATAAAGGAAATGAATATGGATCACAAAGATATCAAGAAATACATTAAGAGGCATATCAAGAAAGGCACGTTCAAGAATATAGCCACGAACAGTCGCAATATTTCTGCAACGTTCAACGCGCTCAAGGATTCCTGGTGCTATTACCTGGAAAGGAAAGATTACGGCCTCCTGGCTTATAACACGTTGACGAACCAGTTGACAATCTACAGAGTTAAATAAATGGGTTTACAAAGTCGAAGAAATTTACTATATTATAATCGTTGGACGGTCACTGTAACACTAACTTTAACAATAAATGCTATTTCTTAAACTTTCTCCTTGACCGTCCAATAAGTTTATTTAATTACTTCATAGTCATACCACAATAATACCCCAAGGATCATCTCCCTGGGGTATTTTTTATTATATAGCATCAAGAATTTCTTTAAGGTCGTATTCATTTAGGAAAGCTTTAAGTCTTACCGCTTTCTGCATTTCGTCAAGGTTAGGATCAAAGATTATATCCGCAGCCTCCTTGCCATACTTTCCTTTAGTTTCCATGTATTTCCTAGTGAAATCGGCTAGAGCTTCAACTTCTCCAACAGTAGCATGCACTGGTGGTCTAGCTTCATCTATAGTATAGTCATAGTCTATTTGAGGATATCTTTCTTGCAGCATATCTGCAATGTCAGAATGACTATAGTTATATCTACGGGCTTCGTCTAAACCTTCTTCAAGAATTTCATTCGATCTTTCAGCCAAATCGTCTATATTATGTCTGCTCTGTAAATTAAACACATCGCCATCGTTAATTATCACTCGTTCCCTGTTAGGAATATCTGGCAGTTCATACATCTCGTCATACATTAACGGTCTTTCTTCGGCAAGGTCATTCAAGCCACGTTCTCTTAGAGCCTTATTTGTAGCACGCGTAGCTTCCCAGTCCGTAGTCGGAAATCTTCCTTTTTTAATTGGCAAACCGACTAATACGGCTTCTAGTGCGTTCATCTTCCAGTCCTGAGGCCTGTCGTTAATTGCGTCATCGTATGCCCCGTAGAAAGGCACCACGGAATACCCTAGGTCTTTGACGTATTCTCCCACGGAATACCTGTTCGGCTCTCCCTGTGCCATACCTACAGCGTTCTCTACGCCTTTCCTGTAGCCACGGTAACCGGGAATGAAATCCAGTACCTGGTTCAGTTTCTCAATGAACGCGTTCTGTACCGCGTCGATTCTTTCCTTGTCATTCAATTCGCTCATATAGCTTCTATCCTCGTAAATTCTGAAATTCCGTAATCGTCGTTCTCCCTTCCGTAGTGGAGGCCAGCCATGTACTGTACAGCGTATTTGGCTACTGTCGCCTTGGACTTGGATATGCCAGCCTTAATCAGTCCCTTATAGAACAGCTCGTCCGCAAGATCCTTTGCCAGCAGTTCAGAGCCGTATGCGCCGTCGTGTACGATGCCTATGACGTTGTAAAGCACGTTGTTGTCGTCCCAGCAAGGCAAATACCATCTGAATATCCTGGGAACTGACAATCCGTCGGTCATGGCACCCTTGTCGACAGTAATCCTGAATTTGACGCCGTTGTGCATGAAATCAACCCATACGTCGTTCTTCAATACGTACAGGTTGTTTACCTTCTCGTAATTACATGTGTTAGACCAGTCCAGTATATCCATAATCGTCCATATTTGAGTTCTGGGACAGTTTACCGCTTAAACAGTATAGTTACAAGGGTAACAAATATAAGTCCATACGACGCGATTATGGACATTATTCTCCATGCGTGACCCTGTCCTTCAGCTCCTTCTTCTTGGCGTCGTTCCAGGTGTTAACATTGCCTGTAAGGTAGCCGGTTATACGCCTAATTCTTTCGAAACCTATTCCTTCACCTATGCACTCGTCTATGTGCTCGCAGTTTGCGCTGCAATGGTCACAAGATTCGCTCACATACGCCTCCGTTATCGCTTCCAATCATTGTTGTTAAAGAGGAAACATCCGGCTATGAGCAATACCATTATGAACGTGAGAGTTGGTATCATTTCTTCTCCTTGATTACTTCCACGAGGTTATCCAGTTTGGTAGCCACTACTGCCAGGTTCTGGTTTACTATGTTCACCTGCGCCTTAAGGTCTTCCAATATGACGTCCCTGTGGCTGTTGTCTTCCTTAATCCTGTTGATTTCCCACGTATTCTTCATGAGCATGTCGTGTATTTCCTCGGAATCCTTGTCCCTATGCTGTTTCGTTTCGATACGGTCCGCCTCTACCCGTTTAAATTTGAAATAGAGGTAGCCCAATATCACGATTATGACTACGAGCGGTAGCGCATGAGGGTCAACCGCAGCCAGTAAGGACGTAACTTGTACCTCGTCATTCATTTACTTCTTCCTTCGGCTTCTCGTAGAAGCACCTGATATAGATGTTCTTGACGTTATACTTGTCTAGACTGGAACCAGACTGGCCCTTGATGGAGACGCCCACGATTTCCTTATACGGTATTGTAGTCTTCCTGTGAGCCATGAAAGGCACTGTATTAGGATAGTCGCCCAAGGCTGAGCCTTCCTGAGACAGCGCGAGCAGCTTGTAGGTATTCGTATTCTGGTGGCTGTCGTATTCGACCACGTTACCCGTGACCGCAGAAATAGGCACGATGGAGATATATTCGTAACCCGACTGTGGCCAGCACATGAAATGGCCTTCTATCTTAGTAGGATAACGGTCATTATGTTTCGGGAATATGATTCTCTTGAGCTCCTGGCTATTGCCGCTGTCGCCGTAGTTAATGTCGTAGTAGTCTTCGATGAATACGTCTTCCGGCGGGTTGTTCTCTTCCCACCTTACGCCCTGTTCGGTATTTACCAATACGAAGTCCGTCATTCCAGTCGTCGGCTCGGGTACCATGACGCCGATATTGCCAGTACCGTCGTTGAAATGCGTGCCCGACTGATACTTGACGATGTTGAGATCGCCCACTTCCTGAGTTACGGTACCGATTGCGTCTACGTACTTGACCTGTGACGCTGCGATATTGTTACGTGCCATTAGCTTCTCAGAATCCGTGAAATCTTGCTGTAAATTGGTTGCGACTTTGTTCATCTTCATAAATAATGTCCTCTTTATTGATAATAATTAGCCTATTACTTCCAGCTGTTCGGAATCTGTGCGAGTTCTGCCGCGCCCGTTACTGTATTCGAGCCGCAGTTCCTGAATGTTGCGGTATGCGTACTGACATGAGTCGATGCCTGCTGATACAGCGCCAGTGCGCCAGTTGTTACGTTTACGCAGTTCTGGCACATATAGCTCATATTTGGATTGCTCGACGTATTGAATAACGGTATGGAAGTCAACGAAGAACAGCCATATAGCATATAGACCATATCGGTTGCGCTCGACGTATTGAACAGTTGGACAGCACTTAACGAAGAACAGCCGTGGAACATAGACTTCATATCTGCGACCCTAGACGTATTGAATAACGGAACCGACGCCAATGCCGAACAACCATGGAACATTGAGTGCATAGTCGTAACCCTAGAAGTATCGAATAACGGAACTGTTACCAATGACGTACAGTAATAGAACATGTCAGATGTATCAGTAACATTAGGAGTATCGAATGACGGAACAGTCGTTAAGGCATTGCATTCAAAGAACATGTTGGCCATAGTGGTAACGCTTAGCGTATCAAACAGAGCCACAGCAGTTAAAGCGTTGCAGTCATAGAACATAAACGACATATTTGTTATACCCGCAGTATTCGCGCCAAGTACCTCAGTGACGTTGGTGCATCCGTCCATTAAGTGCCAGAAACTCGTGCCACTCTTATATACGTCATAGACGTTACTTGTGCCTGGAACCAACGTAGCGGTTTCATATTCGGCGAAGCTACCAAGAGATTTATACGGTACGTTCCCGTCGTTCGTTCTGACGCGGACAGTATTAGCCGGCAAATTGAGAGGGTTATACTTTGACTTGAAATATGCCCTAACTGTAACGTCAGAATAAGGCATGACGAACGTATTGCCTAATATGGCTACATTGTCTACGGTTATGTAGTCAAGTACGTAGCCCGTTGAACCGACAGCCGTCAACGTAACGATATCATTCATATGAGCATGTGAGGGCCCCGTTACGGTACCGTTCACGGATGTACCGTATGAAATGCTGAACAGTCGGTTAGGCAGCAGCCATTTACCGGTAGACGAAGTTATAATCTTGTTGCTGAATGTGATCAATATAATTCACCTCCCCATGTATATGGTATCTGTGCCAGTTCTGCCCTTCCTGTAACCGTATTGCTGCCGATATTGTCGCGAGCCTGTTTCTGCTGGTCTTCGTTGAAATCTTGCTGTATGTTTACTGAAACTTTAGTCTGTTGTGCCATAAATTACTCCATTGTAATGCCGCCATGGCCTGTTCTTGGTACTTCATTTAATGATATACCAAATGTTATGTAGTCGCTATAATATGTCCTTATTCTATCGGCATTGTATACCCTGCAATCGTTTCCGAATACTATCGCCTTGATTCCAAGTTCATCGCACCTGTTCTTATGTGCCTGAACAAACGGTCCAAGATCGCAATATACATAGGCGTTGTTACCGAATGCCATAGGCTGCGTCATGTTAACACAGCAGTTCGGGTCTATGTTGCCTACGAGGGCGTTATTGCCGAATGTAACGTTCCTGAAGCTATTGGCTCCGATTCGTGAAATCTTTAGCTGCGATATGAATAGAAGGTCCATATTTGTGCAGCAGTTTGCACCGAAATAAATAGGGTCATAGTAGTCTACGTTTGTAAACTCGAACGTGCCCGACGTATTCCTAAGGCTGTTGTTCTCGAGAGTGACTGGCCCATGGTTCTCTGACGTTATGCTCAACGTGCCATTATTGAGGTTATAGCAGCCGTCTAGGTACAGGCCCTGTCTAGGATCGTTCTCAAACGTTATGCCCGTGAGCACAGTATCGAACTTCTCGCTGTCTATCCTATAGCCCATGTTATTGCCTTCATGATAAGGCTTTATGCGTATACTCGAAGGCAACGAACCAGAAGAACCGCCAGCAGCGTTATCCGGCAGCGTATACTTGTTGAAGCCCGTAACACGGTGGCCGTCACAGTAGTATTCGTATGGCACTGTTATAGGCACAGCCGAATACATACGCGGCAGCTTTAACCAGTTACCGTTTGGAGAGAGCATTATTGTAGTGTTGTATTTGAGCATTTGAATCCTCGCTAACGGTTATACCAAGCTTATAGAATATGGCTGCCAAGAGGGGTTATAGTTTGCTGTAATAGTGTCGGTCTTTACAGTCTCCTGTGTTGCATTGTTAATAACCTGGTAAACAATATGAACACCACCTTCCGACATAGCATTCTCAACGTAGATTTCGAAAGAAGCGATATTCGTATCAGATGGTTCAAGGACTATCGTTACTGTAGAACCTATATCCTTCGGATAGAAATAAGCCTCTACGCCCATCCCAGTAGTAGTTGAATTTAAATCGCTGACGGATAATTCTGTTGTAGTACCGCCGCTAACCTTAGTTGCCTGAATTGCATTAGGACTCATTGCGCGTAAATTTGCAACAGTTGACCAGTATGTTCCGTCCAAGTAAAAGGTTAGCTTAAGGGTATAACTCGTCATGGGTTTCGGTTCTATTAACCAGTCATTCGATACTTTCAATATGTCGTTGCCGCATTTAAGCATATATAAACCTCTTTACTGACAATAAGTAGAAATTGACAATGCCGCCTTAAGACTGTTTAACGAGGCGCAGCTTAGTGAATTCTATTGTCTGATTTCGCTCATCGGCCAATACAGAGTATGAGAACCAGACATAATAAGTCGTGCCTGCAGTCAAGCTTATGGTAGCAGTCTGTGACTTAGTTATTACTGATGTGTTGTTAGAATTCTGCATAAGTATGCCTTGTGCCATAGCGCCCTGATAACTGCTGTCATATGTCAAGTACAATGAAGTATCGAACCATAAACCAAACTTGCGCTGGTATGATGCGCCAGACCAGAATGTTAAACCAGTAGACGAGGTCCAATCCAATTCTAATGTATAATTGCCGGTTTCTTCTACTGTCAGAGTCTTATAAAGAACTTCTTTCCAACCGCCGACGCCATAACAGTTTACAGTATTACCGTTTACTGTGAAACATCCATTTGACATACTTGGCCACGTAAATGTCGTCATCGGTGTCAAGTCTATAAATGGATTAGGCACACTAGTTGCATCTAGTGCATAGTTGCCAAACTTGAGTAAGTTATTTCCAAAGGATAAAGCTTGTGTCATATTAAACCTCCGTAAGCTTCATCTTTGTGAAGTCTATATTCTGATTTCTGCCGTCCGCAAGAACACTGTAGCTCAACCATAAGTAATACGTAGTATTGGCGGCCAACGACACAGTAGCTGTCTGTGACTTGGTGATAACTGACGTGTCATTGCTTCTCTGCATGATTATACCCTGAGACATAGCTCCTTGATAACCACCGCCATAATTGATATTGAGCGACGTGTCGATATATAAGCCGAACCTGTTCCAGTAGTCGTCATTTGGCGCTGTGAACGTTAAACCTGTCTGGGAAGTCCAGTCCAGTTCCAGCAAGTAATCGGCTGTCTTATTCACAGTAAAGGTCTTGTACAGCAATTCTTTAAAGTCACTAATACCGTAACAGTTGACATTGTTATCATTTACAGTAAAGCAGCCATTAGACATACTCGGCCATATAAACGTCGTCATAGGAAGAAGATTAACTGAATATACAGGTATAGGTTCAACCGCAGTCAGAATCTTGCTGTTACTAGTCATTAACT
>ERZ808030.5-NODE-5-length-30209-cov-6.258961_pt1 | contig 30209 bp, 47 predicted proteins | sample MGYA00380186_ERZ808030 | MGnify/ENA primary metagenome ERZ808030 (study PRJEB31490, sample SAMN06133386) | cow dung metagenome | isolation source: M7 | host: cow | place: China: Chengdu | collected 2015-05 ...
TCTCCCAATGATACCCATCAATTACCGCACTGCCTTTTACATTGGTATCATAACAAAACAGTTCCGTCAAAATGGGATCTATCATATACTCTGTATCTTCAAAATTTATCTTTGTAAACACTTTTTCTTTTCTATCAAGATTATTCCAATACGGATTTTGTTGGCCAAATACTTCCTAAAGTAACGAAGGGAGAAAATGGAGAAAAAGACAACGACGAAGCAGAAAAAGGCGGAACGGGTCGAGCTCAAGGCGAAAACTCTTGAAGAACGCGCGGAAGAAATCAGAGCGGCGGCGGAAGCATCGGGGCTCGAAGATGATTTCTATTTCTTGACCACGTTTGAAAGATACCTAACCCAAATCAAGATACTTTCCGAACTCAAGAAAACTATTGATACATCGGAAACATTGATCGAAAAAGAATACGTCAAGGGTCGGGGCAACATCTACACTCACCCGGCTATCAAGGAATACAACTCGACAACCGATAGTGCAAACAAAACGGTAACTTGCCTTCTTCGCATTCTGGAAGCAAGAAAGACAAGCGGCGCGGCTTCCGCCGACCCGCTACTTGAGATTATGGGCGGAAAATGACACCGACCGAAAGCAAAGCATACCAATATTGCAAAGCAAACATAACGAAACGCACAACCCCGAAATACGTTAAAAAACAGATGCGCGAATTTATGCGCATTGTCGAGGGAAAAGATGCGGATAGTTATTTTGATTTTGAGTTGTGCGAGAAGATATATAAAATTCTCGCGCTTCTTATTATGCCGCGCGGTTTGAAAACAGGAAAAACGCTTCTGGAATGTTCGGAAGGCTACCAATTTTTAGTGTACGAAAGCGCCCTTTGTATAAAGTGGAATACCGATCACGAGAAGCGGCGCTTCGAAACGGTACTTCTTGAGATATGCCGAAAGAACTTCAAGACGTTCACTATTGCAACGCTCTTTATTCTGCTTTTCATTTTAGAGCCGCGCTTCTCGCAATTCTTTTCGGTTGCGCCTACCGGGGCGCTATCCCGAGAAATCAAGAACGCTATTGATATGATACTGAAATCTTCCCCGCTCGTATATAAACACAACGGAAGAAACCGCTTCAATATCCTTCGCGATTATATTTCGTTCCCGATGAAAGAAAGCACATATACACCGCTCAATTATTCCAATTCGGAACTTGACGGAAAACTCGTCAATGTCTTTTGTGCCGACGAAGTCGGGGCACTTCCGAATGCTTACGCGATAGAAGCGATGCGCTCGGGTCAACTCAACCTAAAAAACAAAATCGGCTTTATTATCTCGACCAAATACCCGACACTCAACAACCCGCTAGAAAGCGAAGTCGCCTATGCGAAGAAGGTGCTTGACGGAACGGTAAGCGACAAATCATACTTCGCGCTTTTGTACGAGCCCGACAACCCGAAGAATTGGCAAACAAGCGACCTTGTACTAAAACAGGCGAACCCCGTTGCGTTGGATAGCCCCGAAATCTGGAACGACCTTCTAAAGAAAAGAGCCGTTGCGATCGCAAGAGAAGATGCAAGAGAAAACTTCGTCACGAAGCATTGCAATATCATCTATTCTGGAACGGGCACGCAAACTTATATCGATGTTGCCGACGTTCAAGAATGCCGCCTTGCTAATATCGAATGGGAAGGGCGGGTCGTATATTTGGGGCTCGACCTTTCCGAAAGCAATGATAATACTTCCGTTACCATGCTTGCGCTTGACGATGACGAAAAGGTGCTTGCCGCATCGTTCGCGTTTATCCCGGAAGATAGGATAGAAGAAAAGAGCACGGCGGAACGGGTCAACTATAGAGAACTCGTGGAAAAGGGAGATTTCGTTTTTGCGTGCGGGGATAAAGTGATCGATTATTCATTCATTGAAGATTTCATCTTGCATCTTGAAGAAAAATTCGGGGTACAAATACAAGCGATCGGGTATGATAGGTGGAATGCTCTTTCGACCGCGCAGAAGCTCGAAGATGCGGGCTACAATACGATAGAGATAAGGCAACATAGTAGCGTATTGCACCCGCCGACAAAGCTTCTTGAAGAAAAGATACTTTCGGGCGATTTCGGCTACATCGAAAACCCGCTTTATGAAATCAACTTTCTCAATGCGCGATGCACCTTTGACACCAACAAAAATAAGTATGTCAACAAGAAACGAAGCGCGGGCAAAGTTGATATGGTCGTTTCGACTATAAACGCTATGTACCTTCTGCAACAAGACCATATTTTTGGCTCGGGTGATAGGGGCTTTACAATTCAAATAATTTGATTTATATTCTAATTGTATAAGTGGGATAGTTTAACATATAACTTTCTCGCGTGCAATAGGCTTTTTGCATTTGTAATGCAACTGTAACAAAGGGGCGGCAAGTGGAGTTTAGGCTTTTTAGAAGAAGAGAAACGGAAGAAGCGGAGAACCGGGAAAAGGTGCTCGGCGAAAGCGGCACTATTTCCGATGTGCTTTTGACCGCAATTATGCGCGGCGAACGCATCACCCGCGCTCAAGCGCTTACAATACCGACGATCGCGGCAAATGTTGATTTTATTACTTCGATTATTGCTTCTATGCCTATCAAACTCTACAAGAGAACGAAAGGGAAGGTTGAAGAAGTAACCAACGATGACCGCGTAACTTTCCTTAATTCCGACACGGGCGACACGCTCGATGCTTTCCAGATGAAGCAAAGCTTCGTTGAAGATTACCTTTTAGACAAGGGCGGCTATATCTACATCAAGAGAATAAGAAACCGCGTAGCGGGGCTTTATTATGTCGAGCCGCAATACGTTGTGATAAACTACAACTTCAACCCGGTAAACAAATTCTATACCGTTTTCGTAGGCGATAAACAATATAAGCCGTGGGAGTTTATCAAACTTCTTCGGAGAACAACAACGGGCGCTTATGGTATCGGAATTATTGCAGAAATCAATGATGCGCTCGCAACTGCATTTCAAACCCAACTTTACCAACTCGGGCTTGTTAAGACGGGCGGCAATAAGCGCGGCTTTTTGAAGAGTGAAAGAAAACTCGGCAAAGAGGAAATCGACGCTTTGAAACAGGCATGGCGCAACCTTTACGCGAACAACAATGAAAACGTTGTGGTACTCAATAACGGTATTGATTTCAAAGAAGCATCGAACAACTCGGTAGAACTGCAACTAAATCAAAGCATACGTTCGCTTGCCGACCAATTCGACAAAATCTTCCACATCTACCCGAATTTCTATGATACGTTCAAACTCGGGATATATCCGATCATCAAGGCATTCGAAACGGCTTTGAACCGCGATTTGCTTTTGGAAAAGGAAAAGGGAAAGTATTTTTTCGAAGCAGATGTAAAAGAAATAGTAAAAGCGAACATCAAAGAACGCTATGAGGTTTATAAACTCGCGAAGGAATGCGGCTTCATGACGAAAAACGAAATGCGCCGCGCCGAAAACATGAATGAAATTGTCGGGCTCGATGTTGTTGATGTGGGCTTGGGCGCGGTACTCTACGATACCGAAAGACACGTTTATTATACACCGAACACCGACACGACCGCGACCGTCGGGGAAGCGGAAAAAGCGGGGGCGACCGAAACCACGGAAGAGATAAAGCAACTCGAAGAAGAAAGCATCATCGATGCTCACAACGAAACGGAAGGTTAAACCATGAAAGTTTATATTCGAAGCGATAGGGAAGAAGTAACGATTGAAGGTTATGTAAACGCGGTCGAAAGAAATTCAAAGCCGCTCTTCGAACGCGGTGTAAGATTTGTTGAACGCATCGCGGCGGGGGCATTCGGTCGAGCGATCAAAAGAGCAAGCGTTATTCAAGTGCTTTCGAACCATGACCCGCGCCGCGTGCTAGGCGATACTTCTTCTAATCTGGAACTTGAAGAAGATGCGATCGGGCTTCACGCAAGATTTACAACAAGCGACCCCGAAACCGTAGCAGATGCAAAAAACGGCGATTTGGTCGGTTGGTCGTTCGGGTATCGCGATATGAAAGACGGCTTCGAACAGATGATAGACCCCGAAACGGGCTTGCCGCTTCGAAAGGTTAATGACCTTGAATTGTTCGAAGTATCGCTTCTGAATAGAAGGAAAACTCCCGCTTATGCGGGAACGCTTGTAAACGTTCGCGACAACGGCGAAACCGAAGAAGTCGCGGTTATGTACGCGGCGGAAGAAGAAGCGAAAGTCGAAATTCGGGAAATCGGGGAAGAAACAACCGACGAACCAGAAGCAACGCTCGAAGTAAGAGCGGAAGAACCGGGAACGGAAGAAGCGCCGAAAGAGGAAGCGCCCGCGACCGCGACAAAAGAGGTAACAAGCGAATATTTCGCTAGTTATAAAAACATGATAGCCGAAATGAGAAAATGACGGCAAAAAATGACGAAGGAGGAAAAAATCATGTTTAACACAAAGGCTCTTACAGAGCGCAAAAACGACCTCATTACTCGCGCCGAAAACCTTGTCAATACGGCGGAGAATGAGAAAAGAGAGCTCACCGATGCAGAAGCCGCAGAGCTCGCCGAAATCCGTGATGATGTTAAGAAAATCAAAGAAGCACTTGGCATCGCGGGCGAAATCGACGAAGCAAGAGAAGCCGCACCCGTAGCGGGCAACGCTTCCGATCGTGCGTGCGAAGGTGAAACCGACGAAGTGGAAAAGAGAGAGCATGACGCTTTCGATAACTACATTCGCGGTGCTATTCTGCATGAAAGAAGCGGCGAACTCGAACCCGCAAACAACGGTGCTATCGTTCCCGTAACGATCGCAAGAAAGATTATCGAGCTTGTCTACGACATTTGCCCAATTTTGGCACGTTCCGACAAGTACACCGTCAAAGGCAAATTCGAAATCCCGTACTACCCGGCAAATTCCGCGGTACAAATCGCCGTTAATTATCAGAGCGAATTTTCCGCGCTCACATCTTCCACGGGTAACTTTACTACGATCGAACTTACGGGCTTCCTTGCGGGCGCTCTTACAAAGGTTTCTAAATCCCTTGTCAACAATGTTGACTTTGACCTTGTAGGCTTCGTCGTTAAGCGCATGGCTTATGATATTTCCCGTTGGATAGAGAAGGAGCTTATCAACGGTACTGCAAGCAAAATCGAAGGTCTTTCGGGCGCTACAAATACACTTACCGCCGCTTCTGCTTCTGCTATTACCGCAGACGAACTTATCCAACTGCAAGGCAAGGTAAAAGATGTATATCAAGATAATGCTATCTGGATTATGAACCCGGCTACCCGTGATGCTCTGCGTTCCCTTAAGGACGATGTAGGACGCTTCATGCTTATTGACGACCTCACCGCACCTTTCGGAAAAACTCTTCTCGGTAAGCCTGTTTACGTTTCCGATAACGCACCAACTATCGACAACGGCGCACGCGCTATTTTCTATGGTGATATGAGCGGTCTTGCCGTTAAGTTTAGCGAAGAGCTTAACGTCGAAGTACTGCGCGAGCGTTTCGCAGACGAACACGCTATCGGCGTTATCGGTTGGGTCGAGCTTGATGCAAAGGTCGCCGATCAACAGAAGATTTCCGTTTTGGTAATGCACGCTTGATGCAAAGCCGCTTGAGAGGGTAGAAGATGAAGTATAAGGCAATAAAGAATTTTTCGGGCAAAGTAAATATGCACGTCGGGGAAGAAAAGGAAATTGACCCCGAAGTCGCTTCCGACCTTGAGCGTGCGGGCTACGTTGTAGCGGTCAAGGCAAAGGCGGAAGAAGCAAAGAAAGGCAAGAAAGAAAATGTCTGATTATGTGAGATTTCAGCAAATCACGAAAGAAGATGTTATCGCTTATATGCGATTAGACGACGTATCAGAAGATGAAAGCAAACTTCTTGATACTATCTTGCCCGCGGCAAAGTCGTTCGTTCTATCCTATACGGGTAGAACGGGCGAACAAGCCGACACTTTCCCCGAAATGACAATAGCGGCTTACGCGGTCGCATCTGATATGTTTGATAAAAGAGCATTCCAGATTAACACCGCACAAGAAAATGAGGTCGTAATGTCGATACTCGGGGCGCGGAGTGTGAATTTGTTATGATCGAAAACGCGGCAACCTTTGACAAGAAAATACAAATTTTCGAATTAGGGCGGGGCAAGGATAGCGACGGCTTCACAACGACCGAACCGCAACTCTACTTTGCGCCGTGGGCGAAGGTCAAAACGACAAAAGGATTTACGCTTATATCAAGCGGCTCTTCATTCGATAAAGCCTATACGAATTTCACTATCCGATACAGTCAAAAGGCGGCGGCTATCAACCGGGATATGTGGATAATCTATAAGAGCAAAAAGTATTCGATAGAGTACATCAACAACATTGACGAAGCCGACATCGAAATCGAGCTTCAATGTAAAGAGGTAACGAAATGAGGTTTTGAACGTGGCGAAGTTTCAAGGCGGAACAACTCAAGAACTCATGCAACAATTCCGCAAACTCGGGGTTGATACGGAGCAAATGTTTAAAGAAATGGTGATCGCGGGCGCAACGGTCGCACAAGATACCATGACAAGCAAAATGCCCGTGAAGTTGCGTGAAGCCTTGACTTCGGAAAACATCGTTCTTTCTAAACCCTATCTCACCCCGAGCGACGGCGGGATAAATTGTCAAGTAATGGTGACGGGGTATTTCATCAACCGATACGGCAAGAAAACCCCCGCCCCGCTTGTTGCAAATATGTTCGAATACGGCTCGACTTCGAAGGAATACCCGAAAGCATCTTTCTTGCGGCAGAGTTTCCCGAAGAAGAAAATTGAAGAAGCGATGCTCGAAGTGCAAAAGAAGTATATAACAGAGGAATAACGTGATAAACGCAAATTCAATAATTGAAAACGTGCTTTCTAATTTCATCGTGAACGGTGAAGAAGTAGCATTCGCGTTTCTGGAATACTTCGGGCATGGTGAACCGTACATCGTTTACGAAGAAATCCACAAAATCGGAGCGTATGCAGAAGAGAACGCGAACGCGGGTTACTTTTCCTTATACGACTTTCAAATCTACTCGACGGGCAATTACTTGCCTATTATCGAAGAATTGCTTTCCCGGTTGGAAAGTGCGGGGTTTATCTATCAACCAGAGAACGATAGCTCGGATATGTACGACCCCGACACGAAATACTACCACAAAACAATTTGCTTTGCTTATCCGATACAAAGGCAAGGCAACGGCGGCGAAGGTGAAATTGTCGAACCGATCGATGATGTTATTTTCCCGCTTCCGACAAACTAAACGAAAGGAGTTTACAACATGACTAAAACTATTGTTCAAGCATTAAAGACTTTGGGCGGTGTTTACGGCTTGCAGAACATGAGCGCCGAAACTGCTTCCGAAGCGATCGAAGATGTTGCGGGCGCGGTCAAATTCGGCTCTTCAAATGTGACCGTTGGAACACCGACCCCCGTTACAAAGAAATATTGGGGTACTGCGGTACAAGATATGCAGACAAGCATTTCTATTTCGGGCGGCGCTATTACGGGAACACTTCACAAACTCACAAGCGGTCAACTCGTTACAGATTGGGGCGAAGGTTATTTTCTGGCGCTCAAATTCACAAAGGTTAACGAAGCGATTACTTCTATCAAGGTTGGGCTTTCCCCGTCGGTTTCTTCGGGGCTTGTCGAGCTTGATGAAGATATGGACGGTGTTTTCAAAATCACCGACAAGAACAAGCAAAAGTTTATCGTTCGTTGTAGTGACGGCGCGGTAAATTTCGACCTTGTTTTTGACCTTTCTGGGCTTACGCTCGAAGAGTAATACCAAACTACGAAAGGAGATAAAAGCAAATGGCAAAAATCGGCTTATCGTATATCAGATACGCAAAATTACAAGAAGGTGACGACGGAAGCGCAACTTTCGACGGCTCAAAGATGATCGGCAAAGCGGTTTCCGCAAATGCTTCTATCACAAACAACGACGTAGAACTTTACGCCGACGACGGGCTCGCAGAGAGCGACACTTCCTTCCAGAGCGGCACAATTACGCTCGGCACGGACGACGACCGCGATACCGTTTTCGCCGACCTTTTGGGTCACGATGTTTCCGAAGAAGGCGAAGTCACCGCAAACACAAACGATGTTGCACCGTGGGTCGGTGTAGGTCGTATCGTGCAAAAAATCGTTTCTAATGTTCGCTACTACAAAGCGATCGTTTATCTCAAGGTTAAGTTTTCCGAACCTTCCGATGATGAAACCACAAAGGGCGCTTCGGTTGAGTTTGGAACAAACACGATCGAAGGTAAAATCGCAACGCTCAAAAACGGCGAGTGGCGCAAGGTTAAGACATTCACAACAAAGGAAGATGCTATTTCCTATATTGACGGCATCTTTGCAAACCTCACCCCGGCAACCTACCGCGTAAACTACGACGTAAACGGCGGCACGGGCTCGATTTCTGCGGTTACAGTAACCGCGGGTAACTCTATCACGGTTGATAGCGGAAGCGGTATCACCGCCCCGAGCAATAAAGAGTTTGCGGGTTGGGCGCTTTCATCTACCGCGACAACTGCAAGCATCGCGGGCGGCTCTACTTACACACCTACCCGTGATATTACACTCTATGCCGTATATGTAGCATCTACATAATTTGTGCGTTTAGTAGTACAATAAGGGAAGAAGCCCCGCTCTTTGAAAAAAGGGGCGGGGCTTTATTCTTTGAAATGAGAGGGTAAAACTATGAAGGAAATGAAAAAAGCCGTTGAACATAACGGCAAAACCTATTATCTGTATTTCAACTTGAACGTAATGGAAGAAATACAAAGCGAATATGAAACGCTTGAAAAATGGGGCGAGAAAACGGACGGCAACGGCGGAGAATGCGACATAAAAGCGCTTATCTTCGGCTTCCGTGCAATGCTCAATGAAGGTATCGACATTGAGAACGAAAGAACCGGGAAGAATGAACCGATGCTTACATCAAAACAGGCGGGGCGACTTCTTACCGATATAGGACTTGAGAACATGACCGACACCATGAACGCGCTTGTGATCGAAAGTAGCGCGACGGGTGACGAAAAAAACGTATAATCTACGATGAAGTCATCGGCGATGATGACCCGCTTCGTTTTTCGTGGATTTATTATATAGGAGCGGCAAAACTCGGGCTATCGATAAAGGAAATCGGGCGGCTTACCGAAAAGCAATTTGTCGAAATGTACGAGGACTATAAGAACACTTTTGATATTGAGTTGATGCTTACGCTTTCCCGCACAACATACGCGGAAATCAAGCGGAAACAACAAAGAGCAGAAGAGTTTGAGTAAGGAAAGGAAGTAAAAGCATGGCGGGCTTCGGTGGAGCGGTAAAACTAACAGGCGAAAGCGAATACAAGAAGGCGCTTGCATCTATTAACCAGAGCTTAAAAGAGGTTGATAGCGAATTAAAGCTTGTAACTTCCGCTTATGATAAGAACGACAAAAGCGAAAAGGCACTTTCCGCACAAACCGACGCGCTCACCAAAAAATATGAAGCACAAAGCCAGAAGGTAAATACTATACGCGATGCGTATAGTAAACTTTCGGGGCAAGTCGAAGAGAGCGAAAAGAAGCACAAGGAATTAGGCAAGGAACTTGACGCAGAAACCGACCTTTTGAAAGAAATTGAAAAGGCGAGCGGCAAGGATAGCGAAGCATACAAAGAACAAGCCGACAAGGTGCTCAAATTAACTCAAGAATACGACAAAGAAAGCGCCGAAATCGAAAAGAACAAAAAAGCCGTTTCGGATATGTATATCGAAATGAACAAAGCGCAAACGGCGATGAATAAAACGGGCAAGGAACTCGAAACGCTTTCGAAAGAAGGCGAAGATGCTTCGCAAAGCGAAAAGAAAGTAGCAGAAGGCGCAAAGGAAGCGGGCAAGGAAACCGACAACGCAAGCAAGGGCGGTATTTCCGCTTTCTCGGTTGCGCTCGGTAATCTTGTTTCGGGCGCTATCTCTTCCGCTATTCAAGGCATGAAGGATTTAGCGAACGCGGCAAAGGAAGCATTTGCTTCTTTCGATGACGGGCGCGATGCGATCATCTACGCAACCGGGGCGACGGGCGAAGCCGCCGAGAGTTTGCAACAAAGTTATGAGAATGTTTCGAAAAACGTTGTTGCCGATATGGGCGATATAGGAAAGGTAATCGGCGAAGTAAACACCCGCTTCGGGTTTACAGAAGGTCAACTTGAAGATGCTTCGACTTCGTTTTTGAAGTTTGCAAAGGTAACGGGCATGGACGCGAAAACCGCCGTGCAAAGCGTTTCCCGTGCAATGGAAAAAGCGGGCATCGACGGGAGCAAACTTGATGATACGCTCGATATGCTCTTGACCGCATCGCAAAAAAGCGGTGTTTCGGTTGATAGGCTTACCGATAGTTTAACGAAGTATAGCGTTCCTATGAAAGAACTCGGCTTCTCGACCGAAGATACTATCGCTATTTTCGCGCAATTCGAAAAAACGGGCGTAAACGTCGAGCAAGCATTCAACGGTATGCAGAAGGCGGCGGGAAATTGGGCGAAAGAAGGAAAAGATGCTTCCGTCGAATTTACCGCGCTCATGGAAGAAATCAAGAACGCGCCCGACGACTTGACCGCAACGCAGAAGGCAACCGAAATTTTCGGCGCGAAAACGGGCGGAGAGTTTGCCGCGGCGGTAAGAACCGGGAAGCTCGAATATTCTGATATGCTCGGCTTGATTACAAACTCGAAAGGCTCGCTAGAAAGCACCTTTGACGGCACAATAGATGCAAGCGACGACTTAAAACTCGCATGGCAAGGGGTAAAAACCGACCTTGCGAAAATCGTTGATAAAATCCTCAAGGAATACGGGCCGGGTATCAAAAAAGCAATAGAAGCAATAAAGCCCGCGCTTTCAAATCTTGCCGACAAGGTATTGCCCGCGATCAAAACTACGACCCAATGGATAGGCGACAACATTTTGCCCGTTATCAATAACATTCTAGGTTGGATAAATGACAATTTGAAAACGCTTCTTCCGATTTTGGTTGCGATCGGCGGTGCAATTTTGGTTTACGAAACGTGGTCGATATTAACAAAGGCGGTCACGGCGGCACAAACGCTATTGAATGCGGTGCTTGCGGCTAACCCGATCATGCTTGTTGTAATGGCGGTCGGTGCTCTTGTTGCCGCGCTCGTTTATCTCTTCAATACTGATGAAATCTTCCGCGAACAAGTGCTCGAAACGTGGGATAAAATCAAAGAAGGGGCAAAAATTTGTTGGGAGTGGTTAAAGAACCTTGTAACAAAGACAATTCCAGAAGCGCTCTATAATTTGGGCGAAAAAATCGTAACGACGGGCGCGAACGTGCTTGAATTTATCGGGCGCATTCCCGAAAAAATCGGCGGTTTTTTAGGCGATATTATCTACAACGTTACATCATGGGTTTCTGATATGAAGAGCAAAGCGACCGAAGCGGCAAAAGGCTTTCTTGATAACGTCATTGAGAAAATCAAAGCCGTTCCCGGTGATATAAAAGAAAAACTTGATGATGCAATTTCGAATGTTACTTCGTGGGCGGGTAATCTGGCATCGGAAGCAACGAGCGCGGGAAAAGATTTTCTTGAGAAGATATGGGAAGAAATCAAAGGCTTACCCGACAAATTCTTAAATCTAGGAAAAGACTGCATAAAGGGCTTCAAGAAGGGATTTGATAAACTTCTGTTTGGCGGCGACGGAGTATTGACCGACGAAATGCTCGAAATGGTCAAACAGGGCAGACAAGCGCTTGATATAAACTCGCCGTCAAAGGTATATGAAAAGCAAATCGGCGAACCTTCCGCATTGGGTATCGGTGTAGGTTTCCAAAAGGCAATGAAGAAGGTGTCGGCGGATATGTACGATGCTATGCCGACCGACCTTGAAGTAAAAGCGAAAGTGACCGCAACCGGGAAGCGCGGAAGTAATGCTTTTGGCGAGCTTACCTATCAAGGAGTGGCGGAAGCGGTCAAAGAAGCGTTGCTCGGGGTCGATGTAGTGCTCGACGATCGGAAAATGGGTCAATTTGTTACGAAAACAGTAACGGCGGAGATATACCAATAAGAAAGGAAGCAAAAGCAAATGATATTCAACTTCAACACGCAACCTTATGTGATTATCAACGGCAAAGATAGCCGCTCGGTCGAAGGGCTTATCGTTTGCACGCTTCCATTTATCGCTTTGCCGCCGAAAAGAACCATGACGGAAGAAATCGACGGGCGCGACGGCGACATTGTTTCGGTTTTGGGTTATGCGGCATACGACAAGACTTTCGAAATCGGGCTAAAGCCCGAATGCAACGTAGATGATGTTATCGCCTTTTTCAATACATCGGGAAAGGTCGTTTTCGGTAACGAACCCGACAAATTCTACAACTTCGCAAACTATGAACTTCTTGAATTTGAAAAGTTGCTTCGTTTGAAAAAAGCCGTTGTTACTTTTCATGTGCAACCGTTCAAATATAGCGATAGCGAAGGCGAGAAGGTGTATCAATTCAACGGCAACACGGGAATGCTAACCGCGATGAATGCGGGAAACATCTATTCAAGACCGAAAATCACGATCACGGGCGCGGGGAACGTTGATTTATACATCAACGAAGAAAAGATACTCGAAATCGAGCTTCCCGCCGCGGGCAAAACGATTATTCTTGACGGCGCGGGCATGGAAGCGCTCGACGTTGAAGGTAACTACTTAAATAGACTTGTAACGGGTAACTATGATAATATAATCTTGAAACCGGGAACAAATGAAATCGAAGCGCGGGGCGCTATTTCAGAAGTGAAGATTTCCGCGGTTTCAAGGTGGATTTAAGGGGGCGCGATATGTGGACTAATGAAGGCTATTTTTATAATGCTATCAAGCGCGATTTATCAATGGTTCGCGGTGATACTATGTCTTTCGGTTTTCAAGTGCAAGGGCTAGAAGGTCAACGACCCGACAAGCTTTTCTTCACTTGCAAAGAAGCGGTCGAAAGCGAAGAAGCCGTTTTCATGGTTTCCGATGAAAACACTATTGATTTTGTATCGTATGATGCAGAAACCGACACTTTGACATATACGGTAAGAATACCGCCCAACAAAACGGCGGCGCTTGAACTCGGGCGCTACTTCTACGACCTCAAATTTTTACTCAACCGCGACGTTATAACCTTGATGATCGGTCGCCTTTCTATTGAGTTTGAAGTATATAATTCTGGAACGGACGAGCAACCCGATTATGATTATGGCGACGGCGACGAATACCCGCTCGCAGATATTCCGCAAGGCGAAATGAAAATCTACACCGTGCAATACATTTCCGATATTGCAACGGCGATAAACGAAATTGTCGGGGAAGAAGGACACTACACAACCGAGCAAATGAGCGAAGCGGTGGAAGCGATCGGCGACGTTATCGACGCGCTCGAACAGACTATAACCGACCTCGAAGCAGAAATGCCCGAAGAAATCGACGATATTTCTTTCCCGGTCGGAGAGTAAGGGGGTAAAGCATGGCATCAACAACAAGAGGTAGCATCAAAATATCAACCGCAAACGGCATCGGCGCGGCGCTCGTTGATGTTCTGGGCGGCGAGGGCTACAAGCCCGACGAGTGGGAGCAAAACATCAACCTTTGCGGTATTCACGCGGCAGACATCGAAAGTGCGCTTGAGAACATCGAAGAAGATGCGGGCACGGGCACGGAGCGCGGCTCGATTTTGCTTTCGACCGCAAACGCGATCGGGGCAACGCTAAATAAGAAGTTTAATACTTCCCGCGGATTTTCCCCGCGTGAGTGGGCTTCCGCCGCATCAAAGCTCGAACCTTTACCAGAGCGCACGGCTTCGGGCGCTATTGCTCACATTGAGGACGGCGCGGACGGCGTACCGCTCAAAAACTGGCTTGTAACTTTGCCCGCTAGTCTTGACGGATATAGCGAAGTGAACGGCACGAAAGCGGGGAAGAACCTTTTAGACGAAAGCACCGCACAGGGAAGCGGTACAATTTGGTTTTTCTATGCTGACGGCATAACATTAAAAAGCGGTGTAACTTATACTTTTTCGGCTGATTTGAATGGGCTTGGAAGCGGATCGGCTTCTATTTCGTTCTATAAAACTGACCATACAACGCAAGTATCTATTGCTTACGGAACGAATAACCCGACTTTGATATATACACCTTCCGAAGATGTAACAGTTTGCCCGCGTATTTACAGAGGCGGACTTTCTTCTACCGACACAATGCACGCACAGCTAGAAGTCGGAAGCACGGCGACCGCATACGAAGCCTACACAGCCCCGACACAGTACACCGCTTCACTTGGTCGCACGATTTACGGCGGTACGGCTGATGTTGTGAGTGGGGAAGTGGAAGCGACATACAAGGGCTATAATTTAGGCTCTTTAACGTGGTCGGGCGGTATTGTCGGCGGTCAAATGTGGTGTTGGTATTGCGATTTATCAGCAGACGGCTTAAAACTTCCGACAAATAGCAATATCTTTGACGGCATTTGTGACGATTATACACCGATACGCTTTAATGGTGTTTCAAGTAATTCAAATACTATTGCACTACGTTCTAATGGTGTTTTATACGTCAACAACGGAAGCGACACGATAGAACCGACAGGCAACGTAACTATTGCTTTTGACACCCCGACAGACTTCACTTTTACCCCGATAACACCGACACCCGAAACGGCGCTCGGTAGTAATAACTTTTGGAGCGATCAGGGCGAAAGCGAGGTAACTTATCGAAAAGATTTAGATATACCCGACCCCGTGCCGGGAAATCTTCTTGGAATGAATAACGGAAACAACAACGAAGAAGAAAGCGAGGGCTAATACATGAAGAATTTATTCTTTCAAACACTCATGCTCAAAGGCGAAGCGGGCGGCACTATCTCAAAGATAGAGAAAACCGCAACGAGCGGGCTTGTTGATACTTATACAGTTACTTATAACGACGGCGAAACAAGCACTTTTGAAGTAACGAACGGAAACGGCATCGAGAGTATCGAAAAGACCTCGACAAGCGGGTATTTTGATACATACACGATCACATATCAGAACGGCGAAACAGATACTTTCACAATTAAAAACGGCGAGGACGGCGCGGGCTACGAAGTACCGACGGGAAGCGTTATCTATTTCGATAGCAATGATGCGATACCCGACGGCTACGAAGCCGCAACAAATCCAGAAGAAAGCCGCTTGCCGTGCAAGATATACGCAAATTCGGTTTCGGCTTCCGTTGCTTCGGGTGTTGCTACTGTTTCCCTTGCTTCGATCGGGCTTACGGGTGCAAGCGTGCTTATGGTACAAGCCGCCCCGAACTACGCTTCCGCCTTGAATGCGGCAAATTGCTTTTGCACTTGTCAAGTTTCGGGTGCAAACATAAATATCTATATCCGTGATGCGATCAATAATACAGTACCGAGCGACGGTGCATATTCGATCGCACTTATGGTAGCATATACTTAAAGAAGGGGGCTTTTGAAATGGCACAATATATCAAAAAAGTAGCGGTAACACCCGTACGCGGTAACGGCTTCATTATCGATAGTTTGAACACAAACGACAACGAACATTTTAACGCGCCTTCACTCGCGCTCGTAAAAAACAACATTGATAACAACCTTCTTTTCAATGGTGCTTTTTTGAATTTCCGCGGCGGCGGCTTTAAGGTGAACGGGTGGACTATTGCGAAAAATGCGCTTTATGTCGGGGCGGAAGCGGTGTTTTCTGCTTCTTCTGGGCTTATCGTTCCGCCCGGTTACAAAGGAACGCTCACTTCACCCGCGTTTTCCTGTTTCGATAACTCGACACTTGACCTTACGAAGCCTTATTCGTTGACCGTTCTTTTCGGGGGAGTGGGAACGAGTGAAGAGGTTGTCGGAAAGGCGGAAAATATCATAAATTCCGCGGTAATGCCGATCATGCTTAAAATCTTTGACGGAAGGCTCAAAGTAATTATGAATTATATTGCTTTGGGCGGCGCTTTGCAGTTACATATTGAGAATATCGGAAGCGATGCGCTTTCAATTCATGGTGTAAAGTTTGAAGTCGGCACATCTTGCACACCTTTCATTTTGAACGGCAAGCAATACGGTGTACAAAATCTTGTTTCTGATGCGATCGATGCAAAAATCAAAAGCACCGTTACGGATAAATTTTCCGTGCTTACGGGAACGCTCACTACGAACGCAAGCGGCGAAGCAAGCATCAACCTTAATTACCCGAGCGGTTTTGACATTACAAATTGCGTGGTAATTTCCGTTGCCGTTTCGGATAAATACGGCGAATACCACTTCCACAAGAACGGAAGTGACGGCACAAGCACGCGAGAATATTGCGTATTAAGAAACGGCGGCATAAGTTTGTATTATCAAGGCACGAGCACCGATGCAAGCACGACTATCACATACAGGGTCGCGCTTTATCGCTTTGCATAATACGGAAAGGAGAAAAAGCAACAATGCAAAATTCGATTACATTCTCGACGGGCGAGCTTGTTTCGATGATTTTGGGTATTTGCGCGGCTATTTGTACCATATCGGCGGCGCTCGGCGTTATCACCCGAGCAATAGCGAAAGCCAAAGAACCAGAAGTACAACAAAACGCACGGCTTGAAGCGATCGAAAAGCGGCTTGATGACATTGACAAAACATTGACAAGACACGGGGAATACTTCACAAACGATGACAATAGGTTCAAGGCAATAGAGAAATCAAACAGAATTACACAAGCTTCGCTTCTCGCGCTTTTGAAGCACGCTATATCCGGGGGCGACAACGAAACCTTAAAAGATGCAGAAAAAGCACTTGAGGAATACTTACTAGAAAAATGATACGCGTATTTTTACCAACTGATAGAGATTTCACTACAAACGGCGAAGCGGTTATCCGCCCGACGTTTGCAAACGTGCATAAAGTCGATAACGGCGATTTCTACATAGAAGTTACTTGCGGCATTGAGTATGTTGATTACATCAAGGCAAACAATATCATTGTTGCGCCGACCGCAAGAGGTGAGCAAGCCTTCCGCATTGATAAAAACATCGTTACTACCAGAACGAAAATAAATTTCAAGGCGTGGCACGTTTACTATGATAGTAGCAACTACATCATAAAAGATGCGTACGTCGAAAACCGCTCTTGCGCTTTTGCGCTTTCGCATTTCAACGCTTCTACCGATCAAATAAGCCCGTTTACAACATCTTCGAACATGACAACGCTTAATTCGTTTCGGTGTGTTCGGAAATCTCTTTCGGAAGCCGTGCAAACAATACTTGACCGTTGGGGCGGGCATCTTGTACGCGACAATTTCAATATTGCTATCGATGCGGCAACGGGTCAAGATAACGGGGTGATTATTCAGTATAGAAAGAACCTCAAAGATATTACAGTTACGGAAGAATGGAGCAACGTTTGTACAAAGGTGTTGCCCGTCGGCAAAGACGGGCAACTTCTCCCGGAAGTTTACGTTCTTTCCGAAGTGCAATATGATGTACCATATACGAAAGTTGTAACTTTCGACCAAAGCGGCATCGACCGCGCACAATACCCGAGCGATGCGGCATATATAGCCGCGCTTGTTTCCGATCTTCGGGCAAAAGCGACGGCATATCTTGAAAGCTCGCAGTACCCGAGCATAAATTATTCGGTCGAAGCAAACGTTGACAGAATATCCGACACGGGCGACGTTGTACAAGTATATGATGAACGGTTGAACCTAAACTTGACCGCTTCCGTTATCTCTTACGACTATAATTGCTTAACGGGCAAATTCGATAAAGTGGAATTTGGCACGCTCGGCAACACTCTTTCGGGGCTTTTGGGCGGCATCTCTGCTTCCGTATCTTCACAAATGGCGGAAGTAGAGCAAAATTGGAATGCTTTTCTAGAAGCCGCGGTCGAAGTCGCAACGGCGGAGATTTGGCAAGGGCTCGAAAGCGGGTATTGTATCATTTCGGAAGATGCTATCGTTATTATTGATAGTCTGCCCGCCGAAAGTGCGACAAATTGCCTTAAAATCGACAAGAACGGCATATATAGAAGCGAAAACGGCATTTCGGGAACGTTCACCCCTGTTTTGAAGATAAACGGCGACTTATACGCGAAATCCGAAAACGTTTATGATGCGCTTTTTTATTCTTCGGGCGATCAAGCAACAATATCGAATGAGATTTGCGCAGGGTATGCATCTACGAGCGGCGAAAAGGTACTTTTCACGCTTCCGCTTCCAAAATCCATGAAGAATGCTTCCGCTTCGCTTTCGGCTCTTAAAATAAACGCTAGGGGCATAGGCGGCGCGGTATGGTCTATTTCTTCAACCGGGTATGATGTTCTTTCCGACCCCGATTTGCTCGTGACGGTTGAAAAGAACGAAAAAAGCCTTCTTGTTACCGTCGAGAGCTCTTCCCCGCTCGTATCTTCTGGCGACACTCCCTTAACGGTCGAAGTTTGCTCTTGTATCGTTGACTTTTCGGGTTTATAATAGAACTACATCTAATATCAAGTAACAAAGAACGAGTTGAGCGCTTCCGATTTTGCTTCTACGATCGGGGCGCTTGCTTTTCGCTTCTGCTTCTGATATATTCAAGATGTAATGTTCGATTTATTCATATTGAAAACTTCCCAAACCTAAAACCCAACCTTTCGAACATGGGAAGAAGAGCGGCTTTCGTGGTCGCTCTTTTCTTTTGTTACAATTATGTTACAGATGCAAAAAGGGGGTTGTATATTAAGTCGAAAAGGTTTAATATACAACCATAGACAAACCGAAGGGGGATTTACAAAATGAAAAGCGCAACGGGAAGAGAAATCAAAAGAACAACCAGAAAAGTATATTTGAAACAATGTTTTGACGGGCTCGTAATCGTAAGAACCATTTATACAGACGGGCTCTTCGATTATGCAAAGGTCAATGGCATCTTATTCGAGCTCAACGACCTTACTTCGAATGTATGGGAAATCATGTTTATAGTATAAGGGGGTGTAAATATGAACAACAACGCTATTATTCGCGCAAAGCTCGGGGCGCTTCTTGATGTAATGGAAGCAAGAACGCACATTTCCATTTTCTTAAGCAAAGACGGCGAGAGCATCAACATTTGCGATCAAATCATGGTATTTGAAGCCTACAACATGGAAAAGTGGACAACTTACAAATGGTTTGATGTTGTCGGCATCGCGGTAACGCTCGGGGTCACAACTATTCTTGTAGAAAAGGGGGCTTGATTATGGGAAACAGTATTCTTTTACTTCTTATTATCGGGGCTTTCGCTTCCGGGGTCGGCGCGATTTTATCGAATACGCTTCGGGTTTGCGAGCTTCGGGAAATCAAGAAGCAACTTGACCGATACGAAAAGGCTTTCGCCGAAAGCATCAAAGCGCAAACGCTCATTATCAGAAATCAGAAACAAACGCTTCAAAAGCTCGAACCAGAAGAGCGGCTTTTCGTTGTTGATGAAGAAAAAAGCGACTTGCCGAAATTCGGCGACGAGTAAGGGGGGGATAATATGAAAATCAAATTTATCGGTAGGTTTTCTACATGGTTATATAACGTTTCACACGAAAAAACGATTTCCGACTTCAAAACAAAGATTAGGAAACAGGCGGAACTAATCGGAGAACTCGAAGCCGAAAAAGAAAGGCTTAAGAAAATGACCGATGCGGGGCTTGTTGAAGCAAGGATAATCAGAACGGAATACAACCGGGTGAAATGTTCCGTTTCCGATCTCGTTGATTACTCGTTTATGCGAGAACCGCAAGCAAAAGAATATATAGAAATGCGGCTTGCGGGAAAGTTGGCAAAAGAAATGATAGAAAGCGGCTTGATTTCCATTATTTATGAGGATAATCACTTCTTCGGCGATGCGGTAAGAGTTATCGCGACGGCGAACATATTAACGAAGGGGGCGAGATAATGGGGTTGAACATTCCACGACCGACAAAACGACCGAAAACACCGCCGCCGCGCAAAGAAACGAGTATCGATGCGGTTATCGGTGTATTGACGGCTAAAGAGATGCTAAACCGACAAACGCGATCTTCTGAAAAAGAAGAACAAGAGCAGATGCGAAGCCCGCTTAATTGCCCGAACTGTTGTGCTCCGATCGTCAAGGAATACTGCGAATATTGCGGTACTCATTTTGGATTTGCCATAAAAATGGTAAAACTTGACGGCTTCAAAAGCAAAGAGGAAATCGAGCAGATCAAGAACGCTTTTGATAACTTCCACAAAGAAGCATACAATATCGGCGAAGCTCCGAAATTGCCTATAAAGCGGCAAAGATAAGGGGGCAAACATTGAAAGAAGCAGAATTTCGCGATGCGTGGTTAAAACACGAATTTGCTTGCTTCACTTTCGAATACTTCTTCTTATATGGCGAAAAGTGGGTAAGCAATAATATGGTTTGGCTTCGTTGGCAATTCGAGCGGGAATGGAAAAGAAAGAGCGAAGAAGAGAAAGAAGCGCGGCTTCTGGATTTCATAAAAGCGATAAAGGGGGAAGAGAAATGACGGAAGAAGCGAAAGCGCGGAAGAACGAATACACGAAGCGGTATCACAAAGAGAAGATAACGACCTTTTGCATCGCGTTCAACCGGGAAAGCGAAAGCGACATAATCGAATATCTTTCAACGATCGAAAACAAAAGCGGCTACATTAAGAAGCTAATTGCCGCCGATCGCGCGAGAAGGGAAGGGGCGACAAAATGAAAATAGATATTGTTTGCGTTGAAAATTATCAAACAGAGTTAGCATGGCTTTGTCGGCATCACGAAAAACACCTACAAATGAAAAGAAAGCGGCAAGGTGTTTATATTCTGCAAGGCGGGCTAGAAGTTTACTACATGACGCAAAGAAGATTTGAAACGTGGAAGCTCGGAAGAACCTATATGCACCTTGTTGATTATCTCATGGGGAATGATTTGTTTTACCATAGCGGCGAGCGCATATCAAAAGAACAACTACGGAGTTTATTTGAAGGCGAAAGAAGTTGTTTTAACTGCGGGCAAAAGTATTGCACTAGTAAGCGCGTGCGCGATAAATTCTGTAACTATTGGATAAAGGAAGAAGGTGAAACAGAATGATTACATGGTTAGAAGATATGGTCGATAGTGCCAGCGGCATCGTGAATTTTATTTTGTGTGTTATTATTGCGGGTATCTTGACGGTAGCAATAATGATACTTCTTGCAAGTATTACCGCACTTTGGATAAAATCGGGGGTGATAACATGAGAGCAAGGAAAACCGATCGGAATAAAAAGATACTTGATGACTACGAAAACGGCATCATGCAGAAAGATATTGCGGTAAAGTATGGGCTTTCCCGTGGTCGGGTGTGTAAGATCATCAATAACGAAAGAACATATAGGATAAATGGCGGTGCTTCTCCCCGCAAACAGGGAAGGGAACTTATCGCACTTATTGACAGTATGAGAAGTAAATAAAAGAACCGCGAGCCGAAACCCGCGGAACTTGTCGAGAGGGTGAGCGCCTTTGTGGGTGCTCACTCTTATTTTATAATAAATCTGGCAGAGATAACAGGGGTCGAACCTATACAAAGAGTGCCAAAAACTCATGTGCTACCATTACACTATATCTCTATTTGTTTATTGCTTCCCGGATAAGAAGTCGAACACCGTTTTGCAAGTTGCCGCTATCCTTCTTTTCGATCGCTTCGATTATGTCCTTATCTTTTTCAAGGGAAAGACAAAGGGAAATGCGGCGCGTATGTTCTTTTGTGTATTGCTTTTGATATTTTGCTCTTTCAGATGCTTTCTTTAACATTTTGATTTTCCTTTTTAACGTTTTGCTTGTTGAAGCTCGGGAATGCTTGTGCTTTTTGGGTACAAAAACCCCTTACAACTGCAAAGGATTTCCGCATCAACGCTCCGCCGCATCGCTTCGGTCGTTGTCGTGCTTCGCTTCGTGTTATCGGTATCTCTTCAACTCCCTATACCAACACGAACCCCCAAATTCAAGAAGAGCCGCAACCCGTACCCGCTTTTTATAGTTGGTCGTTCCGTTCCCCAACTTGACGATGAACCAGAAGAAGCACGTTTCCCGGTTGCACCGCATCGATTTTTCGCCGTCGCACGCTCGATGATACGCTCGAAGTTTAGAAACGCTCTTTAGTCGGTAATCAGAGCGCCGCCCCGCGAAACCGCGAAGCGTGCAATATTCAATTTGTTATCAAGTTTATCATAGAGGTTTCAAAAAGAAAAGCCCGATCACGAAAAACGTTATATTACAATTATGTTACAAATGACGATTTGTTATTGTATATTAAGTCAACTACGCATATAATAAAGACATAAAAACAAAGGGGGTTTGCAAAATGATGTATGCGGTTGTTGACAATTTCGGCGAAGAATACGGAGAGTTTGAAACCTTCGAAGAAGCGGAAGAAGTCAAAATCGAACTTCTTGTCATGGATAGCGACGACCCCGCAGATTACAGAAGAAGAAAGTATAATATCGTTGAGGTGGAAGCATGAAGCATTTAGGCGACATAACAAAACTTCACGGCTACGAAATGCCGATCGTTGATGTGATTACCGGGGGTTCGCCCTGTCAAGATTTATCGGTCGCGGGTGCTCGAAAGGGGCTCGCGGGCGAACGCTCGGGCTTATTCATGGAACAAATCAGAATTATAAAAGAAATGAGGGAACACGATGCTAGAACAAATAACCATAGAGGAGTATCTATCCGACCGCGGTTTATGGTGTGGGAAAACGTACCCGGCGCATTCTCAAGTAACAACGGAGAAGATTTCCGAACCGTGCTTGAAGAAATCGCCCGAGTTGTCGAACCAACCGCCGCAATTCCTAGACCTTCGGGGGGGCGTTGGAGCGCCGCTGGTGTTGTTATGGGAAACGGATTTTCTATTGCGTGGAGATTACACGACGCGCAATTTTGGGGAGTGCCCCAACGAAGAAAACGTATCGCGCTTATCGCAGATTTTGGAAGCGAAGCCGCACTCGAAATACTTTTTGAGCGCAAAAGCTTGTCGGGGCATTCTGGAACGGGCAAACAGGAAAGAAAAGACACTTCCGCCGAAACTAGAGGAAGCATTGACGAAGCAAGCGGGGCTTTATCCTTTGTCGAGCGAGCCGGGAAAGACGGGGGGGGCAAAGGCATTCTCATTCAACGGGAAAGAGCATCAACGCTCAAAGCAAACGACAACCAATGCATCATGTCAAATGGAGAGCCCGACGGCTTTTGTCGCGGGGGGGCATTACCGATATACGGAAAGCGAAACGATCGGGGCTTTAACGGCAAACGATAGGCAACTCCGCGGAGATACACCGCTAGTTTACGGGAAAAGCGATTTCGGCACATATAAAGAAGATAGCGGAACGCTTCGCGCAAGCGGCGGGGATTACGGGGGGGGGTTCTGAAATGCTAGTAGTTGAGAAAGGCGGAAACGATGCAAGAGATTTATTCGAAAATGGGTCACCCGGTAACACCCGATTTACCGCAGAAGTGGAAGCCCGCAGAAGTGAATGATACATTAAACATTTTCGATAATTCAGATATGCGAACACCGACGCTAATTATCGAAAACGGGGGGGGGGATAACATACCAATGGCAACAAACGACAACGAAAAAACCGTAAGAAGGCTTACCCCGCTCGAATGTGAGCGCTTGCAAGGGTTTCCAGATAACTATACAAACATAGGCGAATGGAAAGATACAAAAGGCAAACTTCACAAACCCGCGGATAGCCCGAGATACAAGGCGCTAGGAAATAGCATAGCACTTCCGTTTTGGCGGTTTCTTTTAAACCGAATTTCCGATCAATACGAAGATACAACACCGACGCTCGGGAGTTTGTTTGACGGCATCGGCGGTTTCCCGCTTATATGGGAAGAAAGAAACGGGAAGGGCTCGGCGGTGTGGGCTTCTGAAATAGAAGAATTTCCGATCGCGGTTACAAAATACCACTTCCCGGAAGAAGAAGAGAAGGGCGAATAATTGCCCCGCTTCTATATTACAGTTATGTTACAAATGCGGATTTCATCTTGTGTGATAAACCGCGTATGTATAAAATCAAACCATATTTTATTAAAGGGGGTTTACTCTATGGGAAATGAAAGAAACGAAAGAACGCTTATGCGGTGCGACGACATCGACATCGAAGAAGAACGCATCGCAAAGATGGGAAGGCTTCTCACAAAAGCGAACGTTCTGCAAGCGATCGTAAATGTCGCGCTCGATCGTACAAAAATTAGTTTGTACGGCGGCGACGTGCTCATGGACGATGACGGGAGAGCGGTTTTACTTCTGATTTCGGCATTTTTCGAAGAAGAATACGATTTCCGCATCGCACAACTCAAAGAAGAACGCGAAGAAAAGAAAAAGGGGGATAAAGCATGAAGTATTCATTCGAGAAAACGGAAAGCGGGTCATGGTCAAGTCCAAAGTATCTTGAAGCCGTCAAAAAGGCGGTTGAGGTATTGGGAAGCGATAAATACAAGAACGTGCTTTTCGAAAGCGACTTTTGGCAACTTACCGGGAAAACGAAAACGGGCAATATCGCGTATAACGGCTTGATTATCTCGCATAACGGGTGTTTAAAAATCAATGATAGTCTAGACCCCGAATTGCGCTTCCGCCCCGAATGCGTGATGCTCGACAAAGAAGGCTTCGGCGGCTCTTTGGTTTATACCTACATTTGCCCCGAACAAGGCATCTATGAAGTCGGCGAAGTGAGCAAAGCCAATTGTACGAATGCTTACCCGTACGCAATGGCATTAAAGCGGTGCATGGATAGAGTTATTCTCAAGGCTTCCCGCCTTGCTTATTCTGGCATATATTCCGATAGCGAAGCAGAAGAGTTTAAAAACGAGCCGAAAGAAGAAGCGACCGCGGCAAAGAAGGAAGAACCGAAAGAAGAAACTTCCGAAACGATTATGCTACCAGAAGGGGCGCTCGAAAACCCGCGGAAAGCTCTTGTTGCCTTCTGCAAGGAAAACGGGGTCGATATTAAGGAAATCGCCCGCATTCATAAACTCAACAACGAAAGTAGTAATCAAGCATTCCTTGATGCGCTTTCGGAAGTCATTTCTATTTACGGTTGATATAAGGGGGTTTACATCATGGGAAAAAATACTATTTCTATTGACGGCGCAAAACTTCGCGCCCGCATCGAACGGCTCGGCTTGAATATGTACAAAATGCCGATCGAACACGGCTATACAAAGAACATCATTGCAAATTCAATTTCGGTCGGCAAGGCTTCCCCGGTTGTCGTCAACCTTCTTTCGGAATACGGCATCTTCAAAGAGGATTACGAAGCCGAAAAAGAAGCGCCGCTTCATTTTGAGCATACAACTACTATTGATGATACCGCGCCCGTTTTCGGCATGAATAAAGCCGAATTAAAGGCACTTATCAAAGAAGCCGTGGTCGAGATACTAAACGGCGCGACAATTACAAGGGGGTGAAATGATGCAAGAGAGCGTAAAACAAGACCGCGAAAAATACATCGGTGGAAGTGATATTCCTGTTATTATGAACCTTTCGCCATTCAAAACAAGATACGCTTTGCTTCTGGAAAAGGCGGGCTACAAGGAAGATACTTTCGGCGGTAACATCTTCACAGAATACGGAAACAAGCTTGAACCGAAAATCCGTGACTACATCAACGAAGATAGATTACCGGGCGACCACTTCCGCGAAGGCAAAGTCGTTATCGACGGCGAAACGATCGGAACTCGCATTCACACCGACGGCGAAACAGAAGAAGAAATACTCGAAATCAAGACCACATCAGATGTAAAAGATAGCCTTGAAGGTTACAAAATGTACCTTGTGCAAATCCTGTTTTATCTCATGGTCGAGAATAAGGAAAGCGGGCTTCTTGCGGTATATGAGCGCCCCGACGACCTTTCCGAAGATTTCGACCCGCACCGATTAACGGTTTATGCCGTGAAAATGTCTGATTTCGAAGAATTATGCGTAGAGATAGCGCAAGCCATTGTCAAATTCACCGAAGATTTGCAGAAGGTCAAGGAAAACCCGTTTATCGAAGAAAGCGAGCTTCTGCCTTCTGAAATCCCGGAAATCACCGCCCGCATTTTGGCTTTCGAAAGTCAACTCGAAGCGATGAAGGCGACCGAAGAGAAAATCAAGAAGGAAAAAGCCCGCTTGAAAGAAGCAATGGAAGCGGCGGGGGTTCTTAAGTGGAAAACCCCGAACGGCTATTCGATCACGTTGACAAAAGGCACGGAAGATACCGTTTCCGAAGAGGAAATCTTCGACAAAGAGCTTTTCCGCTCGGAACTTCCAGAAATTTATATGAAGTATTCCAAAAGGGAAAAGAAAATCGTTAAGGGTCGCGCATCTTCAATTCGCATTACCGCGCCGAAGAAGAAAAGGGGGGAAGAGAAATGATAGATTTCGAAGGCGAAGTAACATTAAAACTTACAAGCCCGATTACCGATGAAATGCTTTCGGATTTGCGCGATGATGAATTAGAAAACACTAGCGCAATAGTAGTAACTACCCCGAAAGGAAAAGAAGTGCATTTTCGAAAGGTCGTTTTCGCGCATTGGGTCGACAAGGGCGGCGGTGTCGCGGAGTGCTCGAACTGCAAGAAGGAAATCAAGACGGTTGCAAGCGTGCATAATTGCTTTAACTTCTGCCCGTTCTGCGGCGCGATCGTACAAAGGGGGCTTTCTCATGGGAGCAATTAAGGTTGTCTTATATATCTTTATCGGGGTTATTCTCGCGGCAATAGTCGAAGGTTTTATTATGTGGCTTATCTTCGGAAGAAGAGCGAAGCCGGGAAAGAAGGGATAGAATGAAAACACCGAAACTTATACTTTCAGAACTGAAAAGCGTACATGAACCGCCGAAAGATGACGGCTATTATATCGTGTTCGGCATCGATAAGGGGCGGGTGTATTATGTGGCGCATATTCATTACACAACCGCTTTCGGGTGGAATACTTACGACCACTATTCCGAAAGCCCGATTACTTACAAAGATGATAACACCTATTTTTGGTGTACGGCAGAAGCGACAAAGGGGGAGCAAAAATGAATACGGTAATTTTAACGGGAAGGCTTGCGGGCGAAGTGGAAATCAGAACTTTTGATAGCGGGAAGGTCAAGGCATCTTTCACGCTTGCGGTCAACCGGGAATACAACAAAGAAGAAACCGACTTTTTGCCTTGTGTTATTTGGGGAAATCTCGCAAAGACGGTTTCGGAATACTGCGGCAAAGGCTCACTTGTAGCGGTTCGCGGTTCGCTTGAGCGCAGAACTTACGAGAAAGACGGCGAAAAGCGCTATATCTACGAAGTGAACGCGCAAAAGGTAGATTTTCTGGATAAGAAGAAGGAAGAAAAGCCCGAGCCGCCGCCGATCGAAGAAGAAGCATACTATCAACCGAGCATCGATGAAGATGACGCTTCCATGCTTCCGTTTTCTCTTGAGTGGGGGTGATGCAATTGAGGTTAATTGATGCAGATGCTTTAAAGGGCAAAAAATTCTATTCACATGAAAGGCGCGAAAAGTGTGTTTCTGTTTATGCAATAGACATGATGCCGACTATTGAACCCAGACCGCACGGAGAGTGGATAAAAGAATGTCTGCAAATTGATGAGCATCATTTTAGAAGTTTTGCGAAGTGTTCTGTTTGCGGATGTGGTTTTAAGCCGTACTCATTCGCAGTAAAGGAGTTTGACATCTGCCCCAAATGCGGTGCTGATATGCGCAAATTACAGGCAAGTTACGAGCAAGTTAAAGAAGGCGGCACAAAATGAGAATGACGGAAGAAGAGTTTTTCGAGTTTCAGAAAAAGCGGGGGAAGGCGACTTCTCCCGCACCCGTTCTAGAAAAGAAACCGCCGAAATACAGAAATAAGAAAGTCACGATCGCCGACCCGAAAACAGGGGAAGAAATCACGTTCGATAGCAAAAAGGAGTGCGAATTTTATTTCGAACTTCTGGCAAGAGAAAAGGCGGGCGAGGTGTACGGCATCACTAGGCAAGTAGAATTTACTATCCTTGAAGGCTTTACCGATCGAACCGGGAAGAAGCATCGACCGATAAAATATATTGCCGACTTCTACTACAAAGAGCGCATAAACCGAAGATTTATCGGGGGAAGATATATTTCTGATAACGTCGTTCCTCATATTGTAGATGTAAAGGGCGGAAAGGCAACACAAACGGCGGTGTATAAGCTCAAAAAGAAACTTCTTGCGCATCAAGGGGTTATCATCGAAGAGATTTGACAAAAACGCTGGAAAACGGTTATAATACTCTTATCTTGTAAATCCCCATTTTTCAAGATAAGAAGCGCAAACAGAAAAAGAGCCCTTCGGGGCTCTTTTCTTTTTCCCTTTCATTGTGTTATCATAGAATAAGTACAAATAACCGAAAGGGGGCTTATTTAGTGATAGTTGATGTATCAAGTCACAACGGCGCGATCAATTGGGCGACCGCAAAAGCGGCGGGAGTTAAAGCCGCAATTATTCGATGCGGCTACGGAAGCGACGCGCTCAAATACGACGATGCAAGGTACAAAGCCAATATTGAAGGGGCGCTCGCATCTGGCATCGTTGTAGGTGTTTATCTCTACTCGTACGCAAAGACGGTTGAAAGCGCCAAATCAGAAGCGGCGCACGCTCTTCGCTTGATTTCGCCGTACAAAGACAAAATTAAACTTCCGATTTTCTACGATTTGGAAGAGCGCGACCGGGTAGCGGGTGCTAGCGATCGGGCAAAAGCCTTTTGCGATATTCTCAAGGCGAACGGCTACAAAGTCGGTATTTATGCCGACCTAGATTATTGGTCAAACTACTTGAAGGGCTTATCGGGCTATTCCTGCTATCATTGGGTCGCAAAGTGGAGCGAACCGAAGCCGACGGGGCAAGTTGACCTATGGCAATATAACGCGTACGGAAAAGTCGCGGGCATCGGGTCGGGGGTTGACCTTGACCATGCATACGGCGAACTTCTGGAAATCATCAACGGCAAAGAGCCGACACCAACACCAACACCACAACCGGGGGGAAAGATTATGATAGGAGTAGATGTTTTGAAGAAGGGCTCGAAAGGGTCGGAAGTTTTCATCGTGCAAAGTTTCTTGAAGTGCAAGGGCTATAAAGGCGAAAATGGAAAAGTGCTTGCACTTGATGAAAGTTGGGGGCGCAATGTAGATTACGCTTTCGCAAATTGGCAACGTGACGCGGGGCTCGTTGTCGATAAAATTTGCGGTGAGAAATCATGGAATAAAATGATAAATGGATAAGAAAGGGGCGAAGCATCTTGAATATCGGAGAAGCGGCAAAGCTCGCGACAAGCGAAGATTACAAAGAAAGATTTGTCGGGGAGTATGCAGAAGTAAGGATAAGACACGATAGGCTCAATAATATCTTGAAGAAGTGGAAAGACGGCAAAGAGCCGCTTTGCTTTACGCCTACTTGCTCTTACTCTTTGCTTGATAGGCAACTTCGCGCAATGAGCGAATATATCTTCATTCTCGAAGAACGGGCGAGAATAGAAGGTATTGAACTTCCGAAAGTTGAGGTATAAAGATATGATTTTCAAAAACAATAGAGTATATGATGTTCTAAAATGGGTAGTATGCATCGGGCTTCACGGGCTAAACTATTTATGGTCGGAGCTTGCGAGCGTTTGGGGTTTTCCTTATGCGGCAGAAATAAGCAGAAGTATATCTATTATCGCGGTCGCGCTCGGTATCTGGCTCGGTATCTCTTCCGTAAAATACAACTTGACAATGAAGGAAGAAGAGGAAGCCAAAGAGATTATGAACGGCGATGCTTAAAGCGTGTAGCAGATGCGGGCGAATACATGATCGGGCTTTCGAATGCCGACCGCGAAACAAGCCGAACCGAACACCGAAAGAAAGAACGGAAGAACAACGGCTTCGAAATAAAAGCGCATGGCATAAAAAGAGCGAGCATATCCGGGAAAGGTCGTTTCATCTTTGCGCTATATGTAGAGCGTATGGAGATTATCGGCAGAAGGATATTGAGGTTCACCATATAATACCACTTCGGGAAAATCCTGATTTGCTTCTTGAAGATAGCAACTTGATAGCGCTATGCGTAGAGCATCACAAGAAAGCCGATCGGGGAGAGATAACAAGAGAAGCATTGCAGAAGCTCGCACGGGAGCGGGATAAGTAAAAGGGGAATGCCCCCGTATTATTTGTTGATGCGAAATTTTCGATTTTGAAAT
>ERZ808030.6-NODE-6-length-27026-cov-7.179339_pt1 | contig 27026 bp, 30 predicted proteins | sample MGYA00380186_ERZ808030 | MGnify/ENA primary metagenome ERZ808030 (study PRJEB31490, sample SAMN06133386) | cow dung metagenome | isolation source: M7 | host: cow | place: China: Chengdu | collected 2015-05 ...
ATATATGTATATATTACATATTATATATAGGACAGTTATTCTTACAATGGAGCGTTTGAGTATCATACAGTTAAGTACTATTTTTGTTTGTTTTCTACTACTACGTACTTTTTCTTATTTAATTTCAGTTTCTGTATTTGATAGTTTGTATAACCTTGGTCTTTAAAATAGCGTTCAAACTCAGCAACCGAGTCAAAAGTTAGTGTTTTATCGTAAACTATCTGTTTGTTTCGACGGGATGTTGAGCCTCCTTTAGAACAACGCTCATTAGTTTCATCAACAAGCTCTTCCCACTTAAAATTCAACTCCTTAATAACACAATTTTTGTATACGTCCAAATCCTTTTTACACTTTTGATATAACCCTATACATGTGTTTATATCCGCCATCCTATCCTGACATTCATTGTACTTGTCGTTATAAACCGACATTAAATGTTCTTTTTTTACATCTATAACATTCCGTTCAACGTATCGTTTCAAACCCTCCAACAAACCTAACAATTTCAATAAATCCTCTTTAACGTCCCCTTCTATTGTTTTACCTTGTTTTTTAGCGTAGAAACGTTTAACTAAAACCTGAATAACTTCCAGGTACTCTATTTGAGGGTTTTGTTGTGATAGTATACTTTCAAGGTTATCCATAACCTCTTCTATTGTATATATTTTAGGGTTCAACTCATCTATATACCGTTCAACTTCCTCTAACGTACACTCTTCTTCCCTACTAAAAATATCCTCTAACAACCTTACACACATTGTTATATTGTGTTCTACCGAGTTATAATACGGGCGTTTATAAGTTTTTGTTTTCTTATCATACACCGTAGCACCTAAACGGTGTACACTCCAACCAAGTTTCAAATCCATTAAGTTGCTTAACAGCTCGTTTAACTTATAATCATCCATAGTTGTAACCATCCCAAGGTCATACAATCGTCTTAATATCTTCTTAGGCATACAATTTGGATGTAACGATTGTATTACAACTCGTACAATTTCATCATCTATAAAAGGGTAAAGGTTTTTTATCCGGTTTAGTTTCTCCTCGAATTTTAAGTAATACTCATTATTACCAACCAACTCGTTATACGTTACACCATCAATTTTATCCTGTTTCCACGCCTTACCTACAACCCTTTCAGCAACATCAACCAACCCACTTACATCCTCAACAGTTTCAACACCTATACTCGTTAATACATCTTCAACATCACCGTCAATTTCCTCGATGTGTATATAACCGGTACGCTCCAACCTATCTTTTACATACTCCCAAGTGCTATACTTCTTAATATAATCAGCAGCATCCTTCTTACCCTCAAAAAACTCATCATCAGTATCCATTTCGTTGTATTTTATTATATACGGTTCTATACCCCTTTTATGACACCTTAAAGCGTTATCACGTTGTAACTCAATATCGGCATCCCGACTGACCATCTTAGGTATATAAAGTTTTACGGTTATACTTTTTGCTTTCCTAAACCTTCCAACAGCTTGTACAATTTCGCTATAGGGTGTAATGCCTCCCTCGAAACGCATCAACACCAATATTTTACCTTCGTTATTGAAGTTAAAACCATTGTAAGCAACGCAAGTACACAAGTTTATTTTTTTCGTCAACACCTCCGTATCACACAACTGTACAAAGTCTGTGTTACGTCTTGTATTAGAACGGAAGTAACCAACCTCATCTATATAATTATCATCAAACAGCGTCCCGTACATTCTTTTCAAGCCTTTATTATCAAAAACGCATATATTATCATAGTTTCTGTCCCTCAATTCGTTCATAATATCGATGTACATACGACCGTCAACCTTACTTTCAATCTTTATAGCCTCAACAAAAACATTAGTTGGGCGGTCTTTTTGGTACTTAAAAACCTTTAAACCCAAACCATCAACCTCACCCTCAGGTGTAGCCGTTAAACAAACGACTTTGTTTGGTGATGTTTTTAGGTAGTTATAAAACTTGACAGCACTTTTACGGTAACGTCTCGAAAGAAACAGCACGTGTGATTCATCGACAACTATGATATAATCATTAGGCAGGTTGTTCATATATTTTATAGCTTGGTCCCACACCATTACACAACTATCCTTATAATCAAACGCCTCACCCTTCTCAGCTGTATAAACATTTACTTTTATGTACAATTCGTTAAGAGCAATGTACGGTGTCGCTATGAGTAATTTATATTTCAAACCCTTGTTCATATCCCCCATTATATCATACTGCCCACCATCCTTCAACATACATCTATCTACCAATGTGTTTATCAACGTTGTTTTACCGGTACCCGTGGCAGCGTCTATACATATTCTATCTTCGTTATTTATAACCTCAATGATATTATCTATATCATCACATACATAGTTTACAACCTTTACTCCTTCAACTTTTATATCATCAAACTCCTTATCAATACCAAACTCTGAACGTACATACTCCTCGACTATTTTCCAAAACGGGTCACCAACGTATTTCAATATTTTTTCATAGTTCGGAGAGTAAGAACTGAAAAAGTCTTCGGGATTACCATAATGCTCCAATATCATTTCTTGAGCTTTATCCCAACCAAACATATAATGTAAAACCGAGCATATTCTCCAACGCAACTCCCAACCTGTAAGTTTGAATTTCGGGGAACTATAAAGTGGTGGGAATGAACTGTCGATAATAGGCTTCAAGCCATTATACTCTTTTTTACTTCCACCTTCGTTTAATTTGTATTTTACCGTTGGAGTGGCTCTACGTTCGTGTTTAACTTTAGGTTTGAAATAATCTAAACCTAATTCATCACCAACATATTCTATAATTTGTTTTTTTAATTCCTTTGATAGTGTTACAGGAAGTAAGTGTTTGTTGATTATTAGAGGGTTGTGGGAAAGGTAAAGCATTTGTGAAAACTTCGAGTTGTGGTCATCAAAGGCAGTTTTATCATTCTCCACCTTATATGTATAATAGTTCAACGGTTCACCTTTCAGTTCCATGTGCCAACGGTCGATGGTGCGTAGTATGACAGCGGCGTGGAGGTGGTATTGGAAAGTGAATTCGTCCTCATCGTATATCGTTTCATTGAACATACCAACTATGTGAAGTTTATCATTCGGACTTTTTTGAAGGAATATAACATTTTGTAAACCGTCTCCAAACATTTCCTCGGCATGTTCTATGACGAAATCAACACCATGTTTCGTATCAATGTCAATGAAGAATATGTTTGAACCTGTTGATACTCTATTTGTTAAATTGCCTTCGTGGTCTCTTTCATAAGCTAACGTCCCCTTTTTACCACTATACACGTACATAACGGGGTAACGTGTTTTAATCTTTTTGGGGTTAGTTTTTTTGTTTTGTTCAATGAGGTTGATTATTCCGTGGAGGTTTGTTTTTGGAATTGTTTTACCATTCTTTAGGTAGGCATCCTTGAAAGCACCTAAAGTAAATTCTGTCTTTAAAAACATACAGTAATTAATGCTATTTTGTATAAAATAATAAAAAGAACTGTAAATTTTAATACATTTTTAATCTTTTAGTGTTACTCTTTCCATGTTTTTCATATCAACACGATAACCTCTTAAGAAACAACAAATATAAACAACGTAGCATTTTAAGTAGTAAGGGTTGTTTCTTAGTTGGTAATCAAAGTCCTCGTAATTTTTGAAGTGTTTTGGGAATACCAATTTACAAAAATCTTGATAACCTAAATCTAATAAACCCTCATAACGGTATATAGCTTTCGGGTTATCATAAAAACGAATTACCACTCTACCCTTATCATCTACATACATTAATACATCATGTCCATGAGGTATCTTAGGGTGGTATATGTGGTTAAAACGTTCTATCAAATCCTTACAACAACTTTTCACTTCGGTTAAGCTCATTTTCTTATACTCTTCAATAAATTGTTTCCTTAAGTTTTTGTATTTTTTCAGCGGCTCTTTCGCATTCTCCTTTATAACAATGTCACATATTTTTTCATCCTCTTTTATGTTAAACTGAGGATTGTATTTTATGTATTGTTCTTTTATACCGTTTAAGGTTCGTTGGTGGCAATGGTTTATGTTTCCCATACCACTAAATATGTTTAAGGGGTGTACTGAGGAGGAAAAAAAGGTATAGAACTTACTTAAAGGAAAACCCCACCAACTAATATGACTGGCGATGTAAAATGTTTTATATATAGAGTTATGATTGCGGTTACATATATAATTAGTTTTACCGTTGTTTACCAACAGAATGGTTGAGAATCCATGTGTAGTTTTTATTGTATATATCAAAGGGGCTTCCTCTATGTGGTAATGTTGTGCTGTGGTATCGATTTTGAATAACTCACGTATATAATTACTATCAGTATATTGATTGGTGTCGAATATACTCGTCGAGCCGTTTATTTTTATATTCGGATGGTTTACCTCCGATGTTGGTATAGGTTTTTTTAATTGTCTTTCAAACATGCTATTTTTATTTTAAAATTACAATTGTAATATATATAAAAACATGTTTTTCTTTAAAGAATTATTGAATTTGAGGGTTTAACTGTTTGTGTTTCAGTTTGCTCCTTGTAGGGATAACTATCCCATATTATAGTTGTATATATTACATATTATATATAGGACAGTTATTCTTACAATGTAGCGTTTGAGTATCATAGAGTTAAATAGATTTCAAGGATGCGTTTTACACCTCAAACAGCCTCCAAGTTACCCCAACACCAATGTATGGGCTTATACCATCACCGTTCCAACCCACTCCAACGGTCGGTCCAATACTGAAACGCTTTTTACGCTCCACTCCTACCCTTTCTAACCTTACACTATCCACCATTACACCGTAACCGCTTGTATTAATATCAACCCTCCAACGTTCATCCCTCATATAAACCGTATCTGTGAACCGGCTCCCCTCAATAGGTATTTCAACAAACACCGTATCGGTTACACCTCCCAGTGTTACAACCTTCTTTATTGTATCAACTCTCGACAACCAAACGGTATCTTTTACAAACTCCTTAACCGTTACGGTATCGGTCTTTTCAACAGCCTCTACCCTATCCACTACCATACCCTCAACCCTATTACAACGGTCTATACTCATACATACCCATACAACAATAACTACAATGATGAATTTCTCAAAAATATCTTTCATTTTTCCTCAATTTCCTATTTTTTTACAGCCTACGTATAACCCCAAGGGAAAAACCTTGTTTAAGGCGGTTTTTCTTTGATTTAAGCGGTTTTTCTGTGGAGGGTGGTATAATATATTAGAAAGGGGTCTCGAACGCTTAAAACGCAAGAAAACACCCTTGTCGCGGGTCTGCTATTTTCAGCCTTTTTTACAACCCAAACTTAACCCTTTTTTCATAGTCCGTATAACGGCTCAAAATACCCCTTCTATACATGTCATATTCCTGCTCCCTCCGTTTACTTAAACCCACTAACACCTTACCACCAGCCTTATTCCAACGTAACCACTGCCGTTCTATTCCCTTCAAGTCGTTCGCATCCTTACGCAGCACTTTATACAACGTACTTTTAAAAAAGGCTGTAATACCTATGTTGTAAGCCAAAAGCGTTAAAGCACTAATACAAACGGGTGGCAACACTGTTTTATTGTCCTTAAAAGCAATTTTAATTGCGTTTTCAAATTCGAGTACCGAGTACAACAACAACCGTTCGGCTTCCTCCTTTGTTACGACGTCACCCTCTTTGACCTTTCTCCCGTCCTCATAACGTGTATTACCGTAGCCAACCGTCCAAACACCGCCAGCACATTTATAAGCCTTATCCCTAAAACCTTCCAATTCCTTTAATAATCTTAAACCCTCATCAGTCATTATATTTAAAACTTCTTTTTTTACATCCTCTCGTTTCTACATAACTTACATCGCAGTGTTTTGTTCTGCGTTTCCGTTCATATAACCAATAATCAGGTACTTTTTCAACATCACCGCCCAGTAACCACACAATAACGCACTCTTGGAATGTTTCCAAGCAACGCACCGTACGGAAAGGATAACCAAGGGACTTTACTTTAGTGGAGAATTTATTTTGGTAGGTGCTTTGAGGGGCATAGTTTTGTTGTATGTTTATAAACAACACTCTACCATCAGCCACCAATATTAAATCTGCTACACCTCTATACAAACCGCTCTTTTCGTAATACTGCCAACGAGCCGAAGCGGTGTTATTCATAGTACTGAACAACACATAGTGAGGGTATTTTTCACGAAACCACTTGACACACTCACACTGTATTTTATATTTTTTATCCTCAGTCTCTTCCCTGCTCATAACTCTAACTTTTTTGTACTTTTTACTTTTATAATATACTTTATAAATGTTTTTACAATCCTTACCCCTCCCTCTACAAACATCCAACTGTATAGTTTATAAACAATTAAGTGTAAATATGTTTTACCTTAACATCAACCAATTTGTAATCATTACAGATTTGTAATAATTAAAAATAATTTTTTTCGACTTTTTTTCCATTGTCTATTAAATTTTTAGATATTTTTTATATTATTATATATATAGTACTATAGTAAAAAAAGGTTTTTGGCATGTCGAAAAACGATATTATTATCGAATTGTATGAAACAAGTTTTGTTGACAACTATGTAAGAAAACTGTTGAGAAACAGAGGGAATATAGATGTGAGTGAGGCGATACAACACTGTTGGTTACAAATAGTAGAATTGAACGAGGAGAAGCTGTTTTGTTTTTACAATAAACGTGGTATTAAAGGTGTTATCAGTTTTGTAAGTGGTTTAATACATCGTCAGTGTCTTTCTAAAAATTCTACTCTATATTACACCTACGTAAAACATAGTTGCGAGAGTGTAGTGAAAAAAAGAATGTGTTATGAGCAATGGGGCGAGGCAGAGGGTTGGCAAAAATAAGTTTTGAGGAGTTACAAACGGATTACGATGAAAACTTTTATGAAGATGAGTGGGTTGATTGTTTAAACGCTTTACCGGATACGGATAGAAACTTGATGATACAATTTATTGAACATGGTTGTTTCTATAGCAAATTAGCACGTAAACACAATATTTCAACACCACTGCTAAAGAGCCGTATTGAGGAAATTAGACAAAAGATAAAAGAAATATACGAGAGGCGTTACAGATGATTTATATAAACATGTTATGTGTTGCTTTGGTGTGTGTGGTGGTTATTGACATGAGTGGTTTTGTGGATAGTTTTACCGGCACACTACGGAGTTTATTGACACGTGGAAAGTTCAACACACCGATGGAATTGAAACCGTTTACGTGTAGTTTTTGTATGTCGCATTGGATAAACCTCGGTTACATTCTGGTACTGAGTGAGTTTACAATTGTAAACTATCTTTACATTCTTATACTCTCACTTTTTACGCCTGTTATTAAAGATGTATTGGAAAAAATCATATCGAAACTACAACAATGGATAAATTGACAAAAGAACAAAGAAAAGCGTTACAAGTGTTTGAGAAACACTTACGTACGGCATACTACGGTAGTTACATACATGGTATGACGCTGATGGAGGCAAAAGAGTTGTTTAATATATATAATGAGGTGTTTGGTAAAAAGGAAACAGCATATAGTTGTTCACACTGCCGTTTACGCATTACCAAACTGTTAGGACAAAAATATTATAGTAGTACTTTAAATGGCAAAAAAGAGACACGAGATAGAACTCAAAGAAGAGGTAATAGAGGAAATGACCGAGCAATTTCTAAGGGGGTACTCGGCGAGTAGTATAAAAGCCCGTATGATAAAGAATAAATTGATTAGATATGATGAATGGGGTTATTACGAAAAGGTTGTAAAAGAAAGGATTACATCAGCAACAGATATATATGATACAATAGGCAGAAACATACAATTGATGCGTTTGAACAACCTATTGGTTGCGGCACACCAAGCCGATGACAACCGTTTGTTGTTGGATATAAACAAAGAATTGGATAGAATATTATCATTGTACACTCAAAAAGTACAACTGGATACAACAACTTACGAATTGGAGTTATAATGGCAAAGGTAACAATAAAAGCAAAGCCACTACACAGGTGGCAAAGGGACGTTATAGAGTGTTATGATAGCCACCCAAGCAATAGTATCATTGTTGTCAAAAGCCCACGACAACGTGGAAAAACATATACAATTATGATTTTAGCATTGCGACAAGCTATTAATAATTCGTTAAATCGTATCTACATCATTGTACCCACTTATGCTACAGCTCGTAAACAATTTAAGGATTTCTGTAAGGCGTGTGGTAAAATTCCGTGTATAGGGGCGAAAAACGCAGGTCATTTCGAGATAGAATTTACCAACGGAAGTTTCATTCAGTTCCTTTCAGCCGAGAGTGGCGACAACTTGCGTGGTAATACTGCTGATTTATTGATATTTGACGAAGGAGCTTTCATAAAGCTAGAAACCGCTTTAGAATGTTTTAACTATACGAACACAACAAACGGCAATATCTTAATTTTTTCTACCCCTACGTTCAAAGACAATAATAATCTCTTTTACAGATACTTCTCTCAGGGTCTTCGTTGGGGTAGGGGGGAGGCTGATAGCCAAAAAAACCCCTCCCCTCCCCTCTCAAACGGCTCAAAACCAGAGATTTCTGCTCAACATAATGTAAATTATGTGGGAAATATATTTTCAATCGATTTTTGTGCCTATGACACTTCACAACTTTTAAGTAAAGATAAGTTAGAAACGTACCGTAAGACGATGCCACACAAGATTTTCTGTAATGAAATTCTTGGTGAGTTTATGACAGCCGACAGCACGGTCTTTGGAAAATTTGAACGAGTCGTTCACAGCCCTCGTTCGGTCTCTACGGAGCTTGTGATGGGTATTGACTTTGCCACCGGTACTAATAATGACGAAACCGCTATTGTTGTAATGAACCAAGCACGAGAAATGACACACCTGTTTCATTTCAACGACAAGGACAGCAACGACACGATTGAGTTTATTTTGAACTTGATAAAAGAATTGAAACCTACACAGTGTACAGTTGAGGTCAACAGCCTTGGTAAGGTTTATTACGATTATTTACGTGAGGGTGTCTCCCGTAGAGGTTTACAAACGTATATAAAACCGTTTACAACGAGCAACACCAGTAAACGTGATATTATACAGAATTTACAAATACAGATTCAAAACGAAACCTGCTCACTGTTAGATGATACCCACTTGAAATTACAATTTAGTGCCTTTGAGGTAAAGACAACACCGAGCGGTCTGATAACATACGGAAATAGTTCGGATAGAATACATGATGATATTGTAATGGCTACTGCCCTTGCTCTATCAACAACCAAAAATAAACAATACGCAGTTCGATGAATTGGAACGATATTACATTAGAAAAATACTTACAATTGGAAAGTATTGAAAAAGACACGTTAGATGTCTTAGATAAAAACAGTGCTATAATAAGTGTAGTCTTTGATAAAGAATACACAGCAGAGTTACCCCTAACCGAGTACCAAACGCTGACACAAAAACTAAGGTTTCTATCCCAACCTATACCCACCAATGAACTAAAAAAACAATACGGTGATTTGGTTTTAGATAAGAACTTAGCTAATGTTACACTGGCACAATACATAGACTTTAAAAACTTTACTTTACATAATGATATAGCAGGGTGTTTGAGTGTTTTCCTTATACCTCAGGGTAAGAAGTACTTAGAGGGTTATGACGTAGAGGAAGTAAAACATTATGTTAACCAAATGCCTATAACCGATGTTTTAGCTATACAAAATTTTTTTTTACAATATTTGAAACGCTATACAGTACTTTCCCTAATCTATTTACACCACAAAACCAAGAAGAGCCAACGGAGGGCGAAACTGAGAGGGTTGTTGAAGAGGTTAACGAGAATGAAGCTGAAACATACACGTTGATGGCGTTGAAAGTTGCCAAAGAAACAAATTTATCATATTTTCAAGTTATGGCAATGTCTGTTTTTGAATGTTTTTATATTATTAGTATAGTAAGTAAGCGTGAGGAACGTGAAATGAAAAATATAAAACGTCATGAATAATAATATTGAAACGGTAAAGGTAATAAACATAGAGACAAAGAAAGCCGAGCAGTCAGTCAAAACCTTGAAACAACGTATGAAGGAGTTGAAAGATGAGTTGGCAGAATTGGACGAAGGTACAGAGGAGTACAAAAGGAAGTCGGCAGAGTTGGGTGCTATGATGCGTACACAAGCCGATATAACAGAAAATGCGAGGTTTGCCACCGCTGATTTGGGAGACCAATTGGCGGCAGGTACTAAGTTATTACAAGGTGGTATCGGAGCTGTTACGGGTATCACTGCGGCACTGAACTTGATGGGTGTTGAGATGGGTGATGATACAAAGTTACAACAGAAACTGACAAGTGCCATTGCCGTTTTGGCTTCCATCGATGCCATCGACACAAGTATAAAGGCTTTCAAAGGTCTTGCCTCAAGTATTAAAACAAGTACCATAGCACAAAGGGCGTTAAATATGGTTATGAAAGCCAACCCTGTGATGTTAGTAGCAACGGCTGTTGGAGTATTAGCCACGGCACTGGGAGGTTATGCTTTGGCAACAAGAGGAGCAAAAGAAGAGACTGATGAATTGGTTGAAAGCAACGAAAAGTTGAAAAAGGCTTATGACGATTTGGGTTCGTACTTAGACACTTACGCAGATACTGTTGATTTACAATCAAGTAAATGGTACAAAACAGTACAAGAGACCTATTTAAAGATGTATAAAGAGGCTAAGTACAACAGCGAACAAATGTCGGAAAACATACGCCTCAGTGCCGAAGAGGCAATAAAGGCAGGTGATAAAGAAACAGCAAGTTTGTTAAGTGCCGTTGATGCTTATAACGATTGGGCACAGGCTTATAAGACGGGAGCCGAAGAGGAACAAAAGCAACAAGCGAGGATAATAGCGTTGTGGAAAAAACAAACAACGGAGGTAAACAACAACAAAAAAGTTGTTACAAATACTATAGAGGAAACAACAAAGGTTTATGACGAGTTTGAAAGAAGGAGAAACGAGAACCAAATAAAATATAACGACAACTTACTAACCGAGTACGAGTACTTAAAAGGTAAATTAACGATAGAACAAGACTACTTAAAAACCTTAGAGGCTGGAACTGAGGAGTACGACAAGCAATTGATAAGGTTACAAGAGTTAGGAAAGGAACTTTCACAATACACCATTGAAAACCAATTGAACATGAAAGCTCTTGACTACGATAGTCTATACTTCAACAAAAAACTACAGCTGTTAGAGGACTACTACAAAAAGAAAGAAGCCTTAGAGGCTGATGGTACTGCTAGTATGGTAGAAAGGAAGACGTTAGAGGAAACGCTAACAAGACAATTGTACGATTTGGAGCAAAACAGCATACAATACAATATGATGTTGTTACAAGAGCAACACTCGGTAGGTCTTTTGAGTCAAATGGAGTACAACAACGAAATGAGACAGTTGGAGATACAACGTACAGAAAACGAGATAGCCGAAAGTGAACGTAGAAGACAAATTGCCGAGGAGGAAAAGAACGCTAAAATTGAAATAGAACGTTTGTTGAATACTACAAAATTACAACTGGCTAATGAGTTAGGTGGTTTGTTTGGTAGCTTAGCGGAGGGAATGAGTGAGGAAACAGAGATGTATAAGAACTTAAAAGCCGCAGAAGCTATTATAAACACACTATCCGCCTCCGTTGCGGCTTTCGCAGGTATAACCTCTTCGACAGGCGGTTGGGGTATCGCAGTCGCTATAGCACGGGCGGCAGGTGTTATTGCTACCGGTATGGCTACCGTTAAACGTATATACGCTGTAAATACATCAGGGACAACAAACGCCACCTCCTCTACCCTATCCACCTCGGTTCAACAATCGATTGGAAGGAATTACACCAATACAAGACTGACAGACGGTAGTGGCATGGAGGTTGATTTGAGCAAGATAGCAAATGAGATTAATGATAAAAAAGTAGTGTTAAGTCTAAACGACTTTCACAACGCAGACAGACGCTATACAGGCGTTCAAACTAAAAATACGTTTTAATAAAAGAGATGAGTTTACAGATTTTTGATATAGCATTGTTGGATGAATGGGACGAGATGCTATGTGTTAGCTTGGTCGAAAGACCCGCTGTTGAATGTAACTTTTTAGTTTTCAATGAACAACCTAAGTTGTTCCAATGTTTTGAAGCCGAGGAGGAACATAAGATATTGGGTGTAGCAATACGTGCCAATGTACCTATTTATAGAGGGGATTATTACGTTAGGTTTACAAAGGAGGTTATTGAGGAAATTGTACAACGTTATAGTGAAAAAGAGCTTTGGAATAGCGTAAGTTTACAACATAGTGGTGAAAATATTGGGGGTGCTATCTTAACACAATACTTTATAAAAGATACAACGAAGGGTATTTCACCTGTTGGTTTTGAGGCGATTGAAGATGGTAGCCTTTTTATGGAGTTTAAAATAACCGATGAGGAGCTTTGGAACGAGATAAAAAACGGTAAAGCTAACGGGTTCAGTATTGAGATAATTTCAAGCCTCATTCCAACCAACGAGTATAAAAACGAAGATGAGTTTAGTGCTTTTATAGACTGGTTCAGTGTAACAACACGTGGTGATGTAGAAGATGCTTTGAAAACAAATAGACAAGTTGATTTAAAGATAGGTGAAAGAACCTTAACAAACCAACAAATCTATCAACTTGGTTCAAGGGGCGACCACGATGTTATGTTAGTTTTTGACCCTAATACCAACGATTGGGAGTATTATGACTTAAAAGACGTTGAAAACATAACGGTAACAGATAACGAATTAGTGAACTATGACTTCAACGCTAAGTGGAAACAACTAGTTGAGGACGATACTGTTGTTATACGTACTACCAAATCAACGGCACAAAAAGGAAAAAACGGTTTGGATTATATTATGGATAGGAACATGTACACTATGATTAGTTACCACGACAACACCGAAGAACCAGCAACAGGGTTTAGAACTTGTTTTGTAAGTAGTTGGGGTTATACAACTGCGGGTAACGAATGTATAAGAGTGTATGAGTATAGTGGTGATACAAAAAGTGGGTTTGATGAAGGACGTTGGAGATTACTACTAACACGTAGAATAATGGATTTGAAGGCTGTTGATTATACAGAACCTATACGAAGTGCTCCACCGCAATACAACGGCGAACGCAAAGCAGGTACGGGCAGAAACGGTACTATGAGTAGGGTTAAACGTACGGCAGAGTTCCCACCGAAAATAACCGACTGATTAAACCGATGAATATGGATGCTTTCATAGAGCACAGCCCAAAGCTATATGACTTAGCTCGGGAGGTTGCTGATACATACAGAAACGAGTTAAGAGACCGTGGGGCTGTTGCTCAAGGTGACTTAAAAAACTTCAAATACGATGTTGAAATGACTGATACGGGTCTGGACGTTGTTTTTAACCTACCTGAGTATTGGAAGTGGATAGAGTACGGAAGACCCCCTACAACAGCCACCCCAAAACGTGGTCCAAAACCGTTGAGGGATTTGATAAAAGAGTGGTTAGAAACGAAAGGTATAAACCCGTATAAGATAAGTAGAGACGGTTTGGCTTATTTGATAACAAGGAAGATACATAAGACGGGTTATAAAGCACGCCACCCCTTACAACAGGCAATGTTGATGACAAGGATACAACAGGAGCGTATGGCTGATATTGTATGTGAAATAATGTTAGAGGAAATAAAAAAAGAGGAAATATAAATGGACACATTAATTAGAATGATACAACGCAGAGATAGTGCTGCGAATTGGAGTTCGGCAAACCCAGTATTAGAGGCTGGAGAGTTTGGTTACGATACTACTAACAAGGTTATAAAGATTGGTGATGGTAGTACACGTTGGAACGCCTTAACGGCTATCACTGGCAGTAATGTTACGGTTGGTAACGGTACTATTACAATAAAACAAGGTGGTACGGTTAAAGGTACTTTCACCGTAAATCAAAGTGGTTCGACAACCATCGAATTGGAAAAAGGCGGTACAACAGCGTGGAATGACATAACAGGCAAACCACAAATTGGTAGTGGAACGGTGACTTTCAAAGATAGCGGAGGAACACAACTTGGAAAAGTTCCTTTGAATAGTACCCAAGACATTGAAATAAAATTCCCTGTAAGCACACAATACAAGGCTGGTAAAGGTATTTTGATAGAGGGTGGACAAATAATGATAGATGAAAATTACATAAAAAGTTTGATTGGATAAACGCTAAAAAGTTTATGGAAATTGAGGGAAATTATTAGATATTTCCCTCTAAGTTATATTATATATATAGAAAAAAGAGTAATAATACATAATGATACAGAGAAAATATTACAAAACAATTAGAGTTATAGTAGATAGTGACGGAGGTGGAACACCTTTTTATATAGAAAATGTTGATACTCAAACAGGGTATTTCGGAATAAGCAAACCGTATGGAGTAAACTACACCCCTAATTTGTACTATAGAATTGACAACGGAGAGTGGTTTGAATATGATGTTGTAAATTTACCAAGAATTGAAGTGCCCATAGGAAGCAAAATTTACTTGAAAGGTAATAATACGAACGGGTTTAATCAATCTATGGTAAGTACTTATCAACTTAAATTATATTCATCTTCAACAACAACATCCGATTATTGTAAATGTAACATTGGTGGTTATCTTACTTCATTGTTGGCTTTGGAGAACTTTAATTTAATTAGTAATATACCTTCGTGTAGTTTTTGTAGTTTATTTAGCGACTTCAAAACATTAATATCTGCTGAAAACCTTATAACAAGTAATATTACAAGTGTGTCATCTAGTAGTTTCTATACGTGTTTCAGCACTTGTAAATCTTTAGTTATAGCACCAAAGTTTGAAAATATTACAATTTTGCCTCAACAAAGTTTCCAAGGTTGTTTCCGCGAGTGTTCGTCCTTAGTCACACCCCCAACGTTTGAAAATGTTACAAGGGTGGAAAGCAGTGCTTTAATAGAATGTTTCCGCAATTGTTCGTCCTTAGTCACATCCCCAACGTTTGAAAATGTTACAACTGTGGAAAGTTATGGGTTCAGGGATTGTTTCAGCGGTTGTACATCCTTAGGAATAATAATCGCTCCACGTCCTTCAACATGGGTTTTAGTAGGCGCCTTCTATTCTTGGGTTACAGGTGTTCCAACCGGCGGTACTTTCTATAAAAAGAAAGGTCTTGAAATACCAACTGGTGTAAACGGTATTCCCGAAGGTTGGACTGTAGTAGAGGAAGACTAACCTTTTTATAATACACAACAAATAGTACTTTGTCCATCACCTTAAATTTAAGGTGATGGGCTTTAAAATTAAAAAAGCGAATTATGATTGAAAACAAAAGAATACAGATAAGAAGAGATATAGCACTAAACTGGACTACCAAAAACCCTGTATTGTTATACGGTGAGGTGGGTTTTGATATGACCGAAAACAACATTAAAATCGGTGATGGTATAACTCCGTGGAACAGCTTAGAGTACATCAGTGCTAAAGTTGATTTATCACAATATTACACTAAAGAGCAAGTTGATGATTTGATAGACCGTATAGACATACCCGACCTAACACAGTATTATACTAAAGAGGAAACTGAAACCAAAATAGAAGAAGCTATAGAAGGCATTGAGATACCCGAAACAGACCTATCGGATTATTATACCAAAGAGGAAACTGAAACCAAGATAGAAGAGGCTGTAGAAGGCATTGAAATACCCGAAACCGACCTTACCAACTATTACACTAAAGAGGAAACTGAAACTAAGATAGAAGAAGCTATACAAGGCATTGAAATACCCGAAACCGACCTTACAAACTATTACACTAAAGAGGAAACTGAAACTAAGATAGAAGAAGCTATACAAGGCATTGAAATACCCGAAGTTGAGGAACCAGGTAAGGGTAACATAATTATAAAACAAGGTGATAATACACAGGTGTTCAACGTAAACCAAGCAGAAGACCAAACAATATACCTTGGAGGTGCTGAGGAATCAGAATGGTTCGGTACTCAAGCGGAGTTCGATGCGTTAGGTGAGTACAACGAAGAAACAATTTATCACATTAACAACTTAGAATATAAGGAACTTCAAAACAAGCCTTTCATACCAAGGAAAACCTCGGATTTAGTAAACAACGTTGATTTTACTATGAAACGTGATGTTAAAGTTATGATGAACCAAAGGGAGTGGTACGGTACACAGGCACAGTTTGACGCTATTGAAAACCCAGACCCTGATGTTATATATCACATTGAAATAACCGAAACAGAATCTGGTGTTGATATGTCGAACTACTATACAAAAGCGGAGATAGACGCTTTGTTGGCTCAAATAAATAATGGATAATGATATATATTAATACAGAAAACCCCGGTACCGTCTCCTTCCCTATTTGGAAGGACGTAGATATAAACGTAACAGTTACAATTATAGATGCTAACGGTAATGGCTACGATGTTATTGATTGTAATGAAAAAGCCGAAACGGTAATAGATGGAGGACTTTCAACTATCCCCGAGGCTGTTTCTACATTACGCATTGTAATAAAACAATACAACCGTGTCGTATTTACAAGTAATGTTGTACCGTTGGAGGAGAATATTAGATGTGTTGACTTTGAGTTAATGTTTAACCAGTTAGGCGATTACACAGCTGAGTTGTACCAAAACGATGAGGTGGTTGGAGTTGCTAGTGTAAGAGTTACCGAGGGTGAGGATAGTTGTAGAAAAAGATACATTATTAAAGGGGAATGAAAGAAAAGATGAATTTCAAGTGTTGTCCTACTATAGACAACGAGGTTATAGATGTAAGACCTGTAGAGATTGTATTAAGTGGTAAAGATTATATCACATTTGGAGAACAAAACGACATGCCCACGATATACTATGATGCTTATTGTGAATGTTCCACCTTACAATCTGTTATAAACACGGTTTCGGATTATATTTACGGTGCGGAATGGAACGGAGATTTAAACAAGGTTGTAAATAGAAAGAAAGAAACTTTATCAACACTTGTAAAACGTTGTATATTGGATTATGTAATTTTTGGCAGTTTTGCCGTTCAAGTTATACGTTCTAAAGACCGTCTCATTGCTGAGTTGAATTATGTTGATGTACGCCACGTTAGATTGAACGCCGACGGAACAAAAGTTTACCTACATAGCAATTGGGGGCGTTATAGTAAAAACATACATTGTTACGAGGCGTTTAGTGGTGTGGAGGAGCAAATGAATTCGGTTTTTTACTTCAAAAACCCACGTTCACGTTCTTTATACGGTGTACCGCTATGGAGTGCTGCGTTGAAAGATGTTCTTACATTGGTAGAGGCTTCAAAGATAAACTTTAACGCCGTAAGAAACCAATTTACTCCAACTACAATGATTAGTTTTACAAACGGTGTTCCGACCGAGGATGTACAAAGTAAGATAGAGGACATGATACATCAAAAGTTTACCTCCTCTAACGGCAATAACATATTGTTGAGTTGGTCAGACGACCGTGAACACATGCCCGAGATTAAGAGCTTTGAAACACCCGATTACACAGAACGGTATAGTAAGGTTATGGAAAGTTGCCGTAACAACATACTTGTTGCTTTCCGTTGCTCGGGTCAGTTGGTTGGTTTAATCGAAGGTCAAACGGGTTTCAACGATGTTGAGTTTACAAACAGTTTTTCACTCTTTAAAACCACGGTTATTAAACCCCTACAACGTGAGGTAGAAAACGCCTTCAAAGGTTTGGGTATAGAGTTGAAACTAAACGAGTTCAATGTTGAGTTCATAAACGGTGGGGATAAGAATAATATATAAAAAAGAAGTTTTTTTATTAGAAAACAGTCAAAAACGTAAAAAAGTTATATTATAATACTGTATGAACATAAATGTTTTATTAATATCACCCAGTGAGGTTCGTTCTATGACAACAATGTCAAGCAACTTAGACGATTGTTATGTCATAACCGCTATAGTAGATGCTCAGCTGACAGGGTTACAACCAATTATTGGAACACCTTTGTATGATAAGCTATGTACTTTAGTAACGGACGGTACATTGGGGGATAACGTTCTATATAATGACTTGGTTGAAACGTACGTAAAACAGTACTTATTACAACAGGTACAAGTTGAGTTGTTGGTACAGAGTATTGCTCGGACACACAACGCAGGCACGGTACAATACGTTGATGCCTCTTATCAAACGGCATCTTTACAAGATGTAAAATATTTGAGGGATTACTACGCAACTAAAGCGAGTTTTTTTGGTGAAAGAATAATTGATTTTTTAACAAAACATTGTAACGATATAACCGAGTACAAGGAACGTACTTTTGAGATGGGAAGCTGTGATAAAGCAGATACATATAGGTGTGGAATAAAATTATAGTAAAAAAGAGACGTGATGAGAGATTACTTAGAAATACAGAAAACAATACTCAACGCATTATTAGAAGATGAACTGGTGAATAATGTCGCAACATCCGTCGCAGAGGTCAACGCAAAGCACACACTATACTGGACTGCTATCATAGAATGTAACGGTAGAACGGATTACGAGGATTATAGTGTATATGATTATAACATGTACTTTGTAAACAAACAAATGACCAACACAACCGAGGTAGCTGAAAATACCGTTGATTGGAATTATAGCATGGGTATGTTAATAGCAAAAAACGCCTTAAAGAGGTTAGAGGAGCAAGATATAATGACACAATACCCACTGACGTTCAATTTCGCATCGGTACGTTTTGCCGATGTATGCGATTGTGTAACCTTGAAAGTTATGTTACAAGTTGAAAATGAAATAGATTGTGATTGATGGTATTAAAAACAATGAACCGTAAAGTGTTTTGGGTCTGCCTCATCGCCTCTTTAGCACTTATCATAGGTGGGTTTTTTGTTCCACCACTTGGTGTTATTGACGGCTCGGTGCTGACGGCTGTAGGTGAGATACTCGGTTTTGTAGCCTTGAACGTTTTGTTGTTGGGGTTGGATAAAGGCACAGACGTAACGGTACGGAAAGGTGATTTTGAAGTAGAGTTAGACGCACATGAAGGTGAAACGCCTTGTGGAAGAAAACAATGTTGTAAAAATATAGTTGAAACAGATAATGAATAAACAAAAATTGTTGAAATTTGCTAAGTTGTTACATGCCTTCGCAGAACTACATACAAAAGAAGGTGTCTTGATTTCGGACTCCGAAATTGTAGTAGGTAGTGAGGTATTTGTAGCCAATGAAAATGGGGATATGGTAACACCCGTAGATGGTGAGTACAATACTGAAGGGGAATGTTATGTTGTTGTTGGAGGTATTGTTACGGAAATTAAAGCACTGGATATTGTAACGCCTACAGAGGTTGAACCGGTAATGTTGGAGGATGTTGAGGTGGTAAAAGCCGAAAACGAAACATTGAAAGCCGAAAACGAAGCGTTAAAGGCTGAAAACGAAACAATGAAAACGGAGTTAGAGGAAATGAAACTTAAGGTTGAGGAATTGGAGGAAAAACTGAAAGAACCGGTAGAAGAACCAATAACAATGCCTGTTGTAACAGAAAAACTTAGTGCTTTAAGTGTAGCATTTAAACGATAAAAAATAAAATAAAAAAAAGTTGATATAAAAATGGGAACATTAAATTTAGATGGAATAAAAGGTTATATAAACGCAAATAAGGACGTTATCGTATCAAAAATAGTTGCGTTGGCTGATAGTACAAAATACTTACAAGTACAAAACGGTGTAACAACTGATACCTCAATACACGGTTTAATCACTGAAATTACCGTACAAGATGGTAAGGGTTGTGGTTTTACAGCTGATGGTTCTCAAACAGTTACAGATAGAAAACTTGAACCTGCGTTTTTGAAAGTTAACCACGAGTATTGTCCTAAGGACTTCTTAAACACCTATAAACACTATGAAACACAAGTTGCTATGGGTAAATCGCCGTTGCCTTTAGAAGAGGCTTTAATCCAAGATGTTTTGGTTTCTATAGCTAACGAAAACGAACACTTGATTTGGTCGGGTTCTAAAGCCAGCGGAGACTTGATGGACGGTTTGACTACTTTGATAAACAAAGACGGTGAAGTTACTACTTTGACTAAGAGTGGCACTGTTTATGAAAGAGTTGTTGAGTTGTATAAGAACATAAAAGATAAACGTATGGTTGCCGTTCTTTCAGCTCCTTTGTATCGTGAGTTGGTTATGGAATTGGTTGAAAAGAACCTATACCACTACAACACACAAGAGGGTGAAGAAATGGTTTTGACATTCCCCGGTACTAACTTCAAAGTTTACGGTATAGAAGGCATAAAAGATACTGATACTAACATTTACGGTTTGATTTGGGAAGAAACATTTGTTGGTATGGATAACGCCGACAACGCTTCTCAATTTGATTTGTTCTGGTCTAGCGATGACCGTGTTTACAAATTGGTTGTTGAGTGGGCTTTGGCAGTTAACTATATGTTTAGCGAAAAGATAATCGTGGTTAAAAACGCATAAGTACCTATTTATTGAGTATTGAAAGTGTGTCGTTGGGAACACCTATAAGAGTGTTCCCAAAACATACGAAACTATTAAAAAAATATGGAGTAAAAATAATATGAGTTGTACACAAACATTAGCAAATATAGCAAAACCTTGTGGTAACGGTAAGGGTGGTTTACGCTCTACTGTTTATGTTGCGTTGCGTAGTGCGGTTAACTTTGATGATATGACATACGTTGAAACTGCTAAACCTTACAACACAATACAAACACTGACCGCTTCTACTTGGTATAAATTTGAATTCGGTAAAAACGCCGCTGATTTTACCTCAGAGGCTCAATACGATGGAACTACCGGTGAGTTTAGTTATTTCAAAAACACCCTTAATATTTCGTTCCGCAAAATGGATGCTTCACTTCGTTTATCCATCAACGCTCTGTTGGCAGATGAATGTGTTGTTGTATTCCAAGACGGCAACGGTGTAAACTATGTATTGGGTATCGAGGAACCTGTAACAAGTGAAAGCTGTACACATACAACTGGAACCGCTAAAACAGATAGTAACATGGTTAGTATAGCACTGTCGGACACTACCGCTGAATTACCTTTACATTTGAGTGAAACCGCACTGGAAACAATTAGACAGTCGTTTGAAAGCTAACAGAACAACCTAGTTTAACAAGTAAAATAAAACCACAAGTAATTATAATATTGCTTGTGGTTTTATATTATATATAAAAACGTAAAAGGTAATGAACATTAGAAAAACGATATATGTTAGTAGTAGTTATGATAGTAAGTACTTAAGGTATGATGTTAGGCTGTTGTTTACTAATACAGGCAATAGTATAAGGGTGTACCGTGGCAAAACGTTGGTAATGGGCGGTAAGACAACCGTTGATTTAAGCAATGTTTTGAAGGATTATAAGGTAAAGGACGGGTTTGTTTATGACGAAAGTACTTTTGGTTATAAACCTGTAAGGGTGTACAATGTACCAACAGAGGCGGTCCAAAACATAGAAAGTACAAATAACATTGCTAACATTTGTATTGAAATAAAGTTGTATGAGGACAACGAAAACAGCGTTTTAGTGGCTACCGATAGCGTAACGGTAAATTGTTTTTATAGGGAAATACCCGACCCTTACCTTGGTACAGGTAACGGTTTAGAGGATTACAACAACGGGGTTTTAATAAACCACATACCTTACCTTTTAACCAATAACTATTGGTTGGGTTTGTGTTATGCTATTACTAACAACGGCAGTAGTAATGTTGTGGGTGTTTTAAGTGATAGAAACGGAGGTGGCTTTAAGTTAAGCAACCAAACACAATTGGGTAACTATGTGTATAACATACCGTTAAAAACTTTATTTAATGGATTGGTTGAAGAGGGTGGAAATAGCAATATGACGGTTTATATTGGTAGTAGTACGACGGATAGATTAGTGGGTGGTAGTGCGACGGTTGTTGCCGAGGGTATTAACGGTGTTGTAGGTGCTGATTTGGAGCGTTACGAGGGTTTATACGGAAGGGAGAAACTTTATTTAGATGTACAAGTTGGTAAGAACATCATTGAAGCTAAAAAACCGATGGTTGTTATAGATGAATGCCCAAAGGAGTGGTATGTTGCGTGGTTAGACGGTAACGGTTGGCATAGTGAGGGTTTGGTACATGCTTTAGAGGTTGTAGAGAGTGATAAACGAACAGTTATAAACATATACAACGAAAGGACGGTGGTACGCAATAATAAGGTTAAAAAGTGGCAATGTAAAAGTATGAAGGTCAACCGTGAGGAGTACGAGGTTTATAAAAACATTGTTATGGCTGATTACGTTTGGTTGTACAATAGCAAAACAGATACGTGTTATTGTTGTACGGTTGAGGATAATAGTGTTGGTTATAGTACAGAACGGTTTTGTACTTGGGAATTAAGAGAAATAAAAGGATAATAAAAGAAGATGGAATTGTATTTATTAGTGAATGAAAATTGGGAGAGGGTTGATGTGGAGAAAGGCAACGATTTGGCTTTTAACTACACTTTTTCGCAACTCTCCAACCCTACACAATATGTTAGTGAGTATAGTTATACAATTGTATTGCCTAAAACCGCCAAAAACAATAAGGTGTTTAGTTTTGTTGGCTTGTTAGATGCCCAATTAAACCAGTTTAATAACAACTTCCCTTATATGGCTATCAGTGAGGGCAACATTGTAAGCCGTGGTACTGCTTATATTGAGGTTATTAATGAGGGGGGTTATAGTTTACAATTAAGTGGTGCTTTATATAACATCTTCAAAACACTCAGTGCGTGTGGTTGGCACAAAGGTGCGGAGAGGGTGATGCCTGAGTTGTGGGGTAACGTAAATTTAAGCCCTAACATAATAAACAATTCGTTTAACACACCCGAACCGAAGTGGGACACCTCTAACCTTCATCAGTTTCCTTTGTTTCTCTTTCCCCACTTCGCAGGTTTTATGCCCACAAACGGTTTGGAGATGGAGGGTTTTGATGAGACTAAATGTTTGAATAACGGCACGTTTGAGCAAGTTGCTAACGGTAGTAAGGTAAGCGGACAACAAATGGCTGAGTTCCGTTGCTCACGTTTACGCCCTTATATATACATAGATAAACTTTGGCGTGCTTATAGAGGGGTGTGTAAAGAGGCTACGGGGTATGATATGGTACTGGATGATAGGTGGTTTAATGAGGGTAACGACTACTTAAAGAACGTATGTTACACATTGCCGTTGTTAGATGATAAAAGTAATAGTACTGCCAACCAACATGTTGTATCGTTCAATACAAATTCTTATACCGGTTGGGCAAACGATACTAAGACTATCGTTGTACCACATACAGTTACGGCTACAAAACCGAATCGTGTTAAGTTTGAGTTTAGTTTACCAGTGGTATTTGAATTTGACGGTAACGGCTTATATAGGTTAGCACAGGAAGGTAATAGGATATGTTTTGATAGAACGTATTATTACATAATAACAGCCAAGGTAACAAACGGTACAACGGATTATTTTGAACAAAAGTATGGTTTTATGATTGAACCGGGGTATAAGGGTGATGATGGCACACTGCTATTTCCCGAAATAGAACAATCTGTTGCCAATCGGTTAAGCAGCTTAGTTGGCAATTCTAACGTTCGTGTCATACGTTCTATACCTCAAATAACATACAATGGCAGTCGTACAACGGTTGATTTTGGTGAGTTGTTCAAATCCATCGAGTTACCCACTGGTGTTACCAGCGTTGAGGATGCCCATTTGGAGTTGAATTACGAGATTAGACACATCGTTCCTACCAACCCACCGTTTTATGATAGCGGTTGCCCTGTGAAAAGTATTGTAACAGGTGATAGAGTTGATATGGATGCTGATTGGGTAATATACCCAATTAATTACTACTATATGAACCCTATGTATTATAAGGTTGATATGTTGATAGATACAATACTTACGGTTGTCAGTGGTAGTGGTAGTATGTTGAATATGTCACGGTTGATGGGTGGCGTGAAAGGCTTCGAGGTGCTTTTGAAGTATAGTAAACTGATGGGTTTGTATTGGGTTGCTAACGATTTCAAAAAGGAAATAAGAGTTGTTAAACGTGAGGATTACTTCTATGACTGTTTCAATGAGGGAATCGTACCCAAAAATGATGTTGAAAGTGGGTTTGTGGATTTAAGTGATTGTGTTGATGTTACAACAATGGAGGTAAAACCTTTGAGTTGGGATGCTAGAACGGTGGTGTTGAACTACGAGGTGGGAACTTCTAGTTATGCCAAGGAATATAACGATAAATACGGCTTAAGCTACGGCTCTATACGCATACGCACGGCAACGGATAGAAACAATGAGGTTGTTGAATTGTTGGGTACAACAGATTATGATAAAATCGTTGCTCCTATCTTCTCACAGGAGTGGATTCAACCTTATCGTAGTTACAACGGTAGAGTGTACCGGGTTAAAGATGATAGGTATATGGTTGATGAGGGTAATTGCTTTGTCTTTCGTTTACCTAACAGCACTTATAACGCCGTAAACCGTGATGGTTGGAGGGTTACAGATGGCGTTGCTCAAGTTTTGCTCTCGGGTGATACTGAAAAGGAACTCGTTGAGGGTGTACGTTGTTATCACTTAGCCGCAGAGAGTGGTGATGTGTTGACTTCGGTTCGCCCCGTGTTTAGTGATAAGAACAAAAACGGTAGAAGTTTTTTGATGGGTGAACCTGCTGAGTATTACAGTGATAAAGATACTACTGAGGTTGATAGTTTCAAAGGTCTCTACAGTGAACGTTATGAAAATTACTTCAAGGAGGTTTACAACCCACGGAACAAAAGTGTAAGGATTGGAGCTTGGCTTGATGTAGCGATGTACAATAGGTTGAAATATAACCCTTTTGTAACAATGGGTAATGTTGGTTATATTGTTTTAGAGGTGAGTAGTTGGAGTGGTGACAGTTTAACGTGGGTGACAATGAGACAAATAGACAACTATGAGGCACTGTATAAAGACGGTAACAATACGGTTATAAAAAGACCTGTTTTGGGTGGTCTTGTTATTGGAGGTTTGGTACAAAAAGGTGATGGAACATTTGAAAGCGTTACAGATGGCGTTGAATTACCCGGTGGTGGTAATGATGATGAGGTGATACAACCGTTATAAATACCAATGTAATAGATTTTGAAAGGGGAGTTGGTGGAACCTCTCCCCTTTCGTTGTGTTGCTCATTAATCAAATTTGGTACTAATAATATAAGCGATTTTGATAGAAAATTTAATCCAAATGACTAACTTTTTTACCGTATTCCATAAACTCTTCAACTTGTTCAATGAGTGCCGTTACAGCAAATTGTAAATCAGCCTTATCCATCTCCCCTACCTCGTTGTTGTATTGTTTCCGTAGGTATGTGGTTATGTCCTCTGCGTCACGTTTGAACCATACTTTTGACCAAAGCAACGAATCGCCACGCATCAACGCACATATCCTTTCAACACATCTTTCCTCCCCGTCTTTTATCTCACCACTCACGACGGCTTGTAACAATACTCTGATACCTCCCTCGATGGTGTGACGGTAGAAAAACGACAGACCTTGGAAAGGTTTGCCACTGATGAGACTTTCAACAACGGCTACTTTAGGCAGTTTTAAGGCGTGGCAGAGTTGGTTTATGTTGCTGTACGTAATAGGGTTTATCGTTTTACCATCTGTTACTGTTACAGGCTTATTTTCCAACACATCATTAAAAAACCTCCCAGTGTATTCAGTGTAGTCTTTGTAGTACCGTTCGCTCATTTCTTTGTTTGTAATAATATTATCTATCTCCTCTTCCTCCATCATTACAACATACTTTAAGTAATCATACAACTCATCTAAATAATAACTATAGTTTTTATTCATATTAACAGTTTATTTTATTTCAATAATAAGACCGAGGTATGGAAAAATTAAGTCTTTTCAGAAAAAAGTTTAATTTTTCTCCTGTGTGGATAATAAAACACGGTTTTTGGAGTTGTATATAGGTAGTTTTTTATGGTAAAAATAACAGTTTTTGAAAAGCTACGTATAACCCCACGGGAAAAACCCCATTTAAGGCGGTTTTTCTTTGATTTAAGGGGTTTTTTCTACGAGGTAGTATAAATATACCACTCAAGGGTAAAACACGCTTAAATCAAAGAAAAACCGCCTTGTCGCGGGTCTGCTAAATTTGTATGTTTTTTTAGGTAAAAATAGGCTTTTATTTGAGGCTACGTATAACCCCACGGATAAAATGCGTTTTAAGCCCCTTTTCAGGCTATTTAAGCGGTTTTTCTGTGGAGGGTGGTATAATACATTAGAAAGGGGTATCGATGGCTTAAAACGCAAGAAAATGCCCTTGTCGGGCGTCGGCTATTTTCAGTACAGTTTAAGAGAGGTGAATGGGTGGAATAAAAAAAAAACCTCTACTTGTTACAGGGGTGTAACGGTAGAGGTAAAAATAAATTTAATAATGAATAGTTGTGTATTAAATCTTACTTTGTAGAAAAGAACCCACAACGGGTGTGGGTTGGAAATATACTTTGATTGTAAACTTATTCGGTTTGAAAACCCTCACCCCGTGTCGTAAGGGTGAGGTAAAAAAATTTTATTTAATGGCGATTATAATATATGAAAAGTCGATGAAGAATTTAATCTATAGTATAGTTTTCTTTGAAAGAAAAAACCCAGCCACACGTGGTAGCTGAGTTAAAATAGCATAATACAAACCATCACACTTATAATATATAAAATATGATGTTGTATTTTAATATATAGGTAAAAAAGTTTACATTTCGATTAAAAATATGGCTTAACTGTTTGTATTTCAGTTTGCTCGTTATAGGGATAACTATCCCATATATATATGTATATATTACATATTATATATAGGACAGTTATTCTTACAAT
>ERZ808030.8-NODE-8-length-24787-cov-4.953177_pt1 | contig 24787 bp, 31 predicted proteins | sample MGYA00380186_ERZ808030 | MGnify/ENA primary metagenome ERZ808030 (study PRJEB31490, sample SAMN06133386) | cow dung metagenome | isolation source: M7 | host: cow | place: China: Chengdu | collected 2015-05 ...
CTTGATCGAATCAACATACTGCTCAACCGCCTCATCGATGGGCGATGTACCATCAGTCAAGCGCTTACCCTCTGAGGTAAGCAACAGAGGGTTATAGTTAATCTGTGCAGAGATCTGCAACCTATCGCTGGCTTTGCTGATGAAAGCCAGACGAGTACCTGCAGGCGAAATGCGGCGCATATAGTGAGAGAATCGTGAGAGCTCGTTATCAGTCAACGGTTCCTTATTATCCTTACTCACCAGGATCTGAACTTTGCGGACCTCATCGTCAACCTCACGAGCTGCTGCATAGGCGATGATTTGCGCATCAGGATCGTTAACCGCATATCCATACGATCGAGTCGCGGCATCGAAGACGAGATCGTACCCGTCTTGAAATGCGAGTGCCTGGTTTCGATACCACGGAATACTCGCCACATATCGAGCACTGATCGCGGCATCGACCTCATCGGAGGTCGTTGCGAAAGTTCGCTCAACAATATAGCACGCGAGGGCCACTATATTGATGATTAAGGCTTCGAATGACACCTTGCTAAATTGCTCATCGAATGTCTTTGTAGAGTCGAGTCCATACATTGCCACCAGCTCACGGTTCTCGAGGAAGCGAGCCTTCAAATCGTTCGTAATGTCGTTCAGTGTGCGCATCGTATTATTGTATTTTTATCAAATTTTCATCGTTAATCATTGTCGCCGGCGTAAGCTGCTCGGACTCAAAATAAGCCACTACTGTAGAATTAATTACAGTAGGTATTTCGACCTCACTAGGTGGCTGGTCTGTTACCAAACACCCTGCTGCCAGCGCAATGTCGTACGCTGCTGCCACATCTCCCGTGTGGCGGATCGCCACGTCAAAGAAGCTCTGGCGATCTTGAACTTTAACCTTCATAGCTCGCGTCGATTATCAAGTTGTCTGTGTATTGAACGCTGACGACCTTCTGGCCGTCACCACGAAGCTGCGAACAGACCTCCGCAATTAGGGCACTGGAGTTGTCATCGCGCAGAAACCGCATCGCGCCTGCGCCCGTAGTCGGACTCGCCTTGAACTCGCCAGCAGCCGACACTACCAGTAGTGCCTGGTTCTGCGAGGTAATATCACCCATTGCGACACCGGAGGTGATCAGCCCTTGCGCATCGCGGCGCACATCGACCACCAGGTCGGGGGTAAGGAGTATACCTAATGACTTCATCAGTGCTTAACCTTTGTGTCTTCGAGGGCATCTCGATCTGTCATCGCCAACGAGCTGGATGCCCACGCGCTCGCCGCTGTGTAGAGTTTGAGACCGCCATCTTGGGGCGTCACGACCCAAGACTTAAATGCCGTTTTTAGCTTGTTTAAATCGCCTTTTATAGTGTCGATCTCCTCGATCAGCGCGGAGATATTAATTAACCCTCCATTGTCGCCGTTGTTGAGCGTCAGCTCGGGGACCGCTGCGATGATCTTGTCAATCGCAGAGAACCCCATTGCATAAGCCAGCGACTCATCGTTGTCGATCGAGGCAACAACACACCAGGCGCCGACCTTGGGAACAAGCAGGATCTGCGCATCTTCGACAGAGGTCAGACGAACGCCGTAGAGGATGTAGCCCTCATCGATCTTCACATCGCAGGTCTGGGTCTGCTCGTCGACAGCCTCGACAGTTCCCAGCTGCATTTGCGATGGGGTTGCCTGGCGAGATAGTGCCTTGATTCCTGCTCGGATTCTATCACTTCTGTTCATTGCTCAGCGCCCTCCCGATTTTAACTTCGCGGCGGAATCCGCCACGTCCGGCTGTTGTCGTAACCGCATCGATCATATATCTGCCATAGCGGTTGCCACTGAATCGACGGTCGCGGATCTCGGCGGTCATTCCTGGTTCGGCATACGGAATGCCGAATGTGGTGATCGATCCCGAGAACCCGTCGTACTTCATCGTCTTCAACTTGTCCTGAGCGAGTCGTCGCAGTTCTGCCTCAGTTGTCACATTGTAGAAGTGAAGCGTTGTCACCGATGCGGCGTCGCTATCGCCGACATCGATGCGCAGCTTCTTATTGCTCGGCAAGATCGATACAGCGTTGATCTTGATTCGCACATCTCCCTCGCGACGATAGGTCAGATCCGGACGAATAACATTCTGTTCGAGATCGTAGCGCGCAGTACCTGACTTCATATCCGTATATGGTACCATCACGTGGAATTGCCCGCCTTGATAGAATGCCTGCAACCCATACTTGTCGCAGAGTTCATCGATAGCGTCGAAGGTACTGCCACCGCCTTTGATTGAGAAGGGCGAGAGTGTCACATCGGGTACTTCGTCGAGTTGCGCGCCTGGAACGAGATAGCGGATCACCTCCACCAGCTTGACCGTCTTCCAGCTCTTTGCCTTCGGGTGCTGGCGTTTCAGTTGGTACATCTCGTCCTCACACTCGATCACCACAGGGCGACGTTGCGACACATCGACCACGTAGCCGGTGAACTCCTCTCGAATGCCGTGACCCTCGTAGCCAAGGCGGATCGATACGCGATCGCCACCCTTGATGACATTGCACAGGTACTGTGAATCATACTCCGAGGGCAGAGTGATCGATGCCGTCGCGGCGAGCTCCGAACGCGAGCGCGAGATACGCACCTCCGACAATGATCGGAAGGTGTACTTGCCGATATCGGCCTGCATTGTCAATACGTAGCTCACGACCAGCCCTCCTTGATTTCGAGTTGAACATCACGATCTGATACGGCCGTGATCGTGAACGGCTGCATCGACTGATTGCCGGCTTCGGCTGGTTCACTATGGCTCTTGATCACGATGCGATCGATGCCATAACAGCGATTCAGAATGTCATTCTGGATCTTGACACCACCCATCTTGGTGAAGAGGTTGTTCAGCTTCGACACCTGATCATACGGGTAGTCGTCGTTGTCCTCGTTCATCAGGACACCGCGGATCACGATCGTGTAACCTTCCAATGCCACCTCCTCGACTACGGGGCCGACGCCACCAGTCATCTGTGTCTGGATAACGGTCTTCGATGCCGACACCGAGATCAGTGGATCCACCGGAAGCGTCCACCCGTCGAGCGTCAGCGTATCGAGGAAGACGTCACCCGCGACTGCACCTGCATAGCCCAGCGTCGAGGGGCGAGCGCTCTGACCTGTCAACGAACCGTCCCACACTCTCGGGCTATCAGCAGTCGACTCCTTCTGAACCTCTACATCGGTCGACGTGTCGAAACTACGATCGCGGACGTGGCCAGACAGATATGAGAACAGAGCGAGGGCCGAGCCGAAAGGTTCCGACTCGAACATCACATTGTGGACATTTGCGGGCAATTTCATCGTACTGCTAGTTGTTCGGCTCCGTAGATGGCGCGGATCAGCGCCTCCTCGACGATCGACGTGATGTCGTCACGCGACTCACGCACTGTCGAATTGAACGACTGCGATCCCACCAGCGAGCCAATGGTTACATTGATTACTTTCTGCTGACGCCCGCCGCCAATAGCTGCAGCGACCGCCGCGTTGGCATCAGCACTGGTCTTGCCATTGCCGCCATTTACGACTGCGCTTTCAGCACTCCACGCGTCAGCCTGCGCCAGAATGTCATTATATGCGCTGACCTCTGACAAAACAGATAGGCGATTAGACTCTTTGCGTCTCGCGCCAGAACCCCAAATCACATCAACATTGGCTAAACCCAGACCTAAAGCTGACGCTTTTGGCAATGCTTTATAGTGAGCCTGTCCAGCGTCTCGGCGAGCACGCACGTCTGACAAGAACTGTTCACGCTCATTTGCGGACATCTCACCATAGCGAGCGAAACCTTCTTGAGCCCATTGCGCATTGCTTACGCCTTCTCGGCGAGCTGACCCTTGCCAATCAATGCTATTTCGAACGAAGTCGAGTGCCGCGATTGACAAACGGGTTAGTTCAACGCGCGCTGGCAATAAAGCCTCCCCTAATTGTGTGAGTGAGGTATTGAGTTTATTTCTCAGCTCTGACTCAAGCAAGTTCAAATCACCAAGTGCTATCTCTCTCGCCTGGGCAAGATTCAATTCCGCATTGTCGAAGTTGCGCAGCTGAGCGGCGAGCTGTTCTGCGCCACCAGCTGCAGCGTTTAACATCGCTGTCAAGCCTTCCGATCCGCTGAACGCATTCTTCAGGTTGTTCACTTCTAACTGAGTATTCTTTGACGCGAACACATCAGCCAGCTCCGTCATAAGCTGAACGACCGACTTGAAGCTACCCTCCGACGTATAAGGATTGATACCAGCGTTCAGGAAGCCCTTGATCGTACCCTCGCGCGTCAGATCGCGGAAGAGAGAGTTGGTCATTGTCGCCGCCTCATCGGTCGACTTGGTGCGCATCGTGAACAGCGTGAACATCTTCATCGCGTCGGTGAACGACTGGCCAGAAGCCGCCGCCGAGCCTGCGAACACAGGCGAAGCCTTGGCGAGCTGGTCGAAAGTCATTGCACCCGCAACCAAAGACGCGTATGCCGACGCCTGGTACTTGTCGATATCGGCATTGCTGAATCCGTAGTTCGCCTGAGCCTTAGCCAAACCAGCGACCCATTCGTTCGGGTCAGCACCCATCAATCGCGCGAACTCCATACCCTTACGCACCATAGGCGAGGCCTGAGAGCCGTACATTCCAGTAATCGACTGCACATCGAAATAGGCGCGCGATGTTGCACTAATATCGTGACCTCCTGCATATGCCGTGTTGGCAATCATCGTCTTCAATCGACCAAGCTCGCTAATGCTGCGAGAGAGGTTGATATTTGCAAGGTTGCGGAACTCGGTATTGAAGGCCTTGGCGCGATTAGTGGCGTCGACCATTACTGCTCCCACGCCAGCGATGAGCGCGCCTCCCATAATCAGAGGATTCTTGACCATAGAGAGTGCGCGGCCCATACCTGGAATCTCGCGAGCAGCCTCACGCATATTGGCATTCATACCAACTGTCTGAGAGCGCAGATTGCGCATCACGCGACTAGCATCCTCACCTGCAGCACCCAATTTGTCGAGCACAGGCGAGAGATAATCTCGACCCACAATCTGATATATGACCTCTTTTATTGTCATAGAATTGATGTCTTCTTCTCCTGTTCACGAATCCATTGAAGCTCTTCCCAGCGAGCCGCCCACTCATCGTCAGTCAGCTCGTCTGGGTTGAGATGGAAGTAATAGCGTAGCATTGCATTCACCTGCCTCACGGGGTTGCGCGCCACAGATCCCCGGGAGGCTATAATTTTACCATTTCGGCGGTGGCAGTCTGCATCAGACCATTCATCTGCGCAGCTGCGCCATAAAACAGCTCGGTATCCGAGATGATCTCCTTGTCGCCAGCCAACCAGCAGTTGGTCATAATCGTCTCCTCGAAGAGCGAGGGACGCTGACGCGACGAGGTTGTTGCCAAGTCGATCACACGGCGATCGGGCTTGTGCAGATACATCTTCTTGCCGCCGACGGTGATAAGATAGATGTCACCATACACGCGCTTGGCTGCCTCGATCTGCTCGGGGGTCAACTCGGTGAGCGTGTTCTGCTCGAACGGGGTCTTCTTAAATTCCATATAAATGCTGTTTAATTACTGATTTAACAAGGGGATATCGGTAATTAGCTCCAGATCGATGGTCATATTGCCATCGTCGGTCGTCATACCCTTAGCGTAGCGCTGCACCTGGCAGTAGGGGATGATATCGGTAGTGATCTGACCACCCAGAGGGGCGTAGGCCACCACGATGTTGAAGGGAGCCAGATCGCAGACGTCGGTACCCGCAGGCATCGATGCCTGGATCGCCTCAAACTCCGACTGCAATATGGTCAGTCGAGCAGGTTCTGCGTCCTTGCGGCCACGACCTCGCTTGATGGGGCGATTGCCACGACCGTGGATGTTCGTGTAGGTCTTGCTGGCACCGTAAGTGAAGCCCACGAAGCCAACCAGACTGCGGCCGAGGAGTGAGATCTTCACATCCTCGAACGCATATTCTGTTCCGTTAATCATTGCTTAGCGAATTTGTGTAGTAAACATTGATCTGCATACGGTAAATCACGCCACGTGCTACGACAGCGAGATCTGCTACGAGAGGTTGAGCGCTATCCCACAGCGACTGCTCGGGATCAATCGAGCACTCGACACCCGAGATCTCATCGGCCATCTGCGTCAGAACAGCTGTCTCGATGTCACTCTCGATGTTGCGGACGACCTCGATAGCAATGTGACCGGTCGCGGTATCGATCTCTACATCATCTCGGAGATACTCGAGCGCCTTCAAGCGTGCCAGGTCTGCCGCCTTGTCGAGCGTGCGCCCCATCCTGATCGAGTCGCAGTCATCGGTAGGAGCGACAGCAGTGTAGTCTGCCGACCAATAGAAGCCCGACAGACCATCGAAGGTGCGGGCAAAGATATAGCCCTTATCATCGATGGCCGAGAGCTGGTCATCATCATAGTAGCCTGCCAAGCTGATGTTCTTGCCGTTCGAGATACCGACTGACGACAAAGGTAGAGAGCCATTGCGCACTCTAGCGATATCGCGAGACACAGGTACCGCAGCAACAGAGCCAAGGAGCAAGCCCACCTGCGCATAGCCAGCATAGGCAACATTCTCGACGGCAACCTGCGGATCCTGCGAGATAACCACCGACACGCGGTTGGCTGTCATCTCTCGCAAAGACACAGCGGTTGCATAGTCCTCGACGAATGCACGACCCTCGAGCAGGATCTGCACAGACTTGTTGCGCTGTGCTGCCCAAGTGTAGAGAGCCTGAGCCGCGGCTACGTTGGTTGCCAAGTTAGCAAAGTCCTCGCTCATCGACGAAAGAGCCAGCTGGCGGATTGAACCCTTGGCGTAATTCAGGAGCTGCGCTGCAGCGCCATCGCTGGTTGCGAGCACAGTCGCCATAGGAGTATTCTTAGCTACTGGCATCACGTAGAGCGTCGTGCCCTTCGGAGCCATCGAGTAGAAGTCGCGGATGTGATGCCACAACATCACCTTATTCGCGAGGTCATACGCCTTGGTCACGCCCTTGCTCTCAGCCTCCGCAAGTGATGTTAGCATCATCGGCTCGCCAATGACGATCTTATCGTCAACGGCTACTGCGTCAGCGATCAGTCCCGAGATACCATCATTGCGTCGTGAGCTCTTGCCAAGCCCCTGCTGGCGAACTATTGTAACGTTTGATAAACTCATTTTTCTGAGGTTTATGCGACGTTGAAGGCGACGCATTCATCGCCTTCAACTCGCCATTCAACACTATGCCTTAGCGGTACCCGAATAGATAACACCGAGAGCCTCCTGCTTCTTGGGCATTGCCAAGAAGTACTCGCGCACGTTGTAGAGGTTGCGCTGGTACAGGGGATCGCTTTCTGCGCGCGACAGATACTGCTTTCTCTCGCCGGTAGCCTTGCCAACACGCTTAACGTGGAAGGCGATCGACGCCTGATAGTTGTCGCCCGACGCCTTGGTACCATACTCCTGCTTTGCGCCAGCTGCCGAATATACAGGGTTGGCAACGAACTCGTAAATGTCGAAGCCGTACATATTGGCAATTGCGCCGGTGGTGTGGTTCTGATACTGCTGAGCGAATGCCAGGTCACCAACGAGCAAGTCTGCAACGTGATCGGGACAGAGGACAAGTCGACGGCCGGCAACAGGGACACTCATCTTATCGAAAGCGGTCTTCAGCTTGATGATATCGGCACGAGTCAATCGCAATCGAGTACCATCTGTCTTAACAGCCTCCGAATCGAAGTCCACGCCAGTGGTCGCGATTACAGGAGTTGCATCCGCGTTGCTCGCAGCTGCAAAGTTAAAGATCGCCTTATCGAGTCGGTATTCGCTGATTGCCACACGGTGCTCCTCAATGACGTGAGGCATCAGTTCCGCCTTGATATCATTTACCACGTCATCAGTAACGGGAGTAGCCTTTGTCTGCAATTTATCCAGACTCAATACGATGTCGCTATTGTTCAACTCCTGAACAGGAATAGGATACTGAGTATTATTGACAAGCACACCAGGATCAAGATCAAAGTCGATCATATGAATAATGTTGCCGTCTTTAACAAATTTCGAGTAGTCCGAAATGCCGTCCAAGAAGGTGCCTGTATCGGCGTGGTTGAACGCTTTAATGAACTCCTTCGTCCATACCTCCGGAATCAGGTTTGCGCACAAAACGCCTGCGGGCAGACCCTTAGGAATCAATGCCAACGCAACGGCAGCAGCACCACCTGCTACGCCAAACGTTGCGGTACCGATAAACATCGCAACGACAAGTGAAATAAGAATTTTTGCTAGTCTCATAATTTATGTTTTGGGGATTACTGGTATTTCTCGTTTAACAACTGCTCGTACATTTCAGGATTCTGCTGCTTCATATCGAAGAGCTCCTTCGATGTGTAGTCATCGAACTTCTTCGTGGTCGATGCATTACCTGCTCGATGAATGAAGTCCATCGCGCTGGCACGCTTGGGCAAGTTGCCAAGCGTAGCACGCAGAACATCAACGCCCATCGTCTTACCGATGTTCTCATAGGTCGGGCGAACTGTCGCAGTCAAACGGCCGTCCTGAACCGCTGCATCAAGCATCTCTGTAATGTTTGTAGCGACGATGCTATCGCGCTCGGCTGCCATCGTCTGCAAGTGGGTGATCGCATCAATCACCTGCTGTTCGGTTGCATCTTCGGGCAACCCCAGTGTCTTAATTACGTTTTTGATCATTTTATTGTGAGTTATTTTGACGTCAAGTTCGGCCATAATGCGGGCATATATGCCGGCAGCAGCCTCCTCCGATGTCGGTTTGCGAAGTTGAGTAGTTACAACAGGATTGATAACCTCGTCAATCAGGCCAGCGTCGAGTGCTTCTGATGCAGTGAACCAATGATCGGCACCATCAAACCAACCTTCAATTGTATCCTCTGCGATGCCACGAGCACGCAGTTCTACTTTAAGCGACTCGGCAACCTTATCAAGTAGACTGGCGATATTGACCATATCGTTTTTAGTGCCGCTGACTGCGCTTACTGAGGGAGCGTGGATCATAATAAGGGCATTTCGCGCGGCCTCGATCTTATCTGCCGAAAGCATCAGGATTGCACCCATACTTGCAGCCATACCCTCGACGCGGACAGTGACAGGTCGTGAACAATCCCTGATCGCTGCGCTCATCGCTGCACCTTCGGTCACGCTACCACCATTAGTCGAGAGGTGGATAATAGGATCACCGTACTCCGCAGCACGGCGAAGGCCAGCCGAGAACCATTCGCCGTCGTATGACTCGCCAATGGTACCATAGGCATAGATGTGATTTTTTTGTACTTCGATCATAGTTTTCGTTGAGTTTGCCACAAAGAAACATCGAGGCGAGAGGAAAACCAAAAAAGTGTCCAACCCTTGGACTAAATAGTCCAACCGTTGGACTATTTTTAGGAAATGGAGCACCTGACTGCTACTTTTGGGCAAAATCGAATAAAATGGACAAACAAAACTTCAACGATCGCGAGCTGGCTGAGATCTTATATATGCGTGGGCTCTCGCAGCGAGAGATCGCATCTAAAATCGGCAAATCTGAGGCAACAATCTCGGAGTGGGCCACATCAGGTGGCTGGCGAGAGAAGCGAGCAGCAACGAAGTTCTCACGATCGAGCCTAGTGACGAATTTGTTACTCCGCCTCGATGAGATGACTCGCGAGGAGAATATGGACGTCAAGGAACTGGCCAAGCTCAGCAAAGTAGTCAAAGAACTCGACAAGACTATCGGATTGACCGAATATGTCGATTGTTTTATAAGCTTCGGCGAGTGGCTACAACGCCACCCGGAAATTGCAGACGAGATACGTGCTACAATGTCGGCACAGGGCACCTCATTCTGGTCGAAATTCCAAAAAGCAGTCAATGACGCTCAGGATAAGTTCATCAATGATCTAGTAACCCATTAGAATGGCAAGAACATCGAAACAGAAGGCCAAGGATCGCTGGGGTCATTGGCGAGAACTCGTGCAGACGTGTGGCGAGCAGGACACCGATGTGCTGGCTGAACGCACCGCGCGCATTGCGAAAGCTCGCAACTCATACAAGTACTTTGCGATGACCTATTTCCCGCAGTATGCCACTGCGGAGACACCCGTGTTCCACGTCGATCTGGCCAATAAAGTCAAGCGCAACCGCACAATCAAGGCACTCGTGCGATGGGGTCGCGCGCAGGCAAAGTCTATCGTCTGCGACTTTATCATTCCGCTCTGGCTGTGGATCAATGGTGAGGACATCTACCTCGTGCTGATCGGCAACACGCAGGACAAAGCAATCAAGCTGCTCAACGACCTGAAGAGTGAGTTCGAGAGCAACGAACTACTCCGAGCCGACTTCGGCGACCAAATGACCAACACCTGGCGCGATGACTACTTCGTGTGCCGCGAACGCTTCGTTGCAGCTGCTCTTGGTATGGGTCAGGAGGTGCGCGGTCTGCGCAAGGGTGGCAAGCGTCCGAACTTCTGTGTATGCGATGACTTAGAGGACAAGAATACGATCAAGAACCCGAAGATCCAGGACGAAGTTGTCGCGTGGATCCTAGGCTCGTTGTTGCCGACAATGGACGGTCCGACACGTCGCGCGCTATTCCCGAACAACAACTTTGCTCCGCGCACGATTCAATCGGAGCTCGAGAAGCGTAACCCGAGCTGGCTGCTCCATCGCGTCGATGCGACGGTTGGCGACTCGCTTATCCCTCGATGGTCGAGCAAGTACCCCGCAGACCACTTCGTCAAGATCCGCGAAGAGATCGGCTCGGTAGCGTTCGAGGCCGAGTATAACAATCGCCCGTGGATCGAGGGCAAAATCTTCACTCAGGATCTGATCGATCGTTGCTGGACCGACGACGTGCCCGCGTTTAAGTCGTTCCAGCACATCATCGGACATTGGGACCCCGCATATTCTGGAAAGAACGACTTCAATGCTGTCAAGGTGTGGGGGTTGAAGAACCATAAGTTCTACCTACTTGGTGGACTGGTTCGCCAATGCACGATGCGCAGAGCTGCGGACTGGATCCAGGTGTTCGATATGGAGATGCGCGCCAAAGGTGTGACAGTTCATTGGCGAGTTGAGAGTCAGTTCTGGAATGATCCTCTACGCCAAACGATCAAGGATAGCAACGCAGCATACAATCGTCAGCTGAACATCTCGGTTGTCGACGCCTCGCGCACTAAGAAGCTCGATCGTCTGCTGGCAGCCTATCCCTACTACGAAAGTGGCCGAATCAAGTATGATAAGCGCTTGGTCAACGATGTCGATATCATCGAGGGTGTTCGTCAGCTGTTGGGCATCGAGCCAGGATATCGAACGCACGACGACTCTCCCGATGCCGATGAACGAGCGATTGCAGCATTGGCGGCATTCGACCGAGCATACTCGTTCAAACCGCAAATTGCTCAACACACTAATTCACGCAACTCAACAAACTATTAAAGCATAATTAAACAATGTTTAAACGTATCAAAAAATATATTGCCGAGTGGGTATATCGACGTCAGTTAGGCAAGGCGATAGACCAGGCGATCACTAGCCACAACAAGGACGGTAAGCGTTATTATGTATTTTCGATTGGCGGCAAGATCGTCGTCGCATCGACATCGGATCTCAAAGCTTGGCAGCGATCAGGCTACATTCGTAAAGGCGTGTCGCTCGCAGCTATCAAAAGTAAAGCGTTATATAAAGTGTAGCCTATGTATGCAGTAGAAACCGACTTCCACAACTTGATTGCCAAAGATGACTTCGACGCAGCACTTGCCGAAGGCTTCACATCAATGGAGGCGATCACCCGCACGGCCTGCGCGACCGTGCAGAACTACCTCTATCAGCGCTATCGTATTCGTTCGGAGTTCGACAAGATGGGCGACGATCGCAATGCACACCTGGTGATGATCGTCTGCGATATCGCCCTCTACATCCTATTCAGCAGTCTGCCCGGACGACTGAGCGAGGACGACATCAGAACGACACGCTACAACGCCGCCATTCGCTGGTTGGAAAATGTAGCTGCAGGTAAAATAGGAGCAGGCATCCCGTCGCTGACTGACCCTGTTCCCGGTGGTACCAACCCTGAAACAGATCCCGAATACTTTGCCGGAATCCGCTTCGAAAGTGACCCGAAGCTCCAAAACAACTATTAACTATGAGCAAAAAGCAGAGCAAAAAGAATACGAATGCACTCGCGCGCCAGATCGAGACGCGCCATAACGCCATTGTCGAACTCGATCAGCAGACTCGCGCCTTCTATCGTCAGGACATCGGTCGCTGGCGCCGTGCTCACGAAGCTGCCGTTGATGTAGACAACCCTCGTCGAGCTGACCTCTACAATGTCTATGCCGACGCGATGCTGAACTCGCACCTCGAAGGTTGCCTTGGCCAGATTGAGGACGCGGTGAAGGCGCGTGCATTTTTGGTTCGCAACGCGAAGACAGGCAAGACCGACCCCGACAAAGCGGCGATCCTCGAGATGCCCTGGTTTGGTGCGTTTCTGCACCTCTGTCTCGAAACCGAGGCGTGGGGTCATTCGTTGATCGAGCTGGGCAATGTGATCGATCAGAGAGGCATTCGCGTGATCGACAACGTCACGCTGATTCCTCGTAGTCACGTGGTGCCCGAGAGAGGCATCATCCTGCCGAATGTTAACGATGATTTTAGCCAAGGTGTTGACTATCGTGATAACCCGAATCTGACACCCTATTTGGTCGAGGTTGAAGCTAAGGAGCCCCTCGGTCTCCTGCTTAAAGTTGCGCCGTCGACAATCTCGATCAAGAATGCCGAGGGTTTCTGGGACACCTTTGCTGAGATGTTCGGCATACCCATTCGCTGGGCGTCATCGCCGAGCGACGATCCTGCCGACAAGGCAAGCATTATGTCGGCACTCCGACAGATGGGAGCAGCTGCCTATGCGGTGTTCCCCGAGGGCACACAGATCAACTTCCTCGAGACACAGAAGGGCGATGCGTTTGAGGTCTTCGATCGTCGTATCTCGCGAGCTCAGAACAGCATTTCGAAGGCGATCCTCAAACAAACTATGACCCTCGAAGACGGCTCGTCACTTTCGCAAGCAGAAGTGCATCTCGACATCTTTGATCGAGTAGTTGATTCGCGCCTGGCGACCATTGCCAACATCGTGAACTGGCAACTTCTGCCTAAGCTGCAGGCTATGGGTCTGCCGTTCACTGACGACGACCGATTCGAATGGGACGACACTCTCGACCTGTCGCCTGAGCAGCAGGTTGAGATCGAGCGAATGATTCTCGACCATTACGAGGTTGATCCGTCGTATTTCGCCGAGAAGTACGGCATATCGATCACAGGCATCAAGCGCCAGCCAATGCTCGGTGGCGTATCCGCAGACCTTAAAAAAAAAGTCCTGACCACAGCGGAGCTGGATCAGTTCTACGGGCTGAACACTACGACGGTAAGATAGCGACCGAGACCCTTGTGCAACTCTTCGAGGGTGAAGAGCCGGAGTTCGACGAGCTCTCGCTGAACTTCACCATCGACGAGCTGCGCAAAGCTCTGATCGGTGGCTATGGCGAGGAGGCGGCCAAACTGCAATGGGGTACTCCTGACGCCGAAATGGTGCGACATCTTTATCGCAACGTGTATCAGTTCTCGGTCGCGAAGAACTTCACCCAGATGCGCACGCTCACCAGTGCCCTGATCGATGAGAACGGACACACCCGATCGTTCTCGGACTTTATGACCGAGGCGGCGAAGATCGACAAGAAGTTCAACGTCGACTACCTGCGTGCGGAATACGACACTGCGATCAACTCGGCAGAGATGGCATCGCACTGGGTACGCTTCAAGCAGATGGGCGACCCTATGCTGCGCTATGTGACTGTTGGAGATGAGCGTGTGCGTGCCTCGCACGCGGCGATGAACGGCATACAGCGTCCAATGTCAGATCCGATATGGGATAAGATCTACCCGCCTAACGGTTGGAACTGCCGTTGCACGGTTATAACAACCACAGGTGCTGCTACACCTGGCAAGCAAATCCGTATGCCGTGGGACGTACCACCTCTATTCCAGACCAACCTCGCCAAGACCGGTATGCTGTGGCCGAAGGGGCATCCATACTATAAGACTCTGAAAGAACCAGTGCGCAGCACATCGGCTCCTCTCACGAAGGTAGAGTTGGAAGCAATTCCTCACATAGACATTGAAGATACGTCTTATATAACATTAGATTATCACGGATTCATCGTTAAGGTGCACCCACTCCAAACTGATTCGGAATTTATAAAGAATATCGTCGTTGCTTTACGAGCAATGGATTATGGCTTCAAGGAAATTAAGCTATTGCCTGAAATCAAGCTACAACGCGACCAAGACATTAATGAGTACATTGCTTCAAAAAAACGATTTTTCCCGAAGAATTTTATACCACCTGTGTCGTGGACAAAAAGTCCAGACGCTATTATTGATGGTGTTGTTTTCGAATTGAAAACTTGTAAATTAAAGCAACTTATCAAACGTACAAATGAAGCTCTTGAACAAGCTCGTAATGTAATCGTTCTTCTAGACGAAGAGTCTTTACAAAGGAAAGCCACTGATAAGGAAGAAGACCTTCCGTGGAGCGATGAAAAATTAACGGAAAGAATTAATAAGCAGGTCAAAAAGGACTTTGAAAGCATTACAATTATTAGAGCCCCACAAGCGATCGAGAAAACCAAGGAACATAAATACTATGGGTCGGCTTTGCGTATCACTAAAAAAGAAGCGACTGAATAATCAGTCGCTATTCTTTGAGGATTATCCCCCGAGTATTTAGAACTCCGGGCCTGAACCCTCACCGCAAAAGTAACAACTAAAATGCCAAATTCCAAATTTTATGCCAAAAAAAATCACAATTAATGGTTATACATACAATTGGGGCGCATTGAGACCTCGATTTCGGAAGGTTCGAGAGGAGTTACCACTACAAATGGCGACCGTGGCGCAGAACTTCTTCGTCGGCTCGTTCCAGCGTCAGGGGTGGTATGATGGCCTAACATTGAAGCGCTGGCAGCCTCGTAAAGGCGAGAAGTGGCGACGTAAGAAGAAGGGAAGAAGAGGGAACCGAGGTATATTAGGAAAGACCGGTCGATTGCGTCGCTCGATCAAGATACGTAGTGCCATATTCCAGAAAATTGTGATCGCAACTGATGTAGATTACGCAGCTGCTCACAATTACGGGTACAAAGGTACGGTTAGCGTTCGATCGCACACGCGCAGGCGGTATGGCCGAGAGAAAGAGGAGTACACGACAAAGACCGGCAAGCAGCGAACACGCACAAACAAGGTCGTGAAGTCAAGCTACACTGTGCGGCAGCACACCCGCAAGATGAGCTTGCCACAGCGTCAGTTTATGGGCGACAGCCCAATGCTCGATCGCAAATTGAACAAAGTGATAGAGCGCCAGCTTGAATATCTTTTTGACCACAATTAAACGATGATTAAATATGCTCGAAACACCGATTAAATCAGTCCGCAGTCGGCTCTACGCCGATATCGCTCAGCACCTGCTCGACACGAAGCTCGTGAAGCAGGTCGACCTCTACAACAATCAGTTCGCGCACCTTGACGAGGAGAGCGTGATCAAGTACCCGTGCGTACTGATCGAGTTCTCCGATATCGCCTGGCGACAGCTGGGCAAACACTGCCAGCAGGGCGAGCTCACGATCAATCTCTACGTGGCCACGCGCTCGAAAGGTCGCACAACGATTGCTGAACGATTGACTCCGCCGGCGACGGAGTACCTGGAACTGCTCGATGATCTTCACGTCGCAATGCGAGACCTACGCCTAGCATACGCATCTACATTCACAAGAACAGCGTCGAGTACCGACCACGATCACGACGACCTGATCGTCAATGTCGAGACCTTCCGCACTGTGGTGATCGACGAAGCAACTAGACGTCAAGCCAAAATTGTCAAACCTGATATCGTGATCGGTACCGTTACCGCAAAGCAATAAGAAAGCCCCGCTAATGTGCGGGGCTTTCTTTTTTGTACGGACACCAAGTAGGGCTATATCTGTATAAATAGCGAGGCACTTCACTCCAGGATTTATCCCAAATCAGGCAGATCTGCTCTCCTCGCTGAGCTGGTAGACGGCGACGACGCTTACCTGGCTTATGATTCTTGAGACAGTAGCACGTGCGCGCAATCAAATCTGGCTCCATCGACGAGCAACCGAGGCAACACGGATATCCCATATCTACTCCTCCTTGTTAGACGGTTCGCGAGCAAGATCGACTGGCGGATGTCCATTGAGGGCTGTAAGCGCACCGCCAAGATTCGGCATTGCTGGGATGACTTCAATCTCGATATTAATACGCAAGCGCGTGGGTGTCGTCAGTGCCTGGCCGAAGAACGAGGATACCATTGCCAGCAGCTGCGCGTAGTCGACGCCCTGTGCAGCTTCAGTGCAGCCCATTTGCTCCTTCGGGAGCTCCTGATCAGCGCGCTCCTCGCGAATGAAGCCGCCATCGGACACTTGATATTCACCGCGAGCCAAGCGTTCCTCGTAATCATCGTCGCGCATCATAAGGTCTCGGCTGTTCACTATGTAGTTTTTGCCGGAAATACCCCAGAGGTCGAACACACCGTCAAGAGCGAAATAACCGCTGATTATTTCAGTCGCATCGCTAATGCCTATAATTATGACATCACGGCCATCGGATGTGCATACCGCTGCACCTCTACGTGCAGCATCCAAATCAAACTTTTTCATTTTCGATTTCTTTTAAAAGTTTTTTTGCGTTCAACGCCAAATAGTTGTAATAGGTCGAGCGAGATATGTGATATTTTGGTTCAATGATATTCAAGAATATCCATTCATTCGATGAACCTCGACGGCTATGTTCCAGAACGATATCTTGAATCTCGACAACTCGACTTAGGAAGTTCCGAGAGGTGTACATATGGTCGCTCTATTGCCTGTTAGACCCCTTCCTTTTTAGGTTCAACGAAGAAGGACTCGTCTTGTACCACCATAAGGCCGCAGTCCTCCATCAGCTGCTGGCATTCGTCGCTGTCGCGATCGGCCAGGAGTTTGTCTTTAGCGACCTCCTCGGTAGTACGCAGATAATCCTTGCCGAACTTGCGTAGCAATTCCAGCACTGCTGCCCAGGTGAAGCCCTTGCGGGTCTTTAGCTTCGGTGTACCGGTGCGGAAACCTATCACGCCGTGAGCTGTCTCTAAGCTCTTGCGCTTCGAGAACAACTCGTCGCGGTTCTCGGTAGCGAACACCTGCATCAGCTCGAGCGCCTGCGCCTTCTGCTCTTCGAGCTCCGCGAGGCGATCTGCGTGTTTCTCGCGGATCGCGACGAACTGCTTGTCCATCGACGCTGTGATGCTCTGCACCTCAGCATCGGCCAGGGCATATTGACCGAATGCCTCCTCCATTTGATCACGAGTCACGCCCGTGATGATTGTTTTCTTAATTCTTGCCATAGTAAATTAGCATCTAATTATTACCAACCTATTTTGATAAATTGTTCAATTGTTTCGATTTTCTCTTGCAGAACGATCCACTTGTCGCTCTGCTTTTCAGTCATCTCGCCGATCTGGCGGAGATCCTCCAACCGCTCATACTTCTTTTTGAGAGATTTGAGGGCAGGTTCGAGAGCTTCGCCAATTATGCCGGCTTCTTCCGGTGTTAGGGCGAACATCGACTCGCTGTATCCGGTCCCCTCAATAGGTTCATTAATCCACTTCATATCACGAACAGATTAAGGGCAAACGGCAGAAGATTACAGGCTCTTGTTGCGGAGGCTCCGCCTGAGCGATCTGCTTAATCATTGCGCCCTGTTGTTTAGCCTGGATGCAGCGCAGACGTACAGCTGTAGCGTCGAGCTCCTCAATACTCAGATGCGCGAACTTCTTCCCTGCGATTCTGCGGTCCATACATACGCGATCGACCTCTGACCAATGGCAGGTGCGGACACCCATCTTCTGGAGGAGATTGAGCACAATACTACGGCGAGATCTCCTGCGCTCGTCAAATGTAATCGATAAGGAATGCGTTATAGCTCTCAGTTCTTCATCGGTCAGCTCTTTGAGTGATGAGGTGCGACCATTTGTGTGTTCGTACACCATATCAGCACGATTCTCGTCGGTTAATCCCAGCGCGCTGGCATATCTAAAAAAATCTACGTATCGGTTCATAATTCAATCTGTTCTACTGTTTCACGATCTATAATGTAATCTTCTCGGCCACCGAATCGGCTATCGGCTTTGGCTCTCTTAGCAACGACGCGGACCTTGACACCGGCATCGTATCGGATCGATGTCGCCACCGATCCGCGAGGTTCAGGGCCGTCGGCGTGACTCACGAATATCAGTGTTACATTCGGCCATCGGCGGCGGATCTCCTTGTAGTCCTCGTAGGTGAGGGCTGAGTACTGCACCGAGTCGATCACTATCACCTGCGGCGCGGGCGTCGCCTTGAAGATCTCCGAGAGCGACTCGATGGAGAACTGATCGCGCGCCGTGAAGAATCGTCGGCTGACGTCGCGCATTCCGCAGTTGATGATTTTATCGTTGTATGACGCTGACACGCCCTCCTCCAATGGGAAGTAGAGAACTCGGTGACCAGCTTCGGCGAAACCCTTTGCAAGTTTCATCGCGTAGTACGACTTACCGCTAGCCGACTGACCCCAGACGATGATCGTCTGTCCCATCTCGGGGTCACCCATATGAGCCGTCCATTCTGCGGGCAGACCGGCACGCTTGTAGCTCTTAGCGGCGATGTCTGCGACGGTATAGTATTGTGCTTTATTCATAGCTATGCGACTCTAATGTGGTTATATACTCCGCGAGGTGAGGCCTCGACCTTCTTGATGATGCCTGCGGCGTTCGGCACCATATCAGGAGCGTTCAGCTTGATGATCGCCATACAGTCGCGAGAGAGATAATCGAACGCACTGGCATCGTCCTGAGGCGCGACGTGGTTGTAGGTTGCTCCGAATCGACTGAACAGTTCAACAAAGCCCACTACGTTGTTCTTGATCGACGAGTCGATGCGGTTCTGCAAGCCGTCAGCTCCGATGGCGTACCAAGCGCAACGGTACTGAGTCGCATTCCAGAGTGCCTTCACTTCCAGGATAGCCTCGCGCTTCAGGTCGCCCATCTCGTCAAGGATCACAATCGGATGGTCGAACGCGGTGCTGAGCGCATAGGTCACTGCCTCATACAACTTGTCGTAGGTCTTCGCTGTGTCAATGCCGAGCTGGCGCGCGATCGCCTTCATCAGGCGTCGCTTGGTCTTAGCCTGCGAGCAGTCGATGTAGATCACATTCGAATGGGTGCGTTTGTAAAGTTGAGCGGCGAAGGTTTTGCCGATACCCGCGCGATCGACGAGGATCGCACACAAACCACTCTGCTGACACGCCTCAAGCTGTGCGTGAATGTAGGTGAGCACCTGAGTGCGTGCTGCCTTCCACTGCGAGTTGGTGACGCCGAGTACCTGAGCTACGTGCTCCAATTTCTGCTGAGAGATCACGCCATCGATCTCTCCCTTCAGCATTCGAGAAAGCTGTGCGGGATTGATGTCTAATGACACAGCATACTGAGCGCTGCTGCCACCGAAGTTTTGGCGCTGCTGTTTGAGCGCGTCGAGAACGCGTTGCTTAAATGTTCTGTTCATACGATATCTTTTTTAAATTGCTTAATGCTTGTCTTTCGGCTGCCGCCAGGTCGAACTCGTCGTTGTGCGAGAGCTGCGCCAATGGCAGCACAGCGGGTACCTCGAACTCCTCTGCCTCGACCTCCTGCTCCAATCGAATGCGCTTCTCGTTCTCGATGATCGCAACCTTCGGAGTCTGTTCCAAATCCTCGCGAACCTGCGACTTGAAGCGCGAGATGTACGAGAACTGTTCTTCCATAATGCGCTCATCATCGGCCGTGCGCTCGATGGCTGCAGTGTTGTAGAGCTCCATCACCGAGCAGGTGCAGATGTACGCACCGTCCTGGAAGATGAATGCCTCGGTCGCAATACCATCGTGATTCGGGAGAACACAGGCGGTGATTCGATAGTCACCAGGTGCCAGGCGTCGCAGAACGTCGGGCGATGGCAGGGCGAACGTCTGATTGTTCGCTACGAAATACTGATTGCGACGAATGGTTGTACGGATGCGATCACCGATGCACCACGCGATCTGTGGCTTCGAAGGCTGGCCGAGGTTCGGGTTCATATTATGCTTCAAGACGTCGAATCGGGTCATACCGGGATACTTCTTCTGATTCGGGTGGAGGCTATTGTTATACTCCCAACAGTCGTATCGATCTTCGGCCACAAGCTGGTTGTAGTCCCAGCGACGCTCAACGTACTTGTCATCGCACTTGGTGGTCTTCGAGCGATAAGCCTCCGAGCGAGCCCACCAGCGACCGACGTTCTGATGATTCTTGTGCTCGACGCTATACTTCTTGTCTTTGTTGAGTCGCTCTGCGAACTTCTCGATCGAGTTACCAGGGCGGCACCAGCGAACGAATGTGAACATCGACTCGATCTCCTCGCGGAAGTGATTGACGATGTGATTCTCGACCTCGACCTCTGCGGGCATCGGGAAACCCTCGCGATAGATGTTGCGATACATATCACGCAGGCACTCGATAAACAGGGCGTCGTCCTTCTTACGGCTGTATGCCATACCGACAACGGCAGTCGAACCGACATCGTAAACGTAGTAGGCCTTCGGGCGCTCGCCATTCTGATCCATACGAGGCAGATCACGGTCATCGGCGGTCAGCTTCGAGAACGACATAATCTGTGTATTTCTATGTGCGTGGGGCATATATTTGTCTGTGTAGTACATTGCATCGACACGACGCTTAGCAAGTGCAGCCTTAGTTGCCGGCTGGTTGATGATGTTGTTGATGGTCGAGGCCGCGAGCTTCAACGGCTGGCCGGTCTTATCTTGAGCCCACTTGCGATCGAACAACTCGCCTGTCTCCTTGTCGACGAGGTCGATCTTGCCGGTGGCGAACATCATATACAGCTCGTGAGTCTGTGCGTTGAAGGGACGGTTGGGCATTGTATGCAGCGCGCGCACGATGCGCTCGGTCATACAGTTGCGCTTCTGGCTGTTGCTATTGCCGAAGCCTGCGTGAACGAGTACCTGATATCCCTTCTCCTTGAACTCCTCGAACTTGGCGCGGAGCTTCGCGGGGAACACTGGCAGAGTGTGTGCCCACTGCTCGCGGAACGCTCGATCGGCGATAGCTACCGCGATGCTGTCCCACAACATCTTCTTCGTCGTGCGGACACCGTTCATTCGGCGCGCGGTCAGCTTGGCGTCGATGTAGTCGCCGATACCGTTAAGCACCGAGGCGTTGATCGTGTAGCGATTGGCTGCCGAAGCATCAGCCGAGATCAGCAGCTCGCCCGAGGGGAGCACGAGCTCAGCGAAGTACTCGCGTGCCTGGTCGTCGAAGTGTATAAAGTCGATCAATTTTGCTTTGATTGGTTGGCGGGTGGGGTCGCCGTGCTGTTCTTCCCAGGCGCGGCGATACTTCAATGGGAGCGATGCGTACTCATACAGCGCGGGCGAGCCCTGCGAGGCTCGTCGCAGACGATTCAGCTGACCACGCAGCACTTGTTGCTTCACACAACTTAGACTCATCAATCCCTCAGGATTGCGGTCGTCGCGGATCAGCTCGGTGCCGGTGATGCAGAGTATGCCGTTAAAGTTCTCCATTGTTATTCTGTTTGTTCCCAGAGCGGGATTCGAACCCGCGCCTCGCCCTGATGGGCCGCTCCTCCAACTGAGCTATCTGGGCATTGTGCTCCCGAACTTGGACTCGAACCAAGGACCATAACCACGAAGGGTGTGTTCTACCAACTGAACTATTCGGGAGTTGCGCGTCCGCGCGTAATTCGCTACCATCGTGCTGTCAACTACAATTTTGGCGAACATATTTGGGGGCATTTAAGGTCTGCCCCCACGACCTCTCAGGCTTTACTATACCTCCTACGCTTATAGGTTTTCCTAGGACCTCTAACCTTGCGGGCGGGCAGGGAGTCGAACCCCGCTGATCGGCGCGGCAACCACGTCCGCACCTCACTGAACCTTTCCGCCCATTTCCTCGGGAGCTTCACAGCGGCCGAGGCTCTGCATTATTAACGCCTAAAAAAAGGAAGTTAAAAGACTATGCTTTTTTTTGCGGAGCGCGGGGAGTTCGAACCCCATAGCCCCCTCTCGACATTGCGAGCCGGCCGCTCCATTCCGGTAGGCGTTTCACAACGGCCACCGGTCACAATACTAACTCTAACCTTACCTACTTATGGAAAAACTCTCCCAATGTTTTGTGCCCCTCGGTGGCTCGATCCACCGAAACCCTTGCGGGTCGCCTCCCTACTTACGCAGCAGGCGGGGCAATCGAAAATAAGAATGTGTAATTTTCTCCTAGAACCTTGCCGAGAGATTTACGATCGTTCGACCCGATCGGGTTTATATGTTTATGAAAAGAAAGTTATGCGGCAAGCTGACGTGCTCGGCGGCGCTGTGTCGCGCGACGCTCTGCTCGGTAAGCCATCTGCTGCTGATCCTCCAACGATGGGCGATCGATCTCCTCGATCAGCTCGTCACCCACGAACATCACCGAACTCTTATACGCGATGTTGACGATCACCTTCACGCCCTCGCCGAAGTCCTGGATCATCGCGATCTTGTTGCCTCGTACCTCCACGAGCTCTGTGTGGCACTCGGGGCAATAATTGTGGGGTAGTTCAATCTCTGAGCGGTACTTGCGAGCAAGTCCCAGAGCTCTCTTAATGTTAGTCCAAATCTGTTTCATAATGCTATATTTTAATTGTCGTTTAATATTCGTTTAATTGACCTGCGTCAACTCTTTGCCACCGCGACGGAGAGCTGCTGTTCTGATGCGTCTCGCCAGCTCATTGTCCACCTCGCCACGTAACGCCTTGCGGATGGTCGGATAGCTCTTCTGGAATATAGCGGCCAGTTGCTTGCTCTCACCGTGACTCACCCATATAACACTCTGTTTGCTCATCTTTATTTTTTTCGTATATTTGTCGCAACTTTCAATTTGAAAGACTTTGCAAATATAGAACATTGCTCCGAAATAACCAAATTATTTTAGAGTTATTTTCGAGTTTAGCTCTAATTTATTTTAGAACAAATATATAATTAACTGATATAATGAACATTAAAGAACGAATAAAAAAATTCATAGAGCACAAAGATTTGCCCGTGAGTAAGTTCGAAGAGGCGTGTGGGCTATCTAATGGCTATATTGCATCTATGAGAGTAGGGTTTGGAAAGGATAAATTGAACAATGTTCTAACTGCATTCCCGGACCTTAATAGAGATTGGCTACTATATGGCGAGGGCGAGATGATCAACAAACCACAATCTAGCACAGTGCCAGTACAGACTGTCGAAGAGATCAAGGCCGAAGCGATCGAGGAGATTAAAGCAGAAGAGAGTGTGCCGATTGTGCCGTCGGACATAGCCAATACGGCAGAGATTAACGTACGCAAGTTTATCGAGAAGAGAGGTGATGAATTGGAACGAATTTCGCCAAACGATCTTGTGCAGCGCGCTGATGGAGCGGAGCGCGTGCGCAAGACTTCAATGATGCCCACATTTATGCCTGGTGATATTGTTTTTATAGAGTTCCTAGATGACAAAACAAAAATCATCGATGGCCACATCTACTATTTCGATACCAAGACACGCCCCACGATGATACGACGAGTGAAATTTGAGGGCAACAAGTTACGTTTGATCGCAGAAAATCCAATGTTTGGAGATATCATCACGTCGTTCGATGAGATCCTCAACATTGCTGACATTGTAGGAATGTTTAGATCGTCGTTTGGAAATCAATATATCGAGATTGAGGAGGTGAGAAAGAAGAAGGACTCGCAAATTGATAAGCTGATCGAGCATATCGGCGACTTGATCGCGGTAGTCAAGGATAAAAAATAGCGACAATTCGATAAAACGAATCGGTCATTTTCTCGAACTTTTGGAGGCTGCCTCAACGGCGGCCTCTTTTATTATATATAAGTAGCTGTTTTGCAGTATTTTGTGGGCGATCAGTTGAATATTCGTGCTATTTTACCCCAATTAGACCCCCATAAGGAACGCACAAAATATCATATTTAGGGGGTATTTACCCCCATTAGCCCCCCCCCGAAAGTGATACTATTTTTCGCAAAATGTAACCCCATTTGTAACCCCATTTGTAACCCCATTGACATTTTTTTGCATTTTTTCGCACTTTTGCAAGGGCATAAAAAAAGGGCTTTTTAAGCCCCATTTCAACGCCATTTCAGGCGTGTTGATATGTCATTTTCGCCTCGTTTCTCAGCTCCTCGCAAGCTGCTCGCCGATGGGCGACCGTGTGCCCCTTCTCGCTACGCAAATAGCCCGAATTTTCAGCGTTTTACGCATCTTCCGTCCTCTCTATCGCTCGCACGTTTCGACACCAAAATTTGGGCGTTTTTGCCTAACTTCCGGGGAATCCTTCGGACCTATTCGGGCATCTTCGGCAGAACTTCGGTCAATCTTCGGAAAACTTCGGGTTTTGATGGGTAAAAATTCGGCTAAATTCGGAGGAATTCACCCATTCGTTTTTAGGGCATATCTCTAACTTATTGATATACTGATACGTTCTATATACAGTTATACCTATTCGTTTTATAAATTATGAAAGATTTGTGTGGTTTTGCATACCCACTTGGAACACGAATCCACACTAATCAACACGAATCGCATCCTCTTCGGCGCCGGCTTTTTCTGCTTATCGCAGAGCCGGCACAC
>ERZ808030.9-NODE-9-length-24752-cov-7.780547_pt1 | contig 24752 bp, 21 predicted proteins | sample MGYA00380186_ERZ808030 | MGnify/ENA primary metagenome ERZ808030 (study PRJEB31490, sample SAMN06133386) | cow dung metagenome | isolation source: M7 | host: cow | place: China: Chengdu | collected 2015-05 ...
GTTCACCAGTGGCGCCTGTTTCTCCCTTAGGGCCAGTGTCGCCCTTGGGACCCTGCTCACCAGTGTCTCCTTTGGGGCCAGTTTCTCCCTGTGGACCAGTATCACCTACAGGTCCTTGTTCACCAGTATCACCTTTCGGTCCCTGCTCGCCTGTGTCGCCTTTCGGTCCAGTGTCACCCTGCGGGCCCTGCTCGCCAGTATCACCTTTCGGACCAGTGGCACCTTGCGGGCCTTGGTCACCAGTATCGCCCTTTGGTCCTTGTTCGCCAGTGTCCCCCTTAGGACCTGTGTCACCCTGTGGGCCAGTTGCACCAGTCACACCTTGAATACCTTGAATTCCTTGTTCGCCCTGAGGTCCAGTGTCTCCCTTTGGACCCTGTTCACCTGTGTCACCTTTGGGACCTGTTTCGCCAACAGGACCTTGCTCACCCGTATCTCCCTTAGGTCCAGTCTCACCCTGAGGGCCTGTGGCTCCCGTAGCACCAGTAGCACCTGTGGCACCCGTAGAACCTGTTGCGCCTGTCTCGCCAGCAGGAACTGAATCTGAATCAACGGAGATGACAACTTTCAATTCCTCGCCATCGCTGTCTAGTTCCATGATGATGCCGTCGCCAGCGACGAACGGAACAGTGAATGGGATGGCACCTGACTCACCCGTATCACCCTTCGGCCCTGTATCACCCTTTGGACCAGTTGCACCAGTCGCACCCTGCGGTCCCTGTTCGCCAGTGGCTCCCTTGATGGAATCTAGGAAGTCCTCTACGCTACCAGTGTGTCCTTCCTCCAACCAAATTTCATAGGCCGACTTTCCGTCAGAACCAGTTGCACCTGTGGCACCACGCTGACCTTGTGTACCATCGAGCTTGACAATTTCGAGCTTCTGGATGTAAGCCTCTTTCCAGTTTACAGGGGTGCCAGGTGCGAAGTAAAGCACGCTGGAACTTACGTTGTCTGGAACCTTACGGATAAACTGCACACGAACGTTGTGGCGGTTTCCAGTCGCTTCTGGGCCCGAGGAGTCCATCTGGTAGGCCAACGATTCATTGGCGTTCCCTGCGCCCGTATAGATAAGAATTTCATCCAATGTGTTGGAGAGGGCGTCATCTGCCTGCTGGTAGCGGATAATGCAGCTGACAAAGTAGAGGCCAGGCTTCAAGTAGATGTAGCCTTCTGGCGTTGTTCCGTCAGGGTACGGGCAGGTCTCGATACGGTCGATGAAGTCACCCACGTATTCACGTTCCCACTTGCTGATGCCGAGCGTATGCCCAGCGTTGTCGCCAGGGAACGGCGTGTAGGTCGGGCCGTACATGCCGAGCCAGTGCTGCAATTCTCCAATGGTTCCGCCAGTGCCACCGCCTGAACCAGGCTGCACGTTGTAGCGGCTCATAAGCAAGGAGCCGAAACGGTTGTATGCATAAACGTCATAGGACTGGCCGTCGTCGGCAAGGACAATGTTCGAGCCGAGGGAGTCAAGGGGAACCTTGAACGGATGAAGAGTGCCATTGAAATCAGAGGCACAGTAATACTTGGTACGAGTACCGTGAAGATAAACTTCAAGCCAGCCTTCAGTAGCAGGCTTGCCCGCACTGTTCTCAATCTGGAACATGGGGTCCAATAGATAATTGAGTGCCATTTTTCCTACCTCCTAGGCATAGCTGATGGCAATTAAAAAACGTATTTTTACAGGTATAATAAGTATCGCATAGCTTCATGTTATAAACTATATGCGTACAACCAGAGAGGATTTATGGAAACATTGAAATGGAGACCAGTATCGAGAAAACGCAGGAACGACATCAGGCACGACGACCCGTCATACGTCAAGGGCTATGACCTTGACATGAATGACTTTACAGAGCTCGTGGGAAAGTACAACGCCCAGACGCTTACCTATCTTGAAGAGTGCAGGCTGGGCGACTACGTGCTAACCATGATTAATATAGTTCTGGAAAACCCCAAGATACACCCCAAGGGCAACGAAGAAATGGACGGCATAACGGACGCAATGTTCGTGGACGGTTGGAACGCCCTGCACTACATCAAGGAAGGGACCAAGCCTTACAGCTATGTCTACCGAAGCATGTACACGGCAGCCTGCCGATTCTACAAGAAACGCATATCGGACAGGAAGAAGCAGGAAGCCCTAGACGAATACGTGGACGACGCCTATGCGGAATACAGGGAAGCCGTTGGCGACGGAAAGGTAAGGAACTGGAACCCAGACGTATGCGATAACAGCCTATACGTGGCACAGGCATAAGAAAACTCCCAGCTGGAAGACCAACTGGGAGCGAGGATTAAGCAGCGGGCTAACTACCCGCTGTTTTGGCGATTGTTAGGAAACAACCTTGACCTTGTTTACGTCAGCGTCCTTGACGAGCACGAGGGCACAGGCTCTCGGTTCGACAATGCCAGCCATAACCACAGAAGACCAACGGGTCACGTTCGTACCCTTGATGGTGTCGATGGCACGGTTCTGGAACACCACAACGCCTTCGTTGTCGGCCCTTTCGGTGTCGGCGTTCGAAGCGTCGATTTCGTCGAGCATTTCGAATTCCATTGCACCGTCAAGACGGACGATACCAGAGAAGTACTTGCCAGCTTCAAGGCCCTGCACAGCACCAGAAACGGATGCGGCAGTGTTGAATGCGGTGATAGCGGCGGACTTCGTGGCACCGAATGCCTTACCGTCAGAGTCGCAGATGACCTTCGTGCCTTCGCCAGTCCAGTCTTCGGTAGAGAGGGCCTTAACGACCATCACACCGTTCTGGGTGCCGTTTTCGACGGCGATGAATGCACGGAGAGATGCAGTCGGGTCACCGACGAGGTCAGTAGCGTAGGCGCCGTTAATCCACACGACAGAGCCCTTCGGGAACTTCTGGGACATGCCAGCGAACGTCAGGGTTGCCAAGCCGTCATCGAGGCCAGATTCTGCATAGGTCACGCCAGTGATGTTGGCGTAGTCGCTAGCGAGAGCGGCAGGGATGATTACGAGCGGCAAGAATTGGTTCGTACGAACTTCGGTTTCACCGAGCTTACCGATGAGGCCCTTGCTGAAAATCGGGTCGGCAGAGGTCGGCTTGAAGGCGTCGCCTGCGTTGCTCAGCTTGGAGTTAATCATCGGGTTGATGAACATGTATTGGCTTTCATCGCTGATTGCCGTGAGGGTGTTCGTTGCGTCCGTGAGCGGGCCGTAGCCGATGCCAGCGAATGCAATGTTCTGGTTACCGAAGTCACCGTCGTAGGTAGCAACAACTTCACCGTCGATGGTCTTGCCCTTGATGCCGTTGATTGCGTCTCCGACGATACCGTTGATGAGTTTCTTGCCCTGCGGGTAAGCAACTTCCTTGTCCCAGTTCACGTCCGTCACCTTTTCGATGAGGTTCGTGTTAATCATCACGTTGCCAACGTTGAGGGTCTTGGTGACCTTCTTTTCAACGAGGCTGGACGGGCCCTTGCCAGAGAGGTCAATGCCACGCTGGTATTCGCCTGCGTCACGGATGACGAACTCGAAGGACTTACCATTTCTCTTGTTCTTGAGCTGGTCCTTGAAATACTTGCGAGAACCAACGGTGAGGTAGCCAGCAGATTCAGCCGCTCTGAGGGCTACAAGCTCAGTCTTGCGGGAGGTCTTAAATTCGTTTGCCATAATGCTTCTCCATTATAGAAAGATGTTATCCGTGCGGGTGCTTGCGCAGGTAGTCATTCCAATAGTTCCTGTCGTGCACGGGCTCGGTAGGTTTTGCCCCAGCTGTCACCTGCTTCCCGATAACTGGGATTGCGGCCTGCTTGGGCGGTTGTTGTTCAGGTTCTTTTTTAGGTTCTTCCTTGGGCTTGCCTTCGAGCAATTCCTTGGTGAACACATGCAAGTTGTGGCGGAGTTCGTACGGGTCCTTGTCACGGAATACGTGGGCCAAGGCGTCCATGTTCGTCATCAACTCACGGAGAACAATCGGGTACTTTTCCACGCCGTTCAGGTAATCAAGCACGACACCGTTCGGGTCGTTTGCCTGCAATGCCTCGTAGAAGTCACGGCCTCTCGTGCTGATGAGCTCGTCATACGCTGCACGGTCAGCTTCCTCTGGGAAGCACAAGTTTACCTTTCTTTCGGTTTCCTTCGCAAGTTCCTCGGCCTCTGACTGCTCGATGAACCTTTTCTGCCTTTCAATCTCGTCCTTTTTATGTTGTTCGTCGAGACGGAAGGAAGTGTAGGCTTCTACGTCGTTGTTAAAGTCCTCGGGCTTGAGACCCTTGACCTTGGCCAGTTCCGCTTCGAGTTCCTTCACCTTGGCCTGTGCTTCCTGACGCTTGCGCTTCTCGATAGCAAAGGAGTGGGCGATTCGCTCATCACGGGTGTATTTCTTGGAAGGGGGAAGACGTTTCTCTTTCTTGTCCTCTGACGGGGTTTCATCCTTCGGCTTGTCCTCGGCAGGCTTGTCATCCTTAGGCTTGTCTTCCTTGGGCTCTTCGGCTTTGGGCTTGTCGTCCTTCTGCTCTTCGGCCTTCGGCTGTTCTTGCTTCGGTTCTTCCTGCTTCGGGGCTTCTTCGGCTCCCGTTGTAGACGGTTTCTCGACGGACGGTTCCTCGGGTTTCGGATTTTCCCTGGCCATCTTCTCATCGACCATCTTTTGCGCCTGTTCAGTACTAATCATAGGTTGGCATCCTTCTAATAATGGCTTCGTTAAATTTCCGAACGGAGACGTGCCATTTACGTCTCGCTGGTTGAATAAGTAGTACTATATCTTCGGGGCGAACTTGGCACCTATCTTGTTGAACTTTCCGATGTCAAGTGTGCGACCGCCTTTTAGCTTGTACGAATAGCTCTTGCCAGATTTCGACATGACTTTCCTTGCTCCGTTCTGGGCGCCCCAGTACCTATGGTATGCCCTTCCTAGAGACCTAGACTTGACAAGGTCATACACACGTTCTGCTGTTGCAGCTGTGGTTCCTGCGGCTGGATAGAAGTATGCCTTCTCTGGGTTGCTCCTGAAATACAGGAAAACACCGCCTGCGGAAGGCACGACCTTGGCAAAGCAGCTAGACGTTATGTGCAAGCTCTTCCTTGGCTGGGTATCCTCGTTCCAGTATTCTGGTGTCTTCTTCGGGTCATTGAGCTCTGCATGTGCAGCCCTACGTGCGGCAAGGCTGTTCTTGTAGACAGTTCCGACAAGGGCCTGATACTTTGCGAATACCTGGTCCCTCTGGGCTTCCGTCTGCCTCATTGCGGCACGACGGTTGCGCCAGTTGAAGTTGTAGTTGTGTAATACGTTGCCTGCATCGAATTGAATAGCCATGACTAGCCTCCGTATGCTGCATCAACCCCATCGCTTACGCCTTGCTGGTAGCCAGAATCCTCGGCCTTGTTAAGGGCTTCCTGTGTCTTCTGGGCTTCGAGCATTACCCTGTCCGTTTCGTTCTGGGCCTGTGCCTGATTCTTCTCGGCATCGACCATCAGCTTCTCCGTGGCAAGTTGCAGGTTGGCTCCGTTCACCTCGCCATTCTGTTGGAGCTTGGCGGTTTCGAGTGCCATCTTGTCCTGCTCGGCAACCATGAACTTCTGCCAATCGAGGACACGCTGTTCACGGTTTTCCATCATGCTGATTTCGGCAGTGTCAAGCTGCTTCTGCAATTCGCCGTTCGCCTGAATCTGGGCGTCGAGCTGCAACTGCAATTCCTCGATGATTCCCTTCATCTGTTCGAGCTGGTGGATTGCCAACGGGTCCGCCTCGCTGTCCTCGATGAACTGGACATCCTTCGGCAGGTTGGCAACAATGTTGCGGCTCAAATCCTTGCCCACGTCGTCTTCGAGTGTATCGGCAAAGAACTTGGCTATGATGGGCTTCAACTCGTCAGGGCACACGGAAGCAAGCGCTGTCAATTCCTGACGGGCCTTCATCTGTCTCGTGATGACGCTCGGGCCGTTCTCCAAAGTGAAACGCAGGTCCTCTCCACCGTTCAAAAGCTCGATGAAGATTCTGGACAACAGGTTGCATGCGGCAAAGGCATTGTTGTAGTAGCTTGCCGTATTGGCTTCCTTGCTCGTCTGCTGGCGGAGAATTTCTGTCGCAGTCCTTTCAGGTGTACCCTGAGGGATGCCAGTCAGCGGAACGCCAACCACGTCTTCCATGAGGGTTCTCGTGGTCGTAATTACGTTCTGCAGGTCGCCCGTCTGGAACTGTTCCACGAGTGGCACTGGCTGATGTTCTCCGTTCCAAGTAACTACACAGGAGTCATCGTTGTCGGCGTTCTGGTAGCTTCTTTCGCAACCATCCAAGGCACTGATGTGGATAAGGTAGTTGGCCTTCACGGAACGGCCACAGCGCTCGATGAGCGTGGAGTAGGCGGTGTTGGCACCCAGTTCCAAGTTGAGCGTCTGCTGGATGATACCAGAGTAATTGATGCCGTCAGTCTCGTAGACCTCGTTGCCCGCAATGCGTACGATAGGAATGTACTTGATGGGAAGCAATGCTTCCTGCACTACCTTGTCGCCACAAATCTTGTAGAAGTGTACACCATCGTCCTTCTTGACGTAGTATGATACCACAGCAATCTGGTCGCTCGGGCAAGTCCATTGTTCGGAATCGCCCAGCTTCAATGCTGCTGCGCTCCTCGGATAGTCGAAGGGGGCCACGTCATCGCCATAGAGGCGCCTTGCCTTGCGTATGCCGATGTAGTTGACCACTGCGCCTTCCTCGGCATCCTCGCCGTTCACGGTTACGATGCTCGGGTCAAGGGCAACGGACTGCAAGTGCTTTACGCTTTCGAGTACAATCCTAGGCTCCCCAGTGAAGCTGTCCACGTCAGTGGAAACCACAAGGAAGCCGTAGCCAGTAAGCACGGCCTTGCGGAATGCGTCCAGCAATGCGGACTTAACGTCGTTCTCTGCTTCGAGCTGGTCGATTGCGTCCTGCACTTCCTCGTAGCCGTCTTCCTTGTTCTTCAACTCCGTATGCCACGGAGAGGCGGACATGGGCGATGCGATTGCGTTGCAGATAACGTTCCAGTTGTTCAATGCGAGGTTGACACGCTTCTTGCCTGGTCGGTAGAGCTTCTTGAAATCTGCGTCCCAGAACTCGCCAGAATACCTGCGGAGGTCCTTGGTTGCACGTTTAAGGGTATCAGCGAACCTCTTGCTAGAACGGCAGAGGAAGTCGCTGCACTGGTTGATAATGTCGAGTGTTTCTTGTTCCATAATAATCCTCGGCCCTAATAAGTATTAGCGGATTCTCTCGATTGTAATGACGGCACTGTTGGTCGTCGGCCATGTACTTGGGTCCCTCGTGGTAATCTTTGCCGGGTAGGTGAAGTTCTTCGGGCCAATCTGGATGCTTCCGAACTTCATTCCAGCAAAGTCAGAACAGTTGTAGAGGGCTGCATTGTTAGTGGTGATGAAAAGGGAAACACTTTCCGAAACCGCATGTTTTCCTACCCTCGGGGTCATGGAGTCGTTCATTTCAGTAGTGTCGGTGAAGTAATACGTAATGGTAATCTGGAAAGCAGCAGTGGCCGTTCCAATAGCAAAGAAAGGAACACTCTGCGTGAAGGTAGGGCTAATCTGGATTCCAGTGAACCAAGGCGAATGCGTAGGCTGCAACACAAGCTCAGGCGCAATAAGGGTAAACGGCGGAAGCCTTTCCATGTTGCGGATAACTTCTGCGACATACCAGAACTCATTCTGCGTGTACGTCACCCTAGGCATGCGTGGCAAGAACCTGCCCGTGTTGCCCTCGTAGGTGTAGACGTGGGAAATGTCGTTAGAAAGAATATGGGCAAGGTCAACAGCGATAGGCCTGTAATCGTTCCCTCCCCTTGCATCATTGTTGAGCCAACGGCCAACCACTTGGGTGCCTATCGTAGTAGATGACACGTTGTGGATTCCATTCGGCCCATTGAAGATGCAATATGTGATGTCAACGTTTACCTTGTTCGTGCTTGCGTTCTGCAGCTGGTTGATTGCTGCATTGATTGTGCTGCGCTCGATGCTGATGTCGGTGCAAGTGATGGCACTGTTGATTTCGCAGTTCTTGATGCTGGAATTTGCACCCCTAGAATCAAGAGGCATAGAAATGTTTACATTGTCAAGGAGGAGCGTAGTGAGCACCTGCATGGAAGAGGCGCCCGACATCGAACCCCTTCTCCACTGGACATTTCCCATGGCCGTCGGTGAGGAATTGGAAATGTAAAGCCAGCAGTCAATGAAGTTCAACTGGTATGCACTTCCGTTCAACGTAATGGAACCAGAGACATTGTGTAGTTCTGTGTTGCCAGTAAGGGTCACGTTCTCGAACACGGCATTCTCGGCAATGCAGTCAACAAGAAGAGTGGTATTGGAAAGCGTCTGCTCGCCAAGGTCGCCATAGTCGGCCTCGTTCTGCTTGTTCTTCAAGAGCACGTAAGTGTTCGCATCCTTGCAGTTCTGCAAGCGGATAGTGCATCCATGCAGGCTGAGGTTTGCCCAGTCGTATTCGTCGTCGAACCAGTCCGTATGTACTTCAAGATTTTCAAGGACAACGTTGTCCGTGAACATTTCGTTGCTCACGATGTCACAGTCGTCGAACTGCGAACCAGATGCCGGGGGAAGCTCAATTTCCACCTGGATATTGGAAAGGAGAACCGGGCTCCACCTGCTGTCAACGATGTAGGTCACGGTGCCATAGTCGTATGCCTTGAAGTGCCAGCTGTGCCTTACGACCTTGCTGTTCACGTTCGTGTTGGCATTGACAAAGTAAGGGTTTCCGTTCCATTGTCCATAGAACCTGTTGCCCGTTCCCTTGTCCACAAACTGCGTATCGTTGGAAACGTCAACGGTGTTCCTGCTGTTGTACGCAACGGAAGTGTAGATAAAGTACGGATAGCTTACCGAGCCGTTGAAGTACGGCCTGATAGACTTAGTGTTGCAGTATGCGAGCAACTGCGTAATCCTTGTAGAATGGTCTACCTCGGAGTCCGCAGAGTCCTGCGGGAATACACCGAAGTGCCTAGAATCGCAATGCTCGGTAGGCTGCACCAGAATCCAACGGCCAGTCAATACGCCATCTGGGGCAATGACGGAGCCATTGTCGTCGTTGAGCGTGGACTCGCCATCCCAAATGTATTTCATGGGCTCGCAGTCGCCTGCCTCGTAATAGCCGTCAAGCGTGATAATCTTGTGGCCATACACTTCTGGGACTTCCTGCACGTCCAATTCACGCAGGGCATCAATGTCGGGCACGTCCATTGCAGACTCGCCAGTGATGCTCCTCGTATCGATGGCGGCACTTTCCACTGTATATTGAAGAGCCCACTTGCTTTCGTCGCTAGTGTCTATGCCGAGCGCTTCCTCTTCCGCAAGCGTTCCTGTGCCAACATACTTGTACATGTATGCAATCACTTCCGCATCGATGAACACTTGGTTCACAGTGCGGCCAAGGATGTCCGTGAGCTGCGGGTTGGACAGGGGAACCATGTCGCCGTCGAAGATTGGCGCCACGGTTGTTCCGTCTTTCAGCATGAACTGGACACAGCCTGCAAGGGGCTTGCCTTGCAGGTCATAGTAACGGTCACGATTGTCAAAGTTACGAAATGACATTATTGTTCTCCTTTAAGCGCCTTCTCGATTGCGTTCTTCTTTTCCTTGGGCAGGCTCTTGAACCATTCACTGTTCTTGAAACGCTTGAGCTTCTCGTCGTACTGGTCGATGGCCCACGGGCTAATCTTTGTGTTAGGTTCCAATGAGGTACCAACGGCATTGAGAAGTCTTCCTAGGTGGAGGCCACCCTTGTACAACTTACTTCCTTTGTCTAAGCCTATTTCCTTTTCCATCTTTGCTGGGAACTGCTTCTTCATTTCATCGAGCACGGCCTTCCTGCCTTCCTGCGTAGCTATACCGCTGAAATCCTGTGGCACGTCATAGGTAGCACTGAGAACACCTTCGATTTCCTTATTCTGGGCTCTTGTATTCCTTATCCTTGACAACATGTCAACGAGAGGATTGCCAGTTCCCCTGACCTCGCTTACGGCCTTCGGGCTGGTACGCTTTACCCTGGCAGGGTCACGACCTATTACGTCCTGAACGTATCCCATCTTCTTGGTTGCAGTCCTGGCTGGCATGCTTGCCGCCATGTACGCATCCATGGCATCGTTGAATTCCTTCTCGGCCAAGTCCAGTTCCTTTCCGTACTTGTCACGAAGGTATGCCTTCTGGCTCCAGCCCAAGTCCATGTCCCCATCGAGTGCATTGAGTTTGTTCTGGATTGCCATGTACTTGGCCTTTGCGGCGTCCTTTGCAGCAGTGGTCTCGGCAAGCAGTTCCTTGTCTGTGTAACCGAAAGTCTTCAACTTTGCAGCTGCGTTCTGCCAAGTATCGCCAGCCTCTACCGCACCAGCACCGACAAACTTACCCTTGCTCGGGTCCATTCCTGCACGGGCATAGTCAGACTGCTTCTTTGCGTCGATAAGAAGCTGCTTCAACGCATTCTTTTCTTCCTCTACTGGGTCAGCAACACCACGGGCGCCTCTTCCGATGCCCCTTGCGAAAGGCTTCGCTTCTAAGCTACCACCCTTCTTTGCGAATGTCTGGGCTCCCTTTGCAGTTCCTGGGACGAACGCAGCCATGGTTCCAGCAGTAACTGGCGCCATCGGGTCTACCTCACGGCCTTCCTTGTAGTTGACTCCCTGCCTCAATGCTTCCAATCCAGCATCAAGGGCGCCAATGGCAACTGGACTTCTGGCAATAGCTCCATACATAGGAGCAACAGCCATAGACCCACCAATAGCAAGGTCAGTAAGTCCAGCACGAGTCATCTTGTCGTCATCGAATTCTCCACTAAGCGATTGCTTCATTGCCTCGTTGTACATGGAAGGAACGGTAAGAAAGCCGAGCTTAGTTGCTACACCTGCATTATCCATCGTCTCCTGTACAATCTTTCCACGGTCATGGGCCTTCTGGTACTCGCTGACTTCGGCTAGGAACTTCTGCCTGTCGCCTTCACGGGCAGGGTCATATCCGAACTTGTACATGTAGTACTCTGTCTTCTTCGGGTCCCATCCGTACCACTGGTCAACCACTTCCTTTTCCATGTCTGCCTTGCGGCTTGCTGCGAACGGTTCATCGCCGAACTCGAACATGTACTTCTCGACGGAACCTAGGTCAAGTGCGGCAACACGCTTGGCCATCTCCTTGTCATAGCCTTCTTCGGGAATAGCCTGACGGAGCTTGCCTACATACTGCTTGGCAAGCTTAACGATGGCATCTTCACGGGTGTCGTTTTTGTACAGATTGTACTCTCCAGGATATTTTCCCTTGGACAGTACATTGTCATAGTACATGGTTGCCGCATCCACGGCCATCTGCCTTGTGTCATCTTTCCAGCTCATTACCAATCCTCTCCTGGGCCAACTATTACACGACCATTAGGGAATTTAGATTCACCAGCCAATGATTTTGCAACTGGGTTAATTCGTGGAGTATCAGGAACATCTACCTTTGAAGACGTGTCGAACTCTGTCAGGTCTGCTTTCTTGAAACGGTCTATTTCTCTTCCCTTTTCATTGAGTACCTGCACATCCCCATTCTTCAACAGCTTAAACGTAACAGTACGTCCCTTGTCGCCTACGGAAACATTCTTTGTAACGCCTTTCTCCTTGGCAGCCATCAAGTCCTTCATCATAGTTATGACATCGTTCTTTCCGAAGTTCTGCCTTACGACTCCCTTGGTCAATGGGTCCTTGGCAGGCTTCTTCAAGCCGTCATTGATGGACTTCTCCACCTCGGCGTACTTCTCCTGTCCCTTGTAGCTGGCCAGTTCTTCCTTCAACGGTTCAAGGGCAGCCTTGCGCTTGGCGTAGTCCTTCTCGCCAAGTGCTGCCTTTACTCTGGAATTGTATTCGTTCCAACGTCCAGTCGCATTCTCCTTCTTCTTATCCTGTGCCTTTGCGATTGCGTCATAGGCCTCACCAACGACAGCATCGTTTCCAGTGTATGCCTTCACGTCGTTGATATATGCGTCAAGGTCCTCGTCCTTTTCAAGGGTCTGGCCACGGCCCATCAACTGCTTGAATGTTTCCTTCGGTGCTTCCTTAGGAGTTTCAGTTGCGGCAGGGGAAGCAGGTGCAGCAGTCATTGTCTTGTACTTGCTGAGGTATCCCTTTCGGTTGCCCACGGATTCATAGTAGCGCACGGTCGCATCGGCATCGTCCTTCTGCTTCTGGGTGGATGCTGGGTTGTTGTAGATTTCACTCTGGGCGCTCTTGGCAAATGAATAGTCTTTCTGCCACTGGTCCATGGCCTCGTCGTCAGCCTGTTCCTTTCCAGCCTTCGCCATCTTCTCTGCACTGTCCCTGCTGAGCTTGTTCTGGATGGCCGCATTGAGAGCATTCTGATACGCATCGATACCAGAGCGGTCACCTTCCACGATATAGTCGAAACGGGCAGCCCTGTAAGCAGGGTCGCCATAGTTCGGCATGCCTTCATTACGTTTGGCAATGCGGGCCTGCACTTCTGCAATGTCCGCATCGATTTCTGCTAGACTTCTCATTACAGCAACCCCCTTCTCTTGATGATGTCATTGTAGGTAGGGCGGGCAGAATACATCGCCTCGGTCGGCACGTAGCCAGCCATTGCGTTCGTGTACTTTGACATTGGAACATAGCCAGCCATGTCCTTGTTCAGCATTGCCTTTGAGTAGCTGTCGCCATAGCTAGGCTCGTCGATTCTATGGAACATGCTGCGAAGTTCCTCGTCGTGTTCCTGCTGTGCGGCAATGGCCTCTTCCCTTTCCTTCTGCAATGCAGCAAGCTTTGACTCGTCATCGCCCCAAGTTTCATAGGTGCGCCCGAGTGCCTTTGCGAAGTCAGTCACTGCCTTCACATTCGCTTCCCTTCGGGCATCTTCTATCGCCTGATTGCGTTCACGTCTTTGCTGTGCCATTTCGATGGCATGTGCAAGCTGCGGTGCAAGATTGTCTCTTGAATAAATTCCTGGCATAATTATACCTCGTCCGAAATAAGTATCAGTAGAGACCAGCCATGGCCTGTGCGTATGTGGCATCCGTGGCAATCTTGTCCTGCTTTGTTTTCAACTTGTCTGCCATTGCCGCATCCATGACTCCATAGTAGTCCTGTGCGAGGTTGCCCTGCAAGGTCATCTTGGTGTCAGTTGCCGCACGGAGTGCGTCTAGCTTGTTCTGCATGGCATTGGCATAGTCACTGTACTTCCTGTACGCAAAGTCACGGTCGTCACGATAGTCTTCCTGTGCAAGGCGATACAGTTCCTCGTCCTTGTCAGCCACTGCCTGTGCAATTGCTTCCGCAGCACCAGAGCCACGGCCTAGGCCTGCACCAGCAGCGCTGTGCTGTACACCTGCGATTTCATTTGCGACAATCTTGTCACGCAATGGATTGATGAAGTCGCTTGCCGTCTTGTTGTAGCCGAACTCTCCACGGTCATAGATGAACTTGTTCGGGTCGTACCCTGCGATGGCTGCCTTGTAATCCTTCACGTCCTGTGCAGAGCCAAGTGAGCCACGATTCTTGTAGTACGAATCGATTTCGTTCATGATTTGGTTGTAGTCGTAGTTACTGGCTCCCTGCTGGTCTGCCAACGCACTCCTTGCAGCCTCACGGGCTTCCCTGTCCTTGCTTGAATTGTACAGGTTGCTTGCGATTGTTCCAGCCGCAACAGCTCCTGCGATGATTGCTGGTACCATAGTATTTCCTCCTAGTTATCCTTGACCAGTTTAAGTACACCCTGAGCGCACTCGCCTTCTGGCAGGTCAAGGTTCAGGGTGGAATTGTTTACACGTATCACGCTGCCGTCAGTGCATATCAGGAAACCGTCGTACACCTCTGGCAATATAAAGTTGCTGACCTTGGCGCCCCTGTTCGCCACTACGAGCAACAGGTTCTTGATGGCCGTAACAGAGCCCCATGACTCTCCAAGATATCCGTACTTGCCTTTGAGGGCCTCGATGTTCGGGTTCTCCTGCGAATAACGTATGAGCTTGAAATCGTTCTTCATGGCGCCTCCTAGAACCAAGCAGCTGGTGACCAAGCCACCTTCATGTTCTCTATTGCGAACGGTACTTCCTCGGTCGTGCTTATTTCAATCGTGAAGAACTTGCCGAAGCCAAGGTGCCACATGGTCGTCTGCCATGCATAGTCGCCCACCTTGCCAAGGAAGTAGTCCTCGTAGTCCGAGAAGTTGCCACCGTCCCAAGTGTAACGCACGGACACCCTCGGGTTCAATTCGCCGTCAGTTGGCTGCGTAAGCGAACCGTCAATTAGGTTGGCAAAGCGTGTGCTGTGCTGTCCGTTGTTGCAAATAAGTTCAATGCTGTCGATAAAGAACGGCTGGTCATTGCTCGTGAGCACACCGCCACGCCTCATCTTCAAAATCTTGCGCCCGTCATGCTCATGAAACACATGCTCGTCCATATAGCACAAGGTATCGCCACTTGCGACCATTGTTCTATTGTATGCAAATGTGGCATGATTGTAACGCCAATACGTAAGGTTATTCGATGCATCGTAGCTTGCCCTCCTGTGCCACTTGCCTTCTGTCACGTCGTACACGTAGGTCAACTTACTGTCCTCGAACGTCAAGGAGTAGAACACATGGCGATGTTCCTGCCAAATGCTGGAATATGCGTTCTCTGGATGCACCATCTGGGCCAATTCACGCTCAACGTCGCCCGTGGAAATACGTGTGAGTTGCGTGTCCTGCAACATGAACACTGCGTTCTCTCCAATGTCAGAAGAGCCCAGCCAGATTGTCGTATGGCCAAGCATGCACAGCGAATTGATAGCCTTTATGCCAATGTTTCCCGCAGCGTTGTCAGGTGAACTGAACGGGTTTAATTTATCATCATTGAACGAGAATGCCTGCCATGACCTCGGGCCAAAGGTGTAGAGCTTACTGCCGTTGGAACAAAGTGCAGACGTGATGTCTTGGCACCACTCACTGTACGTAATGAAGCCAATGTTGTTCGTTGTAGACAAACGCCACCAGTCATAGTCAATCTGGTTGTCTGCCCCAAGCGTTTCGCCTGGGTACTGGATTGACGTGTAGAAGGCATCAGTTCCCTCACAGTTACATACAAGGTAACCATAAAGGTAGGCCACGTGGGTCGGCTTGATGTGCTGTGATGCGTCCATCGGCATCACTGGCAGCTCAATCGTACGGAAGTCCGTCCTCTGGCTAGCAACTGGGATGGTCGTATCCACTGCATACATGCTGAACCCGTCAACGATGACAAGGTGCGGATGGGCAGAATTGTAACCGCCTGTCTCCACCATGCGGCATTCAGTATTCGTAGACTCGATTGTCGCAATGGCATGGGCCGTGCCGTCTTGGTCAAACAGGTATAGCTTATGTCCGAACACTCCGTAAAGGGCGGGCACATTGCCCGTCTCATCACGTCCTCTACTCACCCTGTATAGACCACGGCAGGCACCGTCAAGCTCCTCTGCGAACGGGACTTCCCCATCCACAGAACGCATCAGCAACTGAGTGGAATGCTCATTAAGGTCCTGAGTCTCGGGGTACATGTTGACAGAATCCCCAAGGCCGACCTTGACGATGTTCGAGCGGGACAATCCGCCTGCAACATTCTGGACTAGAAGAACCCTATTGCCCATTAGAACCCCCACATGCGACCGCTAACAACGCCCCAATAGGATGTACGGTCATCATAACCGCCACCCCTAAGTACCTGCTTGGCATCAGCCTTTGGCACCTTGACATTGTTCAGCATACCTTCCAGCTCGGTGCCCAATCTTGCAACCTGTGCATCATCCATTCTAGGATAGGCCACCGCCAATTTATACGTAAGGGCTACCGTGAGCAGCTCCACGTATGCATCTGGGATTCTCAAATCTGTATCTAGGTCGAAGTCAATCGCACGGTTGTAGTCTAGTTTCAGCTTTACTGCCTGCGATGCGATGTACGGCTTCACCTCTATTACCCACTCGCCCTGTGCCAGCTCGTTGAACGTCCAAAGCAGTTCGCTATTGGAGTACGAGTCGAAGTCAGCCCTCGGCTTGAATTCCAATGGAAGCATTCCGTACGGCTGGTTGCGGTTGATGGCGAGCGTGTTAAGCTTGGAAACACCTTCAAGGTTGATATGATATGCCTTGGCATACCTCAAAATCTGCTGGTACCTCGGGTTGAACCCGTCCTGGTTAGGATGAGGAATCCACTGGTACTGCGGCCCTAGCTCAGTCATGATAGAAATTACTGAGTAGACTACAGTGTCATGCTGGCCGTCATTGATGAATCCCCACAGCCCAGCAAGATAGTCCTGCTCGGACAGAGGGTAGCTTGAAAGTTCTTCCGAAGACGAGAATATCCTGTTCTCGTCGCCCAGCATCGTATCGTCCTTTCCATAAATATGGATAACCTTCTTTGCGGGAAGGTCTAGGCCCTGCTGGGTAAATGCTAGGAAATTGTCATTGTTGAACTTGCTGACAATCCCTTTAAGAAGATTGTAGGCACTCTCCACAAGGTTTCCTGGAGCGGCTTGGCGCCTCGGAACGATATTGGCCCTGCTAAGTGCCTCTGTTATAATGGTGCGGACTTCCATGGAGCAGTCCTCGTGTTGAATTGTGAAACGTTTACGGGAATAATAAGTAGCTACAGGCCACTGTAGTACCTGTCCAGAACGCTCTTTGCCTTCTCTGCGGAGTATCCACCGTCAGCCTTGGCACCACCATGGTTCTTTGCGTAAACTGCCAACGCAACAGCATCGGCCAAGTCAGGGCTGTGTCCGAGTATCTTCTTGGCCAGTTCCTTCGGGAGCAACTGCTGCTGGCCTTTCTTGTTTATCTCCACCTGCATGGCGAGGATTTCGTTCTTGACCTCGTCGCAGACCCAGAAACCGTTCCTGATTTCCTTGGCCAGTTCAAGATACATTTCTGTTCTGGCGTTCGGCCAGTCGTTCTCAGAGTAGGCCTTCTGGGCAAAGTTGATAGGTGTCATCTTCATATCCTTTGTCTCCGCTAGGTCCATCGCTCCCTGCCCATATCCGCCAGTTCCGTCACCATACGCACATAGCGGCTTGAAGCTACGCCAAAGTTCGGCAATCTGTTCCACCTTCTGGCTAGTGTTCAGTTCTGGGGCATGCTTCCAATCAATCATGCCAGTCTCGTCAATGACTACAACTGTGTTCTCGTCAGCGCCTAGGCCAGCGAAGTCCGCCCCCATCCAATATCCCTTGCGATGAGGATTGACCAGCTTGGCCGAAATGAAGTCAGAGCGCATGACAATCTGGGATGCAATGTCGAAGTCGAAGATTTCCCCGAGCACCTGCTGACGGTAGATATTGGAGCCTTCCACATAACGGTCTTTAAGCCCCTGCTTGAACTTTTCCGAAGTGAACGGGTTATCCAGTGCGGTCGCATGGACCACGGAGTTCGGATTGTTCTTGCACAGGGAGCTGAACCAGTTCTCTGCGGACATGGACTGCGGCGAACTGATGAGCCTAGTCAACGGTTCATACTTGCCTCCACGCATACGGTCAGATGCATACTGGTACGCTTCCTCTACGATGTAGGCGCTCTCGTCCATCGCAAGGATATCTATTTCGGAAAGGCCCAACATGCCGCTAGGGTTTTCGCTTGAATATCCGAACATTACCGAGCCATTTGAAAGCATGAACTCTTGGTCAGACTTATTGTACTCGTAGCCCAGCTTGAACATGCTGCAGACAGCTTGCATTTCACGAATCAATACACGCTTCAATGCCTTGTGAGTCTGGGCTATACCTATGCAACGGCACTCGGGCTTTCTTGCCATCTGCATGATAAGCCAGATAGCCAACGCCCTAGACTTGCCTGCGGAAATACCCGTACAGGCGATGCGTAGGTCATCGTCAAATCCATCGAGGATGAACTTCTTCTGCCATTCTGAAAGTTGAAGCTTAATTGCCGCCGACGATTTCGAATTCGAGCTTGATTTCCTTGCCGCCATTCGTGGCCTCCGTCGGTTCTGTCGAAGTGGAGGCCTTAACACTTAATCCCTTGTTCTTCTGGGCCCAGCGGTCTGCGTCCCTGCGTTCAAGGACTTGAAGGTAGCGCTGTGCTCTCTTATTATCAGGATTGAGGACAAGTTCCTTGGTAAGCAACTGACGAAGAAGAAGCACTTTCTCTTCGTAATAGATGCCTGGGACCTTGTCAATTATCGTACCAGCAGGAGCCCAGTGGAATGCAACACGGGCCCAGTCTGCTACGTTGTCTGTGGAAAGTAGTGCTATGGTCAACTCAACATTCGACTGCGGACATACCAAACGTTTACCGCCTTCAACAATGTCAGTCGAAAGCGTAACGTGCTTATAGTTTAGTTCCAACCAGCTCGACAATGTGGAGCCTGGATGGGTGGCTGCGAGTTGTACAGCCTTCTTTTTTCCGAGTCTTTTCATGCCCAAATAAGTAGGGCCACCCTTCTGGGCGGCCTCTGCTTATTGCTTTTGCTGGCGTCTGTACATCGTGTCGAACGGGTCCCCGTTAGGGTTAATCCTTGGAGGGTCATTGCATGGGATTCTCGGGATAAAGTTCGGGTCAGGCTTCGGTGCCGTTTCCTGAACAACCTCGATATCCTGCGTGATGAAGGGTTCCTTTACCTGCATTGCCGTTTCTGGCGACGGCTCGATTGGAGCCTGCAAGTCACTTGGGTCGGTCTTCACGACTTTTCTTTTCGGCGGCTGTTTCATTATTACCTCTGGGTTATAAGCTCTAGTGGATGGCGGGCATAGCACTGCGCACACATTGGTTGAAAGGACCCGCCACCCGCTAGAGCCCAGCCCGAAGGCTGAACTCCAGTAGGTTTAACATGAGCGAAATATTCTAGCCTCGTCGATTTAATGCCAGTCGAGGCAGTTGGCGTTATGTCCAAGGGTGGGGCTCGAACCCACGACTACGGGTTTATCAGACCTAAGTATCCCATCCTAGCGCAACCGTACAGGAGAAAGTGCGGACAGGAATTTTTTCGTGCTCTACCAACTGAGCTACCTTGGAACCTTTTAGAAGTCCTTCACATCGTCATCCCAGACGTGGTTAGGTCTATCTATTGGCACGTTTTCATGAACCCACCGTGCAGTTCTCGTCCTGAACCCGTCGCTATCCTCTATGTCATTGTAGACTAGGCGATAGTCTCCGAGCGTGTACGATGATTCCACGACAGTATCGGGCGTACCCAATTCTCGATATGTAGTTCTCGTAACCGTGAACTCAGGCATCTTGGGTCTCTTGTAGCCATAAGTAGACCACAGGCTATCGAAGTCCCACTTGTCGTCAGCCAGAAGGGCAGTAAGTAACGGGAAGTACAGGGATTTTCTCCTTGCCACGTCACCGAGGATAAATACATCCCCGTTGTCGCCGCCAATCTGGATTACCCTAGGCGCCCCAGAATTGAGCCTTGTGAGGATGCTGTACCCTCTATCCTTGAACTTCTCTGCCTCTTCAAGTGTGCGAAAGAACATTCCCATGACATCCTCACGTCCACAGCAGGCAATCAGGTTGTATGCATCCAGAGGGTTCAGCATCTTGCCTTTCTCTACTGGATAATATAACCCGTTCCTTGACACAAGCTTACCAAGGGGCTTCAGTGGCGTAAAGTAGTTCTTGACCTGCTCTGCCATCGCAACAATTTCATTTATATCAATCATTGTATGCCTCTTAGAACGGAAGCGAGGTCTCACGCCTCATTATTTTCTCAACACGGTCCAAACGGAAATCGGGGTTGTCCTTGAGGGCCTCGTAGGTATCGAGGTCACTTGCAGCAGGACTGAAATCGAACTGCTTGCAGAACTCCTCTGCTGCAAATTCCAAGTCCTTTGCCGAAGTGGCCAGATACTTTTCGGGGTGGTCAATCTCAAGGTGGGAATCGGGAGAACGCTTGACAGTTTTGCCATTGATTAAAAGGAGGAAGCGTCTCTCGATTTCCTCGATTTCCGTAGGGGCCGTGGCCACAAGCTTGCTGCTGAGCAGTGAAGCTGCGGCTAGGTAGTATACGGTAATCGCCTCAAGCATATTAGTCCTCGTCCTCGTCAGCTACTGCGTGCTTGTTGTTCTTGTACGGGGAAGTGCCGAGAGTTGCCTTTGCCTTCGGGGCCTCTGCCTTCGGCTGCGGCTTCGGGGCTTCCTGTGCAACTTCCTCTTCGCCTTCCGATGCATTCGGGTCATCGAAGTAGTTGTTGTAGTACGGGCGGCCCTGAGAGTCAACCTTGTCGCTTGCCTTGCGGAAGCAGTTGGCAACGATATCACGCTTGGAGCAGTACTTGTCGGCGGCATGGATGAGAGTGCGGAGGGCTTCGGCGATTGTCTCGTCGTCCTCGTCAATCATCTTGTCGTCCTTGACACCAGCAGCCTGCAACCAGTCGGAAATCTGCAGGTACTTCTTCTGAGCCATTTCCTCGTTCTTCAAGGAAACGTATTCGGAGAAGGTGGCACCGATTTCGTTCTTGTCAGTGGTATCCTTGCGGAGACCGATGACGGAGAACGAGAGCTTGCCCTGCTCTGCATCGCCAGTGCGGTTCTTGCCCCATTCAGCGGCAGTAAGTTTTACAGTGAAGTGTCCCTCGCCAGCAATCTTGACGGAAGTGGAAGAGGTATTGATTTCGCCAGCATCACGCTTGGCACGGAGGTCAGAAAGAAAATTAGCCATAAGGCCATCCTTATCTGTTCGAGAACACCATTGTTCTCGGGGCGGTTTAATCACGTGGGCGCCCTGCCACAAAGTCGTTGCTCTCCCTTGAGCTTGCCTATAATGTATATTTTTTTCTAGGCATGGTCAATAGGGTGTAATGTTATTTTTTTATTACATACTGCGGGAAGTAGCTGTTCGCCATCCTGTTCCATGTATCTGGAACGCTGTCGTCGTGAATCCAGTTGTCTCCATTCTTGACAACTTCTGGGTTTCCGATAAGCATCAGGTCTTCACCTAGAACATCCTCGGCAGCCTGTCGGAAACACTCACGGGCAACTTCAACATCGTGTTCAAGGTTTGACAGCTTTCCAGTAATGCTTACGGCATCGTGCAGCGTAGCGTAGAGCTTGATTCCAGCCTCGTCCATAAGCTTGCATGCATGGCGGAGAATAACGGCGCCAGTGCCCTGTACGGGGAAGTTTCCGATGGACAGCAGGTTCGGGTCATCTGGGCCGATTCTCCACCCGTCAGCAAGAACCACACCGCCCTCGCCTATCGAGTATCGTAGCTTGAGGTCGTTCGTGCATTCGTATTCGCTGTTGAACAGGCGATGGTATTCGTCCACGAAACGGTTACCCCAGTCCGCATCAATCTGCTCACGTTCATCTTCTGGAAGCGATAGGAGCACACGGCGACGGAGGCTTTCGCCAGCCATGCCGAACTGCAAGCCGAGCACACCGCCCTTGTAAATCTTTCGCACCTTGCCCCATCCCTCTTCCTTCCACCACGGAAGGGTGTTCCTCTCCTCTTCCGTAAGGATTGGCTTGTCTGCAGGATAGGCGCCAGCCATCTGCGCATATTTCATGTACACGTCAGCAGAACGGTAGACTTCACGCTTGTTCTCGTCATTGTAGAGGGCAGCCGCAATGGCCACTTCCTGAGAGTGTGCATCGAGGTCGCACACATACCTACCCTCGGCAGGATTGACGAGGAGTCGCATCCATTTAGGGCCAAGGAAAAGGAACGTGGAGGCCTTGGTTGCATTACGGCCAGTCTTTGTACCGAACGGGCAGAAATAAGGCCTCTGCTTGCCGTCAGAGCCAACGGAGGCGTCCATCTTCACGGAGCCGTCTTCCTTGGCAGCCATGGCTTTCAGGCTAGTCAGTGAGTCGTTGTGCTTGCGGTATTCATGGATAAGGGCGCCATCGTCCATTTCCTTCAAGTAGTCGGAGTCGGTAGCATACCCAGTCTTGGTCTTTCTCCACTTGATTCCCGTAGTCTCGCAATATCTAGCAATCATGTTGGACACGAGGGACTGGTCTTTTGTAACCACCCTGTCAACATATGGGCTCTTGTTCTTGCGCTTCACGGCCTTTTCAAGAAGCATTGACGGGGCGCCTACACGGTACACTGGATTGTCTGGATGCTTCCTGTTCCAGTCGAGCTGCGTATCAACGAGGAGCTGTGGTACGGCTCCCTTCACTGCGACATACTTGTCCATGTCCAGAGGTATTCCACGCATCGCATAGGTGGCAAGACGTGCGGCCCACGAACCAATCATGCCCTGTATTTCTGGAACGCTCTTTACTTTCGTTATGGGGAGTGTGTATACTTCCCCGTCCATGACGAACAGGTGGTCTTCCGCAGCAACCTTATTCATGGCGCATGTGATGCAGTCTTCGAGTTCCTTGAGGAGGTGGATATCGCTAGCGCAATAGTCCATAATCTTGCCCTTGTTGGCTTGCAAGACTTCCTTGTTGTCACGGTTTTCGACGATGAGAACGTCACGGATTTCGTGCTTGGTTTCCTTGTCGGCAAGCACATCGCCAACACCTATTACACCGAAGAAATATTCGCAGTCAAGGAGCCCTAGGCCAGCCTGCTGGTTAGTGACCTTGCAACGGCGGAACTTCGACTCGATGGCACATTCCTCGTTATTCTTCGCCTCGGCTTCCGCCTTCTCCTCGTCTGTCATGCGCTTGACAATCTTTACGGACGGCTTCATGCTCCACGATACTGAACTTCCGTCGGAGGCAATCACGTCACCGTAGGTGTATCGGTCATCGCCGTTCCTGAGCCACTTCCATTCGAGCATGAGGTCACGCCACTTGAATGAACGGGGGTCTAATCCAAGTGCGTAGAAGCATCTGGCTTCTGCCATTTCTACGTTGTAGGCCACGAATGTCTCGTTTTCGAGGTAGCAGAGGCGCTCTTTCAGGTCTTCCGTATCTGTTCCATCAAGCAGCCAGTAGTTCTCCACTGGGCACTTGTCATGCTTCAATGAGCAACAGATTAGACCCATGTCCTTGTCGGACGGTTTACAGAATTCGAAGTCTATGTAGACCATCACTTGCCTCCCTTGACATAGTACACAAGTTTAGAATCTTCGTCTACACTTGGCAAGATATCGCAACTCGTGGCGATAAGCTGCTGCATGCGCTGACGTGAATAGCTAGGCAATCCACAGTTGTTGAGAAACGACTTGAAGCGCTTGTAGAGGAGGGCAATTTCCATCGGGCTTACACCTTCCTTGTTTGCATCACACTCGTCAACAATGGCCATTCCAGCTTCCTGCAACCACTGGGTAATGAGGTCAACACGACGGGCATAGGATTCCTGTACAGAACGAAGTTCCTTCATCGTATCGTGGCTAATCTTCGGCATTTCATTCTCGTCAAGGAACCTGTATGCATTCACTAGGGTATCATTGAAGAACGAGTCGATTTCGTCCCAATCCTTCGTAATGGCCTCTTCCTTTGTCATTGTAGACTCGAACACGAAGTACCTGCGGTAGTCCGTATCATTTACGACTTCGCTGATATGGAGGTTCGTTGAACTGCTCATTACGGCATTGACAAGGGTCGTAGTATTCGTCGAGGTATATAGTTCACGGCTCTTGTGTTCATCTAGCGTGATGATTCTCTTCAACATGGCTGCAACATCCACTGTTCCCTCCTTCCCCTTGCCTAGCCCTAGTTCTTGGAAATCTATGAGGGCAGTTCCTTCAGAGCAGAGAGCCTTGATTGAGTTGTCGTCAAGGAGCTGGTTGAGCGTTGCACTCGGGTTGAACGCACCAATGAACGGGTCGCACAGATGCTTGAGGAGGCGGCTCTTTCCGATGCCCTGCACCCTGCTGAAAATAAGGAACATAATCTTGAAGTCAGGGCCTTTCATGCCGAACGCTGCACGCTTGATGCAGTGCATGAAGTACTTCCACATCACCCTGTTCAGCTTCGTATTGTTGATTCCGTAATGGGCAAAGAGTTCCTCAGTCCACTTCTTGAAGCTGAATCCGTTCTGCTTTACCGCAGGGTCGTATGCAACCTCATTCAAAGCAGACTCACGCTTTTCACGCTTGGCGTCATTAAGGATGTTTTCTATTGCGGAAGTACAGTCATCAATCGTCGGCCTGCGTTGCCTGTTAAGGGACATCATTAGCCTGATTTCGTTGCACACAGTCTTGATGGTCATCTGCTCGGAGAACCTCAATCCCTTCTTTATTATGACGTGGCTGGTTCCAGTATAGCGCACCTCGTAGTTCTCCTCAAACAGTTCCACGAAGTTGGATATGGCTTGGAAGTTAAGCTCCTCTAAGGATGCCCCGTTTTCATTATTGGATGGCCATTCCTTTTCACGCACATCCTCAACATATTCATCAATATCTTCGAGTTCAACCGTTGCCCAATTCCCAGAGCCCTCACGGAAGCGTTTAAGCTTCAACCAGTCTGCCCAGATGGTATCGACACTTACCTTTCGATTACCCCTATCACGAACAGCTCCATTTTTCTGTACGTTGTAGTTCTCGTCGAACCACTGCTTAAAATGCTCATTTATCATTTTTTCTACTCCGTAGTATAAAAAACCCGTGCCGCCTAGATTTTCGAAGTTTAGCAGATTCGGGCATGGCGGCACGGGTTACGGTAGTAGAAATTCTTTGATGCCCAGGTTCTGCTAAAACCTATACATATCGTTTATAACATTAACAAATATATAAAATTTTTTGTGTATAGGTAAGTATGGATTGTAAATTTTTTGTTTACACTTAATGTTACTTTGTTTGGAAAGAGTAGCAGAAAGTACTATATATATCTTTTATTTCTTGTATTTTTTTTTTTTTTTTTTTTTTTTTTTTTTT
>ERZ808030.10-NODE-10-length-23837-cov-5.177441_pt1 | contig 23837 bp, 31 predicted proteins | sample MGYA00380186_ERZ808030 | MGnify/ENA primary metagenome ERZ808030 (study PRJEB31490, sample SAMN06133386) | cow dung metagenome | isolation source: M7 | host: cow | place: China: Chengdu | collected 2015-05 ...
TAACAGAGAGCAGAGGCTAGCCCCTCTGCTCTTTTTGTTTGCCTATTGGCTACCTCACTTTGATTTTCTTAAAAAATTTTTTTATAATATATATAGTCCCAAAGATATTGGGATACACTTATATTTAATTTTTCACCAACTTAATTAATCGTTCCTGGGGCTCTCTTACAGAGCTCCTACATACTCCTTATTAATCACTTTCTTTTCCTTTTGGCTACCTTAGGTGGTAGCCGCTACATACCTAAAAAAATTTCACAAAAAATAGCTAAACCAACTAAAAAAGCGTATCAAAGTAGTTAAATTTGTTATCTCCTATTTTTAAGTATATATGCGGGGGTAAGAAAACTCCCGTGTATATGTTCCTCCTTCCTTTTATATAGGCGGGTGGCTCGCCATAGCTACCCGCCATCCTTTCTTAAAGTGGGGAGGGATAAATAAAAGGATAAAGGAGAAATAAATATGCTACAAAACTTTGATAAGGATCTACAAGAGGGAAAAGAGGCTGAGTTAATTACTCTCTCACTCTTGGCAGACAGAACAACACACTATAACTTTACCTGGGTTGGTGATTTGCGGGAGGCACGCTATAAAGGTGATATTTTAGCTACTGCCGCAGACGGCACACAATACTACATTGAGGTAAAGAATGATAAGGATATTGCTACTACTGGTAATATCTTATGCGAGGATGAAAACTACCTAAAAGAAGATGGTAGATTTATTAAGGGTAATATGTGGAATGATACAGATTACTTTGCTGTATTGAGCCAGGCAGATAGAAAGTTATATATCCTGGACTACAAGAAACTACAGAGCATTTACCGCAAGGGAGATTTTAAGGTAATCCCGCACAGAGATTAGGACACTTATTGCTACCTCCTGGACTTAGCCAGAGCTAAGCAGTGGGGAGCTTTGTTATATACATTGAAATATTAAGGAGGGCTAACAATGGAAACTACAAATATTAAACTACAAGACTTTTTAGCCTCTCTTGGCTTTAAGCCAGTGTATTAGTGTGGAGATTATGCGGAGTATTACGCCTCTCCCGCACTTAGTGATGCCCTGGATAAGTATTATATTAGAACTGTGATTTTTAAGGAGGTATAACAATGTTTATTGTTCTTTTGGATTTAGCCTTAGTGGTAGTTCTTGCTGTTGCCTCTTTCCAGGCGGGTAGAGCTGTGGGGCTACTTGAGGCTATTAAGTAGGATAAGCCAGATCATAAAGGCTGATTTTATTTTTATAAAAAAATATTATATAATAATATTACCAAATAAAGGAATACGCGTGTATTTCAATAAATGGTAATAATATTATATAAGGAGTATTTAGTATGAAAAAGAGAAAAATAGGCTACAAGCAAGGTTATTGCCCTAATTGCGGTAAGCACATCGAGTTTGCACCGAGAAACTGGGAATGGGATGAAGATGTGCTTTACTATTACTATACTTGTAGTTGTGGAGCATACGGCACAGAAAACTATAAAGTAGAGTTTGAGTGCGTAGAGGCTCTACACGATTAATTGAATAGATAAGAGTAAGAGAGTAGCTTTATAGCTGCTCTCTTTTCTTTTGCGAAAATACTAACAAGTATTATAAATTTGTATATAGGAGGTATAAACCGATGGCTAAAACATTAACAAAGAAACAGAGGTTAGCTTTAGAGTTGCTTACCTCTGGTAAAGGTATGAGCTACAAGGAGATAGCGGAAGAGGTTAATGTCAATCCTAAGACGCTTTGGGCTTGGCGTAATGAGCCCGATTATGTAATGTTCCAGGAGGAATTACAGCGGCTAAATGATGAGCGTTGGTTAGCTACAGTGGATGCCGCACGCAAAGCCGCACACGAATTAGTAGCTAATGGTAATCAAAAAATGGTGGAGTTTGTCTTAAAGAATGAGGGCTATAACCCTACTCAAAAGGTAGAGGCAGACTTAAAAACCGATATTGTTATTAATATTGATTAAAAGGAGTGAGCTTATGATTATTAATAAGCGTTTAACTAAGATTAACTTTAACAAGGGTAACGGCAAACAAAATAAGTTTATTGTTATCCATTATGTTGGTGCTACTGGTGGAGCAGAGGCTAATTGTAAATACTTTGAGAATGTTTATAGAGGAGCCAGTAGTAACTACTTTGTAGGACACCAGGGCGAGGTATGGCAGTGTGTAGAAGATGCGGATGTAGCTTGGCACTGTGGAGCTAAGAGCTATAAACATAGCACTTGCCGCAATACCAATAGTATTGGAATTGAGATGTGCTGTAGAAACAATGGCAAGTGGTATTTTGAGGATGCCACAGTTAATAGCACTGTGGAGCTCGTAAAGGAGCTTATGAGTAAATACAATATCCCAGTTGAGAATGTAATTAGACACTATGATGTTAGCGGTAAGACTTGCCCAGAGCCTTATGTGCGGGATGCCTCTGCCTGGAATAGCTTTAAGGCACGATTAGTAGAGGCTCCAAAGGTAGAAACCCCACCCGCAAAGAGTGTAGATGATATTGCCCGTGAGGTTATCCGTGGTAACTGGGGCAACGGCACAGAGCGTAAGCGGAGATTAGCTGAGGCGGGTTATGATTACGCCACAATCCAAAAGAGAGTTAATGAGCTCTTAAAGTAAGGTGTAGCCGATGCCGCAGATTAATTTAAATCTAAGCAAGGGCTTGTTTGTGCCTAAGTTTTATCCCTTGCTCCTGGACTACTCCCACCGATGGGAGGTATATATGGGATCTGCGGGCTCCGCTAAGAGTTATTTTATTTGTCAAAAGCTAATTGTTAGAGCTTGTGGAGAGCGTATAAGAATTATGGTTTGCCGCAGATACCAAAGCACACTAAGACAATCTTGCTTTAACTTATTTAAGCAGATATTAACACAGTGGAAAATACTACCCTATGTAAATATTAGAGAAACAGATCTAACCATCCGTTTTCCTAATGGTAGCGAGATTTTGTTTGTGGGGCTTGATGATGAAAGTAAATTGCTTTCTATCAACGATATTAGTTGTGTATTCATTGAAGAGGCTACACAAGTACCAAAGCCCCTGGTAGAGCAAATTAACTACCGCGTTAGAGGCTCTGCCGCAAACCACCAAATTATATTAGCCTTTAACCCCATTAGTAAAAGCCACTGGTTGTATGATTTTTGCGAGATCAACCCGCCAGAGGATTTTTTATATATTCACTCCACCTACAAAGATAATCCATTTTTACCCGCTGAAACTGTAGCGGCTTATGATGCTGACGAAACCCGCAACCCCGCTAAATATCGTGTATTCGGTTTGGGTGAGTGGGGTGTAGATGCTGAGGGCTTAGTTATTACCTATTGGAGAGAAGAAGAATTTAACGCTATGGAGCTTGCCGCAAAAGGCTTAGAGCATAGGGCGGGAATGGATATAGGTTGGGTGGATCCATCCGCTGTAATTGATACTCTCTATGATAGAGAGAATAAAACAATTTATGTTTTTAACGAGTTTTATAAATCTGGGTGCCAGTTGTCAGACTTAGCCCAGGCTCTTAAAAATATGAATTTGACAAAAACCAGAGTTTATGTAGATAGTGCTGAGCCGCGTAGTATTCAGTACTTTAAGAGTGAGGGTGTTAATGCCGTTCCGTGTGCCAAAGGTAGGGATAGCGTTAAAGCGGGGCTAATGTTTCTCCAGGATCATTTAATCATAGTCCATCCAAAGTGTAAGAGCTTTAAGATGGAGCTTGAAAACTTTTGTTATCTCAAAAGTAAGCTAACTGGGGAATACACGGAAGAAACAGATCACACCTACTCTCATAGTATTGATGCTTGCCGATATGCTTACAGTGATATTTACACTAACAATAAAATTAAAACCCTTAGCAAAGCCGCTTTAGGGATTTAATAAGGAGGTAAGATAACCAATGTTTAAAATTGTAGATGGTAGAGAGCATTTTTACCAATGGGATTTAAACAGACAAATACAAGTAGAAGATAACACAATAACACAACTCCATTTCTGTAATAGAACTGATGATTGCTCTTTAGTTGTAGATGTGGTAGGTGGAGTTGCTAATGTTCCTAATATCCTCTTACAGAATACCTGGGATGTTAGAGTATATGGCTACACTGGGGATTACACCAAAGTAGAGAAACGCTATAAGGTGGTAGCCCGCAGTAAGCCAGATAACTATGTTTATGTAGAAACAGATATTAAAAACTATAACGATTTGGAAAGCCAATTAAATTATCTTTTAGAGGCTGTATCATTCAATAAAACTGCTATAGAAACGGCACAGAATACCGCCAATCGTGCGGGACAAACAGCCTATAGCACTAAACAAACACTTGATTATGTTGTAGAGCCTAACTTAGCCAATCACGAAGAGCGTATAACGGATTTAGAGATTAATGGTAGTGGTGGTAAGGAAACATTAATTGTTAGTGCTCAAGGGGGAGTGCCCAGCCACGATGCCGCCTCTATTTACAATTATGTCCGTGATGGCGGTAGTGTAGTGTTGGATATGGATAATATATATTACTCTCTTACAAGCGTAGCCGAAGATATGGCAACATTTAATTTTATTGGTGATGATTGTTCAGGTTATCAATACACTATATTTGAGGGCAATATATATTCTATCAATTTAGAGTATGCGTCCGCAGAAACAGTAGGAGATATAGAAACCGCACTTGATAAGATTACAACACTACAAGAGAGCCTTATTGGTGAGATTATTAAATTTACTATTAGTAGGCAAGGAAACGCCATAGAATATAAAGCTCTTGAAGATATGTGTTGGGATGCGTGGTGTATTAGTGCGTACAATACTGATGGCTACTATGTGGATGAAGATGGCAAAGTACGCCACATAACTGAGGATGCTGTAGGCTATAATTACGACACAACTGTATTAGGAACTGATACTATTATTGGCGGCTATGAATATAGAGGCGATTTGTAAGGGGGTTATGAGTAATGACTATTGCTGAAAAACTAATTACTATTGCCGAAAATGTACCAAAAGTATATAAGGCGGGGCAGAAATCCACAGCGGGTATTGGAACTGTAATAGGCAATCCCGCAAGACTTGATAATGTATCTACCACAGAACATACCTTAGAGGTATTGGTAGGAGAAGATGACAAAAACCTTTTTGATGTTTCTACAATCCTTACCAATGGACAAAAAACACTGATTAACAACGGGGACGGCACATTAACGGCTAAACCTGGTGCTAATTCAACTGGTGTTGCTCCTGGTAACAAAGATATTACTTTGGGTGGGCTTGTGCCAGGGTTAAGAGTTGGCAAAACTTATGTATTATCTGCCGATACTACTGGAACAGATAAGCGTATTTATTTAATTGGCTCTAATTCCAGTTGGACTTTTGGAACTGCCAGAAAAATTACTGAGAAAGATTTAACCTCAGAGGTTATTTTTTATGCCTCTGGCGTATCTACTACCGCTATTCTTTCTAATATCCAGATTGAAGAGGGCTATAAAGCCACTGGCTATGTGCCTTACCACCCAGATATTGCTAACGCTGAAATCACAATGAGCGGATTTAACCTATGGGATGAAGAGGTAGAGGTAGGTGGTATTGGCACCTCTAACGGATTAGATATAGATGCCACTAATACCTTAAGAACAAAAAACTATATTAGAGTTAATCCCTCTACACAATACTACATTACTTGTCCTACTGGACTTGTTACCACTGGTGGCTTAATCCAGATTTATAGATATGATAGCAATAAGAAATTTATTGGCTATGGCTCTACTGGTATAGAAAATGCCATAGTAAAAACAGAGGCTAATTGGTGCTATATCCGCTTTGTAATCCGTAAAGAATACGGCACAACTTACAATAACGATATTTGTTTTAATTATGACGATGGTAGCCGTAATGGAGAGTATGAGCCTTACGCGGGAGCCACTTATACGGGTAAAGCAATACAGAGTATTAAAGCCTTATCACCCATTACAACACTTTCGGCAAAACCAGGAGTGCTAATTAGAGCTAAATACTACTTACGCGGGGCAAATGAAAAGCCTTTTGTAGATAGTAGTAAGGGAGTGACAAACCACGAATACTTGTTCGCGGGTAGCAGATGGATAGATCAAATAGAACAGTTTGACTTTTCCAACCTAACTAACGCGGCTTATATGTTCCAAAATAGCCAGGAGTTAAGAGTACTCCCCGCCATTGATACAAGCAAAGTAACGCGTATGCTTTACTACTGCTATAACTGCCAAAACTTAGAGAAGATAGAGGGCATAGACTTTTCAAGTGCTACAAACGCTACTAACGCTTTTTCAAACTGCGTCAAGTTAGAGAGTATTGTAATTAACGGCACTATCCCCTGTGATATTAGTTTTGCCGCTTGTAAGTTGCTGAATAAGAAAACCATAGGGGATATTATTAAAGCACTTTCCGCGGATGCTACTGGGAAAACCGCTACCTTTAGCAAAATCGCAAAAGAGGCGGCTTTTACAGAGGATGAATGGACTACCCTAACCAATAGCAAAGATAACTGGAATATAACTTTATCATAAGGAGTGTGTGAGATATGGAGAGAATTGTTTTAATTGCCGAAGAGGGCAAAATCTATACCAATGGCACTGCTTATGGCTTAGAGGTTTATTTAGCCACAGATGAAAGCCCCGCTAATTGGTATGAGGTAGATTATGAAGAATATTTAAAAGAATAGGAGGTTTTAGACAGTGTTTTATTTGAATAAAGATACTGAGCTAACTGCTACCCTCTTAAATAAGATGATAGACAGATATAAGTTAAATGTAGAGCCAAAACTACAGAGATATAAAAACTACTACGATGGATTACAAGCCATCCTGGGTAAGCGTTATACAGATCCCAGTAAGCCTTGTAATAAAACAGTTATTAATTACTGTATGAATATTGCCAACAGCTACGCGGGTTATCTTGCCTCTCCTGGCTTTATCTCTTACCAGAGTGATGATGATATAGAGGAGATTATGGATATTCTACGCTACAATGATTACCAGGCAGAGGACGCGGCACTGCTTTTAGATGCCCTGGTGTATGGCGTAGCCGCAGAGCTTATGTATATTGATAGCAAGGGACAAACCCGCTTTAGATTGATTAACCCTACTACTTGCTTTGGCGTTTATGATGATAGCTTGACGGGTGATCTACTTTATTTTGTCCGTATGTATAAAGCTAATGAATGGGATAACACAGATACCTATAATGTTGATGTATATAGTGATTACGATGTTAAACACTACACAATGAGCGGAGCACACGGTAGCGTAAAGTATGTAGGGGAGGAGCCCCACTACTTTAGCCAGTGCCCCGCTAATATTTTCTACTTACAAGATGAGAAGAGCATTTTTGATTGTGTTATTGGCTTACAGGATGCCGCTAACCAGTTATTAAGTGCGGAGATTGACGATTACTCCGCGTTCTGTGATGCCTACTTAGTGCTTACTGGCGGTGAGCTTGATGGTGACGATATAGCCCAGATGAAAGCTAACCGCGTGCTCTTGATGCCAGAGGGAGCCTCTGCTAACTGGCTAACTAAAAACGCCAGTGATGCCCAGGTAGAGAATATGTTAAAGCGGATCCACGAGAGTATTTATAGAGTGGCACAGTGCCCAGATTTCTCAAGTGAGAGTTTTGTAGGTGGCGTTAGCTCTGGTATTGCTATCCAATACCGCCTTACTGGTATGGAAACCAGGGCGGGTAGCATTGAGGCAGAAATGAAGAAAGCCTTACAGCGTAGAGTAGAGATTATCTGCGGTATTGCCTCTCTAAAAATCGGTGAAGAGGTATTTAGAGATATTGAGATTGAGTTTAAGCGTAATATCCCAGAGGATCTAACCTCTACTATCAATGTGATTAACTCTCTAAAGGGTACTGTTAGTGATGCTACATTACTTAGCCAGGTACCTTTCATTACAGATGTTAATGCTGAGTTAGAGGCTGTTGCCGCACAGAAAGCCGCAAATATGGAGCTCTATAGTTTTTCCTTTGCTCCTGGTGAAGAAGAAGAAAATTTTTAGGACAATGAGGCTTAATTGATAACCTCTAATTTTTAAGAGTATATAGAGGTGAGGTTATGAATTATTGGCAAGATAGAATGGCTAACGCTCAAACCAAAATTAGCAATAAGAGCATAAGAGCCATAGAAACACAAATGAGAAAGTACTATGCCCAGACTATGACGCGAGTTATTAAAGAGTTTGAGGCTACTTATAACAAACTATTAGCAACCATAGAAGATGGCAGAGAGCCCACGCCCGCAGACTTGTATAACTTAGATAAGTATTGGCAACTACAAGCCCAGGCAAGGGGAGAGCTTGAACGCTTAGGAGCAAGGCAGATAGCTCTACTCTCAAAACAGTTTGAGCTAAATTGGTTTGAAATATACCACTCTATTAGCTTACCTGGTAGCCCATCATTTAACACTATGGATAGAAAAGCCGTACAACAGCTTATAAATCAAATATGGGTGGCTGACGGCAAGAGTTGGAGCCAGAGGATATGGCAGAATAATCAAGCACTCCTGGAAACATTAAACGAGGGCTTAATCCACATTGTAGCCTCTGGTAAAACCAACAGAGATTTAAAAAACATACTACAAGAGCGGTTTGGGGTTAGCTATTCCAGGGCTGACGCTTTAGTTAGAACTGAGGTAGCACATATCCAAACCCAGGCGGCAAAACAACGCTATACAGATTACGGCATACAGCAAGTAGAAATCTGGGCAGATCCAGATGAGCGTAGATGTGAGGTATGTGGAGAGCTACACCAGAAAAAATACTCGGTAAATGATGTGCTCCCCATCCCCGCACACCCGCGTTGCCGTTGCTGTGTTGTGCCAGTAGTAGAGTAATTAACTTGCCTTTTGGATAGGGCTTAGGCGTTAAAGAAAGAACTAAATATTTATTACAAGGGCTAAGCAAAGGCTTAGAACTTACGGAGGTTTATTTATGGAAAACACAACTAACAGTACTGTAATTGAGGAGGTAGGCACTGAGGCTACCGAAACCCAGAAAACCTATACCCAGGAAGAGGTATTGGCTTTAATTCAAAGTGAAACAGATAAACGAGTAACCCAGGCACTTAAAACCCAACAGAAGAAACACGAAAAGGAGCTCTCCTTATCCCGCTTAGATGGTAGCGAGAGAGAGAAAGCCGAAAAGGATAACCGAATTGCGGAACTTGAAGAGCAGTTAGCTTTATTTAATATTGAGCGTAATAGATCGGAGTTAAAGAGTGTTTTGTCTGCCCGTGGGCTTAGTGCGGAGTTTGCGGATATTATCAACATTAACGATGATATTGAAGCCTCACAAGCTAACATTGATAAGTTAGACAAACTATTTAAAGCCGCTGTGCGAACAGAGGTAGAGAAACGCTTAGCGGGTAATGCTCCAAAAGGTAACGGAACTAATACCGCTGAGCTTACTAAAGAGAGTGCTAAGAAGATGAGCTTAGCAGATATGAACGCTCTGGCACAAAGCAATCCAGAGCTATACAAAAAATTATTTAATTAAGGAGGCTATTTAAAATGGCTAATACTATTTATGATAACAAGATTATTGAGGCTAAAGCCCAGGATCTTTTAGAAACCGCTATTAATACCCGTGCTCTTATGACAGTTGATAACACTTTAGCTGAAACTGCGGGTATGACTAAAGTTATTAATGTTTATACCTACACTGGTGAGGCTGAGGAGCTTGCCAATGGTGAGGGCAACAGCGTCCGCGGTGCTCTTTCTTTCGTGCCTAACGAGTACAAGGTAAAACGCGTACAAGCTAACTTTGACTACACCGACGACGATTTTATGATGGATCATACTGTGGTGGATAATGGCGTACAAGGTGCTACCGCTATTCTTAAAAACAAAATGAACGCTGACTTTTTCACAGAGTGTGCCAAAGCTACTCTAAGCGTTCCCGGCACTCTTGGCTATGACGCTATTGTAGATGCTATTGCTGAGTTGAATGTAGAGGATGAGAGCAAGATTTTTGTAGTTATCCCTAATGAGCAGAAAGCCGATCTCCGCAAGGATGAGGACTATAAAGCCGCACGCCAGGGTGAGGTTATTTATTCTGGACAGGTTGGCACTATCTGCGGTATTCCCGTAGTTGCCTCTAAAGCCGCTACTGTTCCTTATGTTATGACACCTGAGGCTGTTAAGCTGTTTATGAAGAAAGATGTAAGTGCTGGCACTGAGCGTGACGAGGATCGTACTAAGAACAGCGTTTATATTCGTGCTTACTATGTAGCCGCTCTTGTAGATGCTACTAAGATTTGTAAGATTGCGGGCTAATTCTCTTTGAGTGGGGAGTAATCCCCACTCTATTTTATACAAAGGAGGATAACCGATGTTAGAAGAAATCAAGTTGCTATTAGGTGATGCCGCACAAAACTACACGGATCCACAAATTAGCCTTGCTCTCAAAATGTCCTTAGCTGAGGTGGAGGACTACTGCGGGCGTGAGGCTGATGCTGTGTTAGAAATGGTAGCTATGCGGATTGCGGTTATTAAGCTTAATAGAATGAATACAGAGGGCTTAGCCAGTCAAGGCTTTAGCGGAGTTAGTGAGAGCTACTTAGATGGCTACCCCGCGGATATACTGGCTATCCTCAATCGCAAGAGAAAAATTAAAGTATTGTAAGGGGGTTGCCGCAAATGATTAATGCGAAGATGAAACCTTACAATTACTACACTTTTGGAGAAGAGAACGCCTACGGGCAAGCCAAACTCTCCACGGAGCCAATAGGCACTGTAAAAATGGCTATTCACTTAATCTCTCAAGCTAATACTAATAATCTGTTATACTCCCAGGCTACTTATATAGCACTTACTAACGATGCCAATGTTAATGACGCTTATGTTATAGAAGATGAAGAGGGCAGAAAGTTGAAAGTGCTATATGTGAGCCGTGAGGGAAGATTAAACCAGGTGTATTTGAGCAGCTATGGCGGTTGAAATCGTAGGGGCTGAGAGCCTTATAGAGAGATTAGACGGAATGTTAGACGAAGAGAGTATGAGAATAGCTTTGGGTAAGGCTTGTGCTCTTGTAGAGCGTAGTGCTAAACAGAAAGCTCCAAAAGGTAACGGAGAATTAAGACGCTCCATTACAAGTAAAGTAGAGGGTGATGTAGGCATAGTTTATACCCCTCTACTCTACGCTCCCTATGTTGAGTATGGTACTGGCTTATTTGCGGAAAGCGGAGGCAGAACAGATGTTCCGTGGTGCTACCAGGATGATAAAGGAGAATGGCACACCACAAGCGGTATGGCTCCACAGCCCTATATGCGTCCCGCACTCAATGAGAATAGGGAAGAAATCAAAAGAATATTAAAGGAGGGTATTATGAATGGTTAATTATGATACCCAGTTAGTAGCGGCTCTAAAAACAGTGCTACCCACACACTATGAGCTTGTATTGACTAACAAAACTAAAATGCCCTGTATTAGCTACCAGGAGAACAATAATTACTCTGTTACTGAGCCTGTTGGAGCTACACGCGGTTATAGCCGCCTTAGCTATACTGTAAAGGTTTGGGACACTGATATAGAGGCATTAAAGAATTACGCTAAGCAGATAGACGATGTTTTACGCCCTCTTGGATTTAAGCGGGTGGCAAGCGGAGAACTATTTGACTATAATTCTTCTGCTATACAGAAGATACTAACCTATGAGGCGTTAGCCTTAGAGGAATATTAATTTTTAAGGAGGCTATTAAAATGGCTGTTATTTCTAAAGGTATTACTTTAAAGTGCGGAGATGTTGAATTAACCAACCTTATGGAGATCCCAGAGCTTGGTGGAGATGCTGAGGCTATCGAGATTACTACTCTTGCCGATGGAGCCCATATGTACACAGACGGCATTAAAAACTATGGTGATAGCTTAGCTTTTAAATTCCTGTACGAGGGTGAGCAATTTACCTCCCTACAGGGCAAAACTGGTGAGCAGACTTGGAGCGTTGGTTTGCCAGATGGAGCTACTTGTGGCTTTAACGGCACTTGCTCTGTAAAGTTGGATGGCGTTGGTGTTAATGCCGCTCTAACTTACACTCTTAATATTAAGCCTACCAGTGAAATGGTTTGGGGCTAATATAACCCATTAATGGGAGTAGAGGAGAGATAATCTCTCCTCTCTCCTCTACTATAATTTAAAGGAGAGATATTATGAATTATATTGATTTTGTAGTAGGTGCTAAAACCTACAAACTAAGACTTAACACTCGTTCTATTGTGCTGTTGGAAAAACAGTTAGGCTGTAATCCCCTGGGTATCTTTGGTGTAAATAATGACACCATCCCTACTATTACTGTTATGGTTGCTATCCTACACGCCGCTTTACAGCAGTATAACCACGGAATTACTTTAAATGATGCCTATGATATTTTTGATAATTACTTAGCGGATGGGCACTCTTCCGTAGATTTTATCCCTACCATTATGGAGATCTACAGAGCCTCTGGCTTAATTCCAAAAGAGAATAAGGAAACGGAAGAAAAAAACGCCTAAGCGGGGAGAGCGGTAGCAATCCCCCTAAGACGCTTGAAGAGTTTATAGATAAGCTCTTAGCTAATGCTTTAGATACTGGAATAACAGAGCTTGCCTTTTGGGATATGACACCAGGAGAAGTAGTTAGAGCTATAGAGAGCTATAACCGCAGAACAAGAATAGAAACACAAGAGAAAGCCACTTTTGATTATATACAGGCAAATATGATTATTAAGGGCGTAAGTATTGTATTAAGCGGTAAAGGCTCTATGCCGACTATTCAAGAGGCGTACCCAGGTATCTTTGATAATCTGGTAGAAAAGCAAGAGCAAGAGCTACAAAAGCAAAGAGATCAGTTATCTGTTTTGAGGTTTAAACAATTCGCACAATCCTATAATAATAAGTTTAAAAAGGAGGTGCCAAAGTAGATAAATGAATGAAGAACTAAAAATTATAATTAGTGCCATTACCAATGAGGCTCAAAAAAATCTGGCTGAGGTAAGGCAAGAATTAAATAATATTGATGGTGCGGGAAAGCAAGCGGGAAAAGATGTAGATGCCGCTATGAAAGGTATGGGTAAAGCCATTGGTGCTACTATTGCTGTTGTTACCGCACTCACTACCGCTATGGCGGCTCTTGGACGGAAAGCCCAGGAGGTTAATAAAGGCTTTGCCCGTTTAAATTCAACTTTCCAAAGTGCGGGGAGCTCTGCCGCACAAGCCACAGATACTTATAGGGAGCTATTTGGTATCTTTGGAGATCACGATAGAGCAATAGAAACAGCACAGAGCTTAGCCCGTATCACCACAGAGGCGGGAGAGCTCGCGGAGTATTACGATATTTTAGCGGGAGCCGCGGCTAAATATGGTGACGGATTACAGGGCGAGGCTTTGGCTGAGCAGATTAGCGAAACAGTGGCAAGCGGTAAAGCCGTTGGTGATTTAGCCCGTGTATTAGTAGAGGCGGGAATTAGTGAGGATGCCTTTAATAATTCCCTGGCTCAAACTACAAGCTTAGAAGAGAGAGAGCTATTAGTTAGACAAACTCTAAATAGTGTTCTTGGTGCTACTGGCTCTATGTATAGACAGGCTAACGCCCAGACAATAGCCTACAATAAATCACAAGCGGATCTAAATGTAGCTCTGGCACAAGCTTCAGCTTACACTACCCCTTTACTTACCGCGTTAAATGTGCTTAGTACTACTCTTTTAACCAACCTGGCTCCCGCGTTTAGAGTGGTGAGCCTTTATTTAACTGGCTTTATTGAGCTTATGGCTGAGGCTGTAGAGTGGATAGGTGCCTTTTTTGGCGTTGTAGGTGGTAGCTCTTCTAAGAGTGCCGCCAATATACAAGGCTACCAGGAGGCTATGACAAACTACACTAAGAGCCTAAACAAATACTTTGGAGCAACAGAGAGCGGAGCAGATGGAGCCTTAAAGAGCATACAACAGCTTAAACGCCAAACAATGGGCTTTGATGAGCTCAATGTAGTTAGCAATCCCGCTACCTCTGGCGGTGCTGTAGGAGGTGGTGGCGTTCCTGGCGGTTTAGGCAATATGCCTACTGCCCCAGATCCCAGTGACTTTGGTATTGGTGGAGATCTGTTTGATACAGCCGAATTTGAGAAAGATTTAGAAGAGGCTAAAGAGAAAATTAAGAGCATACTAACCCTAGTTGGTTTAGTTGTCGCGGGCTTAGCCGCCTGGAAAATTGGTAGTTTTATTGCGGATGTTAAAAACGCTAAGAAAATGATTGAGATAGGCTCTAAAGATGGAGCTTTAGCTTACCAAAAGGCTTTCGGCAGAACTGGGCAAAAGATGCTAGATGAATATAAAGCCAGACTAGCTAACATAGCGGGGACTATGATGATTATAGCGGGTGCTCTATTACTCGTTAAGGGTTATAGTGATGCCTGGGTAAATGGCGTAGATTGGGCTAATATGGCTGAGATGATCGCGGGCGTTGGCTTGATTGTTGGTGGCGTTGCTTTGACTATTGGCGGTATAGCTGCTCCAATCGCCTTAATTGTAGGTGCTATTGCTCTCCTGGTTGTCGGTATTAAGGACTTAATAGAGAATGGCTATTCTATGGAGGCTGTAATCTTAGTAGCTGTTGCCGCAATCGGTATTTTAATTGGCGTTATCTGGGCTTTTAATGCCGCACTCTTGGCTAACCCTATCACCTGGGTAGTGGTAGCTGTTATGGCTCTTGTAGCCGCTTTTGTTGTCCTGTGGAATGAGTGCGAGGGCTTTAGAAACTTTTGGATTAAAATCTGGGACGCTATCGTTGCCGCGTTTAAAGCTACTGTAGAGTGGATTAAAAACGCCTTTAACTCTGTGGTTAATTTCTTTAAGGAGAATTGGCAAGCTCTGTTATTGCTACTGGTTAATCCGTTTGCGGGAGCCTTTAAATTGCTCTACGATAATTGCGACGGATTTAGAAACTTTGTAGATAAATGGGTAGCAAGTATTAAGCAATTCTTTGTGAATTTGTGGGATGGTATTAAAAATATCTTCTCTGGTGTTGGCTCGTTCTTTAAGGGCGTTTTCGGCACTATCAAAGATATATTTGTGAATATCGGTAGCACAGTGGGCGGTGCGGTTAGCAAGGCATTTACTACCGCTGTTAATTGGGTGTTAGAAAAAGCTATTGGTATCATTAATGGCTTTATCTCTGCTATTAACCTGGCTATCGGCATTATTAATAAAATCCCAGGAGTTAATATTACTGAGCTCAAAAAGCTTGATGTGCCTAAACTGGCTAAGGGCGGTATCGTTGATAGTGCTACCCTGGCTGTTATTGGTGAGCGTGGTAAAGAGGCAGTTATGCCGCTTGAAAATAATACAGGGTGGATGGACTTATTAGCGGATAGAATTAGTAACCGCAATAATACGCCTACAAAGATTGTATTAGCTCTGGACGGAAAAGAGCTTGGCTACGCTACTATTAACTCAATTAATAACATTACACGGCAAACTGGATCCCTCCAGTTAGCCATAGTATAAGGAGGTGTAAGAAATGGCATATTTTAAGATTAATGGTGATGATTTTTCGCACCTGGTTAGCGGTATGAAAGTTGGCTATGAAACTTTAGTTAGTGATAATAGCGGTAGAAATGCCGCGGGTGATACTGTGCTTGATATTATCAATAACAAGTACAAAGTATATATCACCTTACGGCACACCACGGGGCAAGAGATGGACGATTTTTTGCGGGCTATTAATGGCTATGTGGTGGAGGTAACTTTTAAAAACCCTATTACCTCTGGCTTAGATACTATTACCGCCTACACTGGCACACCAGAGCCAGAGTATTACACCATCCAGGCGGATAAAATTATTTATAAGCCTATGAGTATTAATTTTATTGAACTGTAAGGAGAGATTTAGATGCTACAAGCAAATAATAAATATTTAGTTGCTTTAACCTCTCCCCGCAGATCCTTTAGCGGTAGTGCTATCTTAGAGGGTAGCACTACCCCTATAGAGGTAAAGCATACAGATAACCTTAAAGGATTTAAGGTAGATAGAGTAGGTGAGAATGGTAAGTTTTTTGGATTTGGTATTACTCAAAAACTTACTTTAGAGCTCCTGGATAAAGCCAGAGCTTATAAGATTGAAGATTACAAAACCGCTAATATAAAGATGGGTGCGGGTGGCTTAGAGGAGCTAACCTTTACTCCTGTCTTTTGGATCAGCCACAGCGAAACCAAAAGAGATGAGGTAACTAATGATATTACTGTAGTTGCCTATGATGCTTTAGGTGATGCCAGTAAGATTACTCTAAATGATGTTGGAGTATTAGAAAGCCTGGGGAACGATTACACTATAACAGAGTTTATAGAGGTGTTAGCCAATAAATTAAATATAGATGGCTTTTTAATCAATAGCCGCACTTTTGGTTGGCAAATCTCGTATCCAGACGGAGCCAACTTAGATGGCACAGAAACCATTAGAGAGGTTTTAGACGATATTGCCGAAATAACACAAACCTTTTATTTTGTCAATTACCGCAATCAATTAGAGTTTAAAGGCATTAGTACAACCAGAGTAGGCACTATTGATAAATCACAGTATATGGAGCTTACCTCTGGGGATGAGTTAGTATTAACTGGCTTAGCCATTACTAATGAGTTAGGAGATAACCTTGTTATAGATGCGGGAGATGGTATTACCCAGGAGATTAAGGATAATGCTTTTTTAGAGATGCGAGAAGATAAAGCAGAGTTATTAAGTAGTTTTATAGATGATGTTATAGACGCGGATATGACACCATTTAATTTAACCTGGCGTGGTAATTTCCTATTTGAGATTGGAGATCGTTTTAATGTAGCTAACAAAGACGATAAACTTATAGCGGTTTATTTATTTAACGATACATTAACCTATAATGGCGGCTTGTCGCAAAAAACCCAATGGGAGGGCACAGAGGGCTTTAACGGGCACTCTAACCCCGCTAATCTTGGTGAGGCTATTAAAGAAACCTACGCCAAAGTAGATAAGGTAAATAAGCAAGTAGAGATTGTGGCAAGTGTGGCAGATAGTAATACCGCGGCTATTAGCTCTTTAAAACTTGACACAGAAAGCATTAACGCCAATGTAAAACGGATTGAGGAAACTGCTTTACCTGGGGTAGAGGGTGAATTAGAGCAGCTACGCCAGGAGGTAGCGGTAAAGGTATCACCAGATCAACTCTCTATTGAAATCCAAAAGGAAATAGGCAAGAGTACAAAAGCCGTAGAAACTACCACGGGCTTTACTTTTAATGATGAGGGTTTAACTATTGAGAAAGATAGTAGCGAGATTAAAACCCAGATCACCGAGGATGGTATGACAGTATATAAAAATGGTGGTACAGTGCTTACCGCAAATAACCAGGGTGTAAAGGCTAAGGACTTACACGCGGTAACATTTTTGATTATAGGCAATAATAGCCGATTTGAAGATTACGACAACCGCACGGGTTGTTTTTGGATTGGAGGTAATAGTTAATGGCACAAGTTTTAAGCGGTAGCTTTAATACTACTGCCTATAGCAATAGATATTTAACTTTCTCTTGGAGTGCTACCCAGAATATAGCCGCCAACCAAACTACTATTAGTTGGAGCTTAAAAGGTGCGGGCTCCTACACTGGCTACTACAGAGCCGCTCCCTTTACTGTAACGATTGCGGGAACAGTTGTTTATAGTGATAGCAACCGAATTAACCTATACAGCGGAACAACTGTAGCAAGCGGCACCCACACCATTACTCATAATACAGACGGCACACAGAGCTTTTCCGCGTCCGTTACCGCGGCTATTTTCTCTTATGGTGTAAATTGCTCTGGCTCTGGTACTTGGGAGCTCCCCACAATACCCCGCCTGGCTACTATGGTATCTGCTCCTAACTTTACAGATGAAGATAACCCCACAATTACTTATAGCAATCCTGCGGGGACAAGTGTAAAGGAGCTAATGGTGGGTATCTTTGATGCCAACTCGGATAGGGTGTTAGTAGATTATAGAGAGGTTAGCACAACTGGTACTACCTATACCTTTTACTTTACTGAGGCTGAACGGAACAGCCTTAGAGGGCATATCCCCAATAGCAATAGTGCTACTGTTACCTTTTATATTAGAACTCTTGGTGCGGATGATGTGTATAGGTACAGCCCTTTACAGAAAACATTTACTATTGCCTTTGCTAACCCCACTCTAGCTCCTGTGTTAATGGATGCCAGGAGTAATGTATTAGCTATCACAGGGAATAATAAATGTATTGTCCGCCATAAAAGCTACTTGTATGCTAAGGCTAATTCGCAAGCGGTAAAGGGAACAACACTTAAACGAACTACGATTACTAGTGGCAGTTTTAGTGTTAATTTAGGTGAAACCAATATACCTAACCCAGTTAGTAGCGTGGTAACCTTTAGCACAGAGGATAACAGAGGCAACACAGTCACACAGAGCATAGATTTAGCCGACAATGATTTGGGCTATACCTGGATCCCTTATATTGAGCCTACTTGTAGTATGAGCGTGAGCCTGGCTCTTGATAGCTCCACTACCTCCAAAGCCACCATTACCGCAGAGGGTGACTACTATAACAGTACTATTGGAGCTACCGCTAATAGGCTTACAGTAGGTTACAGTGTGTTTGAAGAGGGCGTAGAAGAGGCATTATATGATGCGGATTTTACAGAGGTTAATATAAGTGGCAATAGATATAGTGCCACTATTGAACTGGATGGGCTAGATTACCAGAAAACTTATACATTTATGTGCTATTGTAGCGATGTGTTTAATGGTATGACAGTAAGTGACGATATAAGCCTAAGCACTTTGCCAATCTTTGATTGGAGTAAAACTGACTTTAATTTTAATGTACCAGTGAGCTTTGAGGGCTCCACTATGGTAGATATGGTGATAGAGCAAGGCACCGCGGCTATGGGCTCTAATGGCACCTGGTACTGGCGTAAGTGGAAAAGCGGTAGGGCTGAGTGTTGTGGCTCCCGCAACTACGGCAATATGGGAGTTAGTACTCCCTGGGGTAGCCTCTATGAAAGCTCCACTTTCACACAGAGCTTACCTACTGGGCTGTTTGTAGATGTGCCCTCTTATTGTAGTATTGAGTTTTTGCGGGGTAATGCTAACGCCTGGATAGCTAAGGGCTTTAATAATGATATGAGTTCTACTAGCACTGGTAGCTTTAATGTTGTCCGTCCAGTAGCGGGGACAATTTCACAAGCCTATCTGGGCTTTAATGTAATTGGAAGATGGAAATAAGGAGGGTTAGTAATGGAAATTTGGATTGAACTTATTACTACTCTTGGCTTTCCAATAGCCTTAGTAATTGCTATGGCGGCATTTATCTTGAAGATCTACAATCAATCTGTTAAAAGAGAAGAAATATTGATGACAGAGATTAAGGAAACCAGAGAAATTAATAATAAAGCTTTAGATACTTTAGCCCACTACTCAGAGCAGTTGGGCGTAATTCAAGCGGATATTAGCGAGATTAAAACGGAGCTTACTAAGATTGCCGCTAAATAAATGGAGGTTTAAGTTTATGTTAGATAAGATTGTTAATAGACTTATTTCTATCAAGAGTATTGTTACTCTTGTTTTAACTGTTGTATTTGCCTATTTGAGTGCGGTTGGCGTGATTAGTGGAGAATAGTTTTTAACTATCTTTACTATGGTGATCGGCTTTTATTTTGGCACGCAGACAGAGAAAAACAACACTCCAAAAGATGAATAAAAAATAGAGGGCTTACCACACTTGCGGTAAGCCCTTTTTACATATTATCCGACACTACAGTTATACACAACTTACCCACAGCAAAAACCGCAACTGGACAATCCGCAATAGGGGATGGTATAGTAGCCAATAGAGAGGATGATAAAAAATGTCTATTATGCGAGTACATAAGACGAGTAATTTTACAGTGATGAGTAATTATCATTTTAAAGAAAAGAAGATGAGTTTAAAGGCTAAGGGATTATTAAGCCTTATGCTGAGCCTCCCAGATGATTGGGATTACAGTATTTCTGGGCTTGCCGCACTTTCTAAGGATGGTAAAGATAGCGTTATGAGTGCTCTTGGAGAGTTAGAGAAATTTGGGTATCTAAACCGCCAGAGATTGGTAAATGATAAGGGGCAGTTTGCGGGAGTTGAATACAATATTTATGAAGAGCCGCAACCGCAAAAGCCCAATGCGGAAAAACCCAAATCGGCAAATGAGAATGAGGGAAAACCCAATGCGGGGGATCCCTCACAATTAAATACTATCCTTATTAATAACTTATTTAATGAATTACAGATGTTATTAAACACCAAGGACGAGAGCCTGGTGGAGCTCTATAAGGAATATATCACAATGAGGGATAATATGAAATCTCCACTAACTCCTATTGGATTAAGAAAGTTGGTAGAGAGAGTAGAGAAACTATCAAACAGCAATATTAATATACAAAAGCTCCTATTAGAAAATGCTATTATTAATAACTGGAAAAATGTATATTTACCTAATGAGAGTGAAATAGAAAAAGTGAATGAAGATACTAAAAAAGATCTGCGGGCTCTGTTCGGTTTGGATGATTAGAATTTTACTAAGATACAGCTTAGTAGAGCTCTGTAGAATATTGTAAAAACCTATTGACAAATAGAAAAAGATATGTTAGTATGTGCCTGTCCAAAAATGGTAAAATCTGTGTGGTAATCAGTTAGCCAACTTTCAAAAAATCAGCTAGCCTGGTGCCACACACCCAGTAAAATCAAGGCTTAGCACGCTGGTTTAGCTCAGTTGGTAGAGCAGCTGATTTGTAATTATGTAGCCAACTCTAGGACAGCAAAATCAGCTATACAGCCCGCAATATCAAGGGTTGTAATTTTTTTTAGCGTTTTTTAGGCTAGCTGATTTTTTACCACTTTTGGCAAGATGAACAAGCCCTAAGTTGGCTAGTTAATTGTTTTTCCAAAAGAGAGAGGATGGGTAGTAAATGGCTAAGAAAGCAATAGAAATTAGGGGTATTCATAAGGTTGCTATTGGTGATGCCTTTGAAGAGTTTATTAATGATAAGGCTTTACAAGGTGTAGTAACGAAAACACTAAAAAACTATGTAAAGAGCTATAAGTATTTCTTGGAGCAAGAGTTTGACGATGATGACAATATAGATATTAACGAGGTTAGAAAAATCTATGTCCAACAGTGGGTAGAGAGTATGATGGAGCAAGATAAGCGTATTACCACCATTAATACCTACCTACGGGATGTGCGGGTGTTCCTTTACTGGTGTATGGACGATGAACGAAAATATATTGAGATGCCTTATAAAATCTCCCTGGTAAAAGGACAGGAGCCGCTACCTAAGAGCTTTACTGATGAAGAGGTAAAAAAATTGCTCCAACCGCCTACCAACTTGATGGATTTTGTAGAGTGGCGTACCTGGGTTATGGTTAATTGGGTGCTTGCTACTGGTAACCGTGCGGCTACCATAAGCGAGGTTAGATTAGAGGATATAGACTTTGATAGCCAGAGAATAGCCCTACGGCACACTAAGAATAAGAAAGCCCAGATTATTGATATGGCTGATAGCTTAAAGCCTATTCTATTAGATTACATAAGGGCTTACCGCTTTAGAGCTCCTGGTGACGCTTATTTATTCTGCGATAGCACCACGGGAGAGCAATTAAGCTATAATGCCCTACGCCACGCCTTTGAGCGTTATTGTAAGGCAAGAGGCGTTAATAAGGGCAATATACACGGGCTACGCCATTACTTTGCCTCCCGTTGGGTGCGGAATGGTGGAGGCGGGGATAAGCTACAGCAAGTATTAGGGCACTCCACCTACACTATGACACAGAGATACATAAAATTAGAGAGTGACGATTTAGCAAGTGATTTTGAGCGGTTTAACCCGCTTAATAATATTAAAACTGGATCCACCAGAAGAAAGAAGATTAAATACAATGGCTGAGATTAAAGAACGGAGCCCACTGCCGCAAGTGTGCCAGGAGTGTAAAGAGTTGGAGGAGTGCCGCGGCAATACTGGTTGGTGCTGTTTTGACTGCCCGCACTGTGAAGAGCGTTTTTATGTTGAATAAAAAAATTGAGAGCCATCCTCAAAGCCGAGGATGGCTCTCTTTTTCGTTTTAAGGGGGTTTTTAGCCACTTTAGGGGTTAGGGTGGCTCTGTACCCTATTTGGGGGTAAAACTTGAAATAGGGCTAATTCTGCGAGAATTAGAGGCATCTGCTTTTAATTGCGTTTAATTGCTCTTCCATTTTGAGAAGAGAAAGGTGGGTAGAGGCAATAAAATCCTCTACAAAGGCGATATAATCCGCAGAGAGCTCTGCTTGCTTTTTGTTAAGGTATTCTAACTCCGCAACAAAATCATCCATAACGGCATCAATACCAATTAACTCATCAATAGAACGCTCTTGCTCGTCAAAGATAAAAGCCATAACTAAGCCTCCTTACAGAGCCGCAATCTTGTCCCACATAGTAGGCTCTTTCTCTTTAGCTACGGGCTTGATCTCAGGCATAAACTTTTCTACAAATGCCTTTTTGATGATGAAAAAAGAGGGCTTGTTCTTAGCCTGGGCTTTCAACCAGGCTACCTGGTTATTCTCCTGGCACCAGTTAATAATGTCCTCAATGCTCATAGTTTTGTAATCCATAATACACACTCCTTTAAATTTATTGGGATTTTGCTAATGATACTATAAACCAATAATTCCCAGTTGTCAATAGGTTGGATCCAAAAGGTAAGTAATAAATTTGCGGGAGTAGGTAAAAATACTGGACAAAGTAGTTAAATTGACTACTCACAAAAATCATATATATAGGGGAAACCAGGGGGGCTTTATTAAGTTAATTCAAGCTGACGCTTGAATTAACTATAAAGTAGATAACGAGGCTTTTAGCCTCGTTATCTACTAATAGTCTTGATAAGTGAGCGTAGCGAACTTAGCAAGGCTTAATATAGCCCTCCCCCGTATCTCTATACTCATTATAACATATTTTTTAGGAATTGTCAAAGTATGGTAGATAGTAGGCAAGCCCTTGCCGCACCCTATGTATTACCTTGCTTTTGGTAGGCAAAACATAGGGAAAGATAGGGGAGAGTAAGGGAAAGGCTTAAAATTGGGTATTGACAAATAAGGAAATATATGGTATAATATAGGTAAAGGGGGAACCCTACAATTAAATAAAGGAGTTGTTAGTATGAGTAAGTTAATGACTTTTGAGCAGTTGTGTCACGCTTGTAATGGAGGCAATTATGACATCTATGTTAATTCCAGGAGCTACAATGTTAAAGAGCTACACTCTCCGCAAGAATGGCTAACTAATCCTAAGTTTAAAAAGTATTTAGGATTAGAGATTACAATTATCCGCCCTTATGACGAGGGTGCGGGTAAATTTAGATCTAATGTTATGGAAACAAGATTTTTAAACTTCATAGTCTTAGGCCCTTCCTTTTTGTTTAATTATCACATTCGTAAACTCTTTTGTCTATATTTTTCTGGAATTTTCAGAATTTTTATATCAAATGTAAAATATTTGTTTACAGAACCGTCAAAAATTGCTATATTTGCAATACTTCACAAGTTGCACTTGTGACAATTTGGGAGGAACATTTTAGTAAAAGGTGTTATTGAAATTATCTTCATTGATGAAATTCTCGCAAAATTTCTCTTGCTGTGAAGATGGTAGCAGTAGCGCCACATCGTTGGTTTGTACAGCCATTATTGGCTTCTTACATATCCTTTGGTGTGGGCTATTGCTTTATCCGTATCAATTGGTAATGCGAAGACCAGACTTTAGGATAAGGCAGATATAGTTCCCACACCTTATTTTTTACTCTGCTTA